>Ga0209716_1000888_pt1 | contig 25033 bp, 23 predicted proteins | sample COGITO_mtgs_1205_FD_184811 | JGI IMG/M metagenome (GOLD analysis project Ga0209716, IMG submission 184811) | Pelagic marine microbial communities from North Sea - COGITO_mtgs_120531 (SPAdes) (version 2) | ecosystem: Environmental > Aquatic > Marine > Epipelagic ...
GCATTCTTTCATCGTTTGCTACAAATTTTTTTGCATTCAGTGGATGATTAGTACTCATACTTCTTCTCCTAATAGGATTTGAACAACATGTTTTACTTTTATGGCTTGATTGTTTCTATTAATAATTCCATCCATGTGCATTAAACATGACATATCCGCTCCTGTCATAATTGAGGCTTTAGAATCTATATGATCTTTTATTCTATCTTTTCCCATTGCAATTGAAAGGTCTTCTTCTTGAACTGAAAATGTTCCACCAAATCCACAGCATTCATCTTCTCTTTTTAAATTTACAAGTTCAATTTGAGGTACTTTATTTAATAAGTTTTTCAATTTTGAATCATAAGGAATATTTAATTCACTAGCACTTGCAAGTTTTAATACTCTGTGTCCATGACATGAATTGTGTAATCCTACTTTATATGGATAAGGTTTACTAAAGTTTAAATTTTCTACTTTAACAATATCATGTAAAAATTCACACACTTCATAAATTGAAGCTTTTACTTTATTATAGTCTTTATCATTATCAAAAAAAGGAGCATAGTGTTCTTTTACCATTGATACACAAGAACCACTAGGTGCAACAATGTAATCATATTCTTTAAATATCTTTACAAATTGTTTTGCTAATACCTTAACATCTTTTGAGCATCCTGCATTTGCCATTGGTTGACCGCAACATGTTTGACTTAGAGGGTAATCGATATTTAAACCTTGTTGTTTTAATATTTTATATGTTGATTTACAAATATCAGGGTATAGCTCATTCATAAAACAGGGGATAAACAAACCTATTTTCATATAAACTCCTTTTAAATAGTTGAATAATCTTATTCTTAATATATGAAATAGATATGATATTTTATTTTTTTAAAAAGATTGATATGTCATTTTCTAAATAATCCTCTTTTATTTCTATTTGAGAACATATGCTTTTACAAAATTTAAGTACGTGATTTACAGGGACATTACTTAAGTAATCATCTTTTAAAAAGTTGAAAATGAAGCCTTTTTTAGAAGCTTTATATGAACGCTTTATAAAAGTAAAAACTTCGTTTTCATCTAAAGTATTCATAGCACCACTACATAAGTAATAATCCGCACTAGGAATTTTATCTTCAAGAATGTTTTTTAATATGAATTTTGTATTTAAAAATCTTTTTGAAGCTTTATTTATCATTTCTTCTTCACAATCAATTCCTATATAGCTTTCAGGTTTTAAATTATTATCAAACAAATAATTATAGTATTCTCCAAAACCACAGCCTGCATCTACAATTTGACAACTTTTTATTTCATCAACAATAAAATTTGTTAGTATTTCAAATCGTATATACTGAGATTCCTCACAAGTCCAGTGAACGCCCCTTGCACTTATTCCATATTTTTTTATAACTCTCTTATAAAATTGAGTGTTGTTTTTGTATCCAATATTAGCCATAGTTAACAATTATTAATTTGTTCAATTATTACATTATTATCTTTTAAAAACTTTGTGATTATTTCTGAATTTGTATGTTCATATGCTTTGTCATACACGATTCTCTTTATCCCACTAGCAATTAAGTTTTTTGAGCACTCACTACAAGGTTCCAGCGTTACATAAATAGTTGCGTCCTCGATACTTATACCTTTCCTAGCTGCCCAAATAATTGCATTCATTTCAGCATGAATTTCATAAGTTTTAGACCAATTGTGATGATCTTTAGTATATTCACCATTCCAATGATCACTACAATTTGTAAATCCTGCAGGTGTTCCATTGTATCCTGTTGAAAGTATTCTTCCATCTTTTACTATTACGGCACCTACTTGTTTTGATACACACTTAGACGCACTTGCTATTTCTTTTGCAATATTTATAAATGTTTTGTCTTTTAACATTTCTTAGCCTTACAGTAAATTTTTGCAAATTATAGCAAAAGATGATTTGTTTTGGTATTTAATGCTTATTAAGGAGAAAACTTATCCTTGATAGCTTAAATTAAGCTTATTTATTTTAGTAAAAATAAAAATATAATTAAACTTGTGATAATATAATAAAAATTTACAAACATAAGAAAAGGCTGACTATGGATTTTAAAGAAATCAAAGAATTAATAAGAGTATTTGACAAAAGTGAATTAAACAAACTAAAAGTTAAAGATGGTGAGTTTGAAATATCTATGCAAAGTGGATTTGAAGGTGGTACTGTTGTAACTACTGCAGCACCTACAATTGCAGCTCCTGCACAAGTTGTTGCTACACCTACTGCTGATTCAGCTGCGTCTGTTGCTGCACCTGCTTTAATTGCAGGAGATACAATTGATTCTCCAATGGTAGGAACTTATTACTCTTCTCCATCACCTGAAGCACCTGCATTCATTAAAGTTGGAGATACAGTTAAAAAAGGTCAAACTTTATGTATTTTAGAAGCGATGAAAATTATGAATGAAGTTGAAGCTGAGTTTGATTGTAAAATCGTTGAGATTTTAGTAAAAGATGGTGATCCAGTTGAATTTGACATGCCAATTTTTACTGTAGAAAAAATATAAGAGAAGCTTGATATGGCTGAAATTAAAAAGATTCTAATTGCTAATAGAGGAGAAATAGTTCAAAGAGCTATTCGAACTATTAGAGAAATGGGTAAAAAGTCAGTAGCAGTTTATTCTGCTGGTGATAAAAATGCATCTTATTTAAAGCATGCTGATGAAGCTGTTTGTATTGGTGGAGTTAAATCTGTTGATTCGTATTTAAATATTCCTGCATTAATAACAGCTGCTGAAATGACTGGCTGTGATGCAATATTTCCAGGTTATGGGTTCTTATCTGAAAACCAAGATTTTGTAGAAATTTGTAGACTTCATAACATAAAATTTATTGGACCATCTGTTGAAGTAATGGAAAAAATGGCTGATAAATCTAAAGCAAAAGATGAGATGATTAAAGCAGGTGTTCCTGTAGTACCTGGTTCTGATGGTGCTGTTCATTCATTAGAAGAAGGTAGAAAAGTAGCAGCTGAAATTGGATATCCAATTATGGCAAAAGCATCTGCTGGTGGTGGTGGAAGAGGAATGAGACTTGTTAATAAAGCTGAAGACTTTGATCAGTTATTTATGGCAGCCTCTTCAGAAGCACTAGCTGCATTTGGTGATGGTACTATGTACTTAGAAAGGTTTATTAATAACCCTAGACATATTGAAGTACAAGTTATTGGTGATTCTCATGGTAATGCGATTCATATAGGTGAGAGAGATTGTTCACTACAAAGAAGACATCAAAAAGTTATCGAGGAATCACCTGCAATTTTATTAAATGATGAAACAAGAGCTCATTTACATAAAGTTGCAGTTGATGCAACTAAATATTTAAAATATGAGGGTGCAGGAACTTTTGAATTTTTAGCTGATGATAAACAAAATATTTACTTTATGGAAATGAATACTAGACTTCAGGTTGAGCATCCAGTTTCTGAAATGGTATCAGGACTTGATATTGTTGAATGGATGATTAAAGTTGCTCAAGGTGAAGAATTACCTTCTCAAGAATCAATTAGATTCAGAGGACATGCTATTGAAGTAAGAATTACAGCAGAAGATCCAAATTCATTTTTACCAAGCCCTGGAAAAGTAACACAATGGATGGTTCCTGGTGGAAGAAACGTAAGAGTTGATTCACATCTTTATGCTGGATACGTTGTACCTCCTTATTATGATTCAATGGTTGGAAAGCTTATTGTATGGGGAAGAGATAGAGAAAAAGCTATTAACATTATGAAAAGAGCTTTAAATGAGTTTGAAGTTGAAGGAATTAGAACTACTATTCCTTTCCATAAAAAAATGATGGAAAACGAAGACTTTAATTCAAATAATTATGATACTAAATACTTAGAAAACTACAAATCACTTGATGATATTTAAGAATTAAGGGTAAAAGCCCTTATTCTTAAAGCTTAAATTTATATTAAATTAGCTATAATCCGCAAAATTATACACATATATATACCCATTCAACTTTGATAATAATTCATCAAAGATTTACTTTTGATAATCTAACTAAATTTTACAAGATTAGAAGTACGTTATTCGTGCATTAATGGGATCAAATCCGACTTATATAAACGTGTGTATCAATTTTATAAATACATACTAAGGTAAAAAATGACTTTTAACGATTTTAATTTTAAAGAACAGTTACAAAAAGCAATCGACAACGCAGGATTCAAAGAACCAAGTCCAATTCAACAAGAAGCAATTCCTATTGTTTTACAAGGTAAAGATATGGTTGGACAAGCACATACAGGTACAGGTAAAACTGCGGCATTTGGACTTCCAGTTATTAATATGATGAAGGGACAACAAGGTGTTGAAGCTGTTGTAATCGTTCCAACAAGAGAACTTGCAATGCAAGTATCAGATGAATTATTTAGATTTGGTAAAAATTTAAACTTTAACACAGCAACTGTATATGGTGGACAATCTTACTCTATGCAATTAAGAAATATTGATAGAGCTTCAATTATTGTAGCAACTCCAGGAAGATTTTTAGATTTATTAAGAGGTGGAAAAATTAATATTAAACCATCTTATGTGATTTTAGATGAAGCAGATGAAATGCTTGATATGGGATTCTTAGATGATATTAAAGAAATATTTACATTTATGCCAAAAGAAAGACAAACTTTATTATTCTCTGCAACTATGCCTCAAGCTATTAAAAGACTTGCAGAAAATATTCTTAAAGAACCAGCATTTGTTACCTTAACTAAAAAAGATGTTACAAACTCTAAAATTACACAAACTTATTATGTTGTTGATGAAAGAGAAAGAGATGATGCGTTAATCAGATTATATGATTTCAAAAACCCTACAAAATCAATTATTTTCTGTAGAACAAAAAAAGAAGTTGATAGATTATCTACATTCTTAGTTTCTCAAGGATTTATGGCAAAAGGTCTTCATGGTGATATGGAGCAAAGACAAAGAGAAGAAGCTATTAGAGCTTTTAAATCATCTAAATTAGAAATTCTAATCGCAACAGATGTTGCTGCACGTGGTCTTGATGTAAATGACGTTTCTCATGTATTTAACTACCATTTACCATTTGATTCTGAATCTTATGTACATAGAATTGGAAGAACAGGACGTGCAGGAAAAACTGGAACTGCTGTATCTATTGTAACTCCACATGAATTCAGAATGTTACAAAAAATTGAGAAAAATATTGGTACAAAACTTGAAGGTAAGATAGTTCCAGATATTGATTCAGTTAAAGTAAAAAAAGTTGCTGATTTAAAAGGTAAAATTACTGAGCAAGATATTAAAGATTATGCTTTAGAATTAGTTGAAGAGTTAAAAGAAGAATTTGACATTTCAACAATTGCATTTAAATTAGCTTCAATGGTTGCATCTTCTACTTATGTAAAAGGTAACAATAACATTGGTAAATCTGAAAGTGATATCAAAAGATTAATTGAAAACGCTCAAAGAGGCGGTGGAGATGATAGAGGTGGACGAGGTGGTTCACGTGGTGGATACAGAGGTGGAAACCGTGGTGGTGGAAACAGAGGCGGAAGATCTGGTGGTGGAAGATCTGATGGTCGTTCTGGTGGAAACAGAGGCGGAAGATCTGATGGTCGTTCTGGCGGTAATAGATCTGAAGGTGGTAGATCAGATTCAAGATCATCTGCTCCTAGATCAGGTGATAGAAATAGAAGAAGAGATTAATCTCTTCTTCTAATTTTAAGAACACTATTTCTATTTCTCTTTTTCTTTAATCCTATTTTTCTCTTCTTAAATTTACAAATTCTTTTGCTATAAATTATAGACTATTCTAATAAATTAAATAGCTTATCTATAAATACTTTAAGCTTTATTAAAGGTTTAATAAGGAACTTTCTACTAAAATAATATCCACAAAAAATTACATATTGATTACAAAAGGGTTCCTTTGGATATTAAAACTTTTAACACATTAGAAAAAGCTACAGATAAATCTATTTCAAGCTTTGCTAAACTTTCTCTTGCACTACTATTTATGGTAGTTGTTTTTCTATGGTCGTATACTTCACATGGAGATGTACCTAACAATACATTTTTAATTATAGGTGCTGTATTTGGAGCTTACATGGCTATGAATATTGGTGCAAATGATGTTGCAAATAATGTAGGACCAGCTGTTGGTTCAAAAGCTATGACATTAATGTGGGCAATTATTATAGCAGCTATATTTGAAGCAATGGGTGCTTTTATTGCAGGTGGAGATGTTATCAAAACTATTAAAAAAGGTATTATTGACCCAGCTTTAATTTCAGATCCTCAAATCTTTATTTGGGCAATGACAGCAGCACTTTTATCAGCAGCACTTTGGCTTAATTTTGCAACTTCTGTTGGAGCTCCTGTTTCTACTACTCACTCTATCGTTGGTGGAGTTATGGGTGGTGGTATTGCAGCTGCTGGATTTGCAATTGTTGATTGGGGAACAATGGGAAAAATTGCTGCTTCATGGATTATATCACCTGTGCTAGGTGGTGTTATAGCAGCAGCTTTTTTATATTTTATAAAAACAAAGATTGTTTATCAAAAAGATATGATTAGCTCCGCAAAAGTTATAGTTCCTTATTTAATTGCAATTATGACTTGGGCTTTCTCTACTTATCTTATTTTAAAAGGTATTAAAAAGATAATCAAATTAGATTTCTTAACTGCTGCTGGAATAGCGTTAATTATTGCTGCAATTGCATATATTTTAGTTAAGCCATTAATCGCAAAAGCTGCTAATAAATTAGAGAACTCAAGAGTAAGTGTAAATACATTATTTACAGTACCTTTAATATTTGCAGCTGCTCTTTTATCATTTGCACACGGTGCAAATGATGTAGCTAATGCAATTGGACCATTAGCGGCAATTAATGATGCTGTTATGAATAGTGAAATTCATTCAAAGGTTGAAATACCATTTTGGATATTAGCTGTTGGTGCTTTAGGTATTGCAGTTGGACTTGCATTATATGGACCAAAACTTATTAGAACAGTTGGTTCAGAAATTACTGAATTAGATCAGATGAGAGCTTATTCAATTGCAATGGCTGCTGCTATTACGGTTATTATTGCTTCACAACTTGGACTTCCTGTTTCATCAACTCACATAGCTGTTGGTGGAGTATTTGGAGTTGGTTTCTTAAGAGAATACTTGGATTCAAATGAAACAAGATTTTTACAAGGTTTAAGAAAAAAATTTAAAAAACACAAAAAAGAATTAGATTCAATGACAAAAGAACTTAATGAATTAGAAACTCTTGAGAAGAAATCAAAATCTAATTATGTAAGAATTGTTGAACTATATAAAGTTATTGAAGAAAAACAAGAAGTTGTTAAACAAGAGAAGAAAGATGTTAAAGAAGCAAAAAGTGTTAAATATGTAAAAAGAGATGCTGTTAAAAAGATTGTTGCTGCATGGGTTATAACAGTACCAGCTGCTGCAATATTATCAGCTGCAATATTCTTTATGATTAAAGGTATTATGGGATAAGTAGGACTTCCTACTTATTCAATAGAAAATTTTATTAATTCTATTTGAAAGATTTTATTACTTTATGATAAAATCACAAAAAAATAGGATTTTAAAATCGAAGCTATATTATCCGTTCTTCCAATTTACTTTTTTATTCTTTTAGGCTTCATCGCAAAAAAAGTTTTTAATGATGAAATTAATGAAAGGACTTTAGTTTTAATTTCACTTTACTTTTTCCAACCTATATTGATATTTTGGGGATTAACTAAGGCTCCGATTGATTATGCATTTATAGCATCTCCTATTGTATATCTAGTAATTGTCTTGATTGCTTTAATACTATTATTATTCATAAATAAAAAAATATTTAAAACAAGAGCTGATCAATCAATTTATTTAGCAACATCCTTAGTTGGAAATACTGGTAATTTAGGAATTCCTTTGGGTATTGCTCTTTTTGGTATTGCTTCAGTTCCTTATACAAGTATTATTAATATTGCAAATATTTTCTTTATTTATATATTTTCTGTTTACTTTTTTGCAAGAGAACAATTCTCTCTTAAAGAAGCAATTTATTCAATTTTAAAGATACCTGGAATTTGGTTTGCTCTTTTAGCTCTTTTAGTAAATTATAGTGGTACGGGAATAAATAAAAATGTATATGTTGCACTTGAAATGGGTGCATATACTTCTATGGTAATTCAGTTATTAATCTTCGGTATGTATTTATCAAAAATGAAAATTAAAGCAATACCTTGGTACTCGGCTTTACAAATAAGTTTTGTTAAGCATATTTTTTTACCATTATTTGGAATTTTCGTAATTTTGTATTTTACTGATTTAAATGCTTATGTGGCTTCTATTTTAATTATGGAACTAATGGTGCCACTTGCTGTTAATAATGTGAATTTGGCCGCTTTATATAACTGTAAACCATATGATGTGACTGCATCAATTTTAATATCATCTATTGTTTTTGTAGTTTTTTTATATCCTTATATTCAAATCATTGAATATTTTATTAAGTAGGTTTTATTATGTGTGGAATTTTAGGTACAAATTTTTTATCAAATAACTTTAATCAATCTTTAGCAATTTTAAATAATAGAGGCCCTGATTACCAAAAAAGTATAAAAGTTGAAAATAAAGAATTTGGACACACCCGACTTGCAATTATTGATTTAGATGAAGAAGCAAATCAACCAATGATTTTTGATGATATTCTTATCGTTTTTAATGGTGAAATTTATAATTATAAACAATTAATAATTGATGAAGAATTAGAGTGTAAAACATCTTCTGATACAGAAGTTTTAATCAGGCTTTATCAAAAATATCAAACAGATTTTTTAAATAAATTAAATGGAATGTTCTCTTTTTGCCTTTATGATATGAAAAAAGATAAGTATTTTTGTGCAAGAGATAGGTATGGTAAGAAACCATTTTTCTACTATTTTAAAGATAATAAATTTATTTTCTCATCTTCAATTAAATCAGTACTAAAATTACTTGATAAAAAGCCAAATTTAAATAAAGTAGCAGTAAATAAATACTTACAATATTTTGTTTCGTATGGAGAAGATACTTTTTATCAAAATATCTTAAAACTTGAAGCTGCTACTTATTTTACATATGAGCCAAAAAAGTCAAAAGAACTATTAAAAAAGAGATTTTATAAAATAAATACATATAAAAAAATCAAAGATGAACCTACAGCTTTAAAAGATATTGAAGAGCTTTTATTTCAAAGTGTTGAAAGTAGATTAGTTGGAGATGTGGAAATAGGATCACTTTTAAGTGGTGGAATTGATAGCTCACTTATTTCTGCACTTTATACAAAAATATCAGGAAAAAAAATAAATACTTTTTCTGTTGGATATGATGAGTATAAAAATTATTGTGAGTTAGATTATGCACAAATTACAGCTAAGCATATAAATTCTAATCATAATCCAATTATCATAGGAAAAAAAGAATACATTGATAACTTTCATGATACGCTAGATGCTCTTGAAGAACCTCATGGTGATTCTGCTGCAATTCCTTTGAATATATTAACACAAAGGATTCACGAAAGTGGAATTAAGACTGTTTTATCAGGTGAAGGAAGTGATGAAATATTTTTGGGTTATGATAATTATGCAAAATTTTTAAAATATTATGAATTTGAAAAAACACTTTCAAGTGAGCAAGGCTTGTTTTTAAATAGTATAATTTCTGCACTGCAAAATAATACCAAAGAGAGTGAATATTTAAGAAGGATTGTTAAAAAACAAACTTTATATAACTCTTTTGGAGAAATTTATACTGATATTCAAAGAAAAAAACTTTTTAACAAGCTTCCATCATATAAAAATGAGAAAAGCAAAAATGATCCTGTTGATTGGATGAGTTATATTGATTTAAAAATTTGGTTAGGTGAATCACTTCTATCAAAGGTTGATAGAATTTCAATGAGAAATTCACTTGAAGTTCGAACACCATTTTTGGATTTTAATTTAGTTGATTATATGTTTTCTGTTGAATCTAAGATTAAAGTTGGAAATACAAACAAGTATTTATTAAAACAAATAGCATCTAAATATATACCAGAAAAAATAATAAAAAGAACAAAAAAAGGCTTTAATTCACCATTTAATGAATGGTTAAATGATGAATATGGCAAATCAATGCTAGAACTTGTTATTGATGTAAATAATACAACTAATTTATTCAAAGAAGAGTATATAAGACACATATATGAACTTTCTTTAAATAAAAAGTTTAAGCAACATTTTTACTCTTTATTTGTATTTTCTTTATGGTTTAAAAAAGAGTATATTTCTTAAGAAACAAAAGTGTAAAATTAATAGTAATATAATTTATAATAACTAAAAGAGGACTATATGACAGTATTAATACCAGTAGATTCAACTTCTAGAGATGAGTGTGTTATTGCTTCGATTGAAGAAAATAAATCTTGGGCTTTTGTTAAATTAGATGGTGGTAAAATTACTAGTATTGAATTTGTAGATAGAAGAGAAGAAATATTAGAGTGGATTGACGCAGTGATTGTAATAAACGATCAAGAGTATGTATGGCCATTTATGGATGAAGGTATAATTGCTTTAGTTGCACCAACACAAAAAAGTATAGATGAAGTTATTGAAGCTTTTTTATTTAAAGACTTACACGATTTCTCAATATAAATGATTCAACAATTTAATTAAGAGTATTACTCTTGATTAAAATCCTGCATTTGGATCAAAACCCATATCTTGCATTCCAAAATCCATATCAGAATCAAAATTAGCAAAGTTAGGATTTTCATAACCCTTTTGCACAGATATATTTTGTAATTGTAATATGTCTGCTTTTGGATCAATTCCTTGAGGACATACAAAAGTACATGCAGAACATAAAGTACAATCCCATATTCCTTTATCTTGTATAGAATCAATTACAGAAGACGAATCAAGTACTTTTTTATCATTTACATATCTTAACGCCCTTGTTAGTGCGAAAGGTCCAAGAAACTCTTTATTTACTTCATATACAGGGCAAGAACTATAACAGGCGTTACATAGGATACAGTTGCTTTGAGTATCAATTATTTTTACATCTTTTTCTGATATTTTTATTTCACTATTTGCTTGAAGAAAGGCTTTTGATTTTTTTATTAACAATGTTTCATGTGAAACATCAATAACTAAATCTTTTATAACTTCTCTATTTCTCAAGGGTTCAATTAGATCATTTTCATTTATTTTCATTTTACAAGCTAATTGTTCAATACCATTTACTCTAACTGCACATGAACCACAAATACCACTTTTACATCCACATCTAAAAGTTAGAGTTGCATCTTTTGTAGCTTTTATTTCCGTAAGTGCTTGAAGTAAGTTTGTTTTACTCGTTGTAAACGAATCAACAGAGTCTTGACTATTTTGCTTATTAAATCTTTTTATACTTATATTCATGATACATCCTCAAAAGATAATTGTAAGTTATTATCAATCTTTTTTATTAGAGAATTTTTTTGATAAGATTCTCTTTCTTCTGGATAATCATTTCTATAATGAGAACCACGACTCTCTTTTCTATTTAGCGCAGTTCTAGCAATTACTTCAGCTATTTCAATCATATTTAAAAACTCTAGGAACTCAACTAAGTTTTTGTTATATTGTTTAGATTTATCTAAAATACCCATTTTTGGGATTTCATTTTTCATTTTTTCTAACTCTTTTATTGCAAACTTTAGATTTTGCTCATTTCTAAAAAGACCAACATTATCAAAAAATAGTTTGCCTAAATAGTCCTTATTTTCATAGAAATTTATTTCATTTGTATAAGTGTATATATGATTTATATGCTTTTTTTGTTTTAGTAATTCTTTACTAGTATTATTTATACTCTTTATCTCTTTAGCATTATTTGATGCATTTATTCCTGCAACTTTTCCAAAAGTAACTATTTCTAGTAATGAATTACCACCAAGTCTATTTGCACCGTGTATTGAACTTTGTGCAACTTCACCACATGCATATAAAGATACTATATTTGTTTTTGATTTTATATCAGTTTTTATTCCACCCATTGAATAATGAGCAGCTGGATTTATAGGTAATAGTTCTTCTTCAATATTAACTTTTGAAAACTCTAAAGCTAATTTTTTTTCTTGAGGCATAACATGATTTATTTTATCATGTCCTAAATGTCTTAGGTCTAAGTATACTTTTTCATTTGATTTAATTTTTGTGAATATAGCACGTGCAACTTCATCTCTTGATTTTAATTCATCTATAAATCGTTTACCATCTTTATTCAATAAATAACCACCCTCACCTCTAGCACTTTCACTTACTAGAATATTGCTATTTACTAAAGCAGTTGGGTGAAATTGAACGAACTCAATATTAGATAATAAAGCTCCACACTTTAAAGCAATAGCCAATCCGTCAGCAGTATTTGAAAATGAGTTTGTTGTAAAATTTGTATAAATTCCAGCATAACCACCACTTGCAAGAATTGTACTTTTTGATTTAATTTCTTTTATTTCACCACTTATAATATCACTTGCAATAACACCGAAACATATATTATTTTCAATAATTAAATCTAATAATAAATGTTCATTTATAAATATAATATCATTTTTAATACATTGATCTAATAAAGTATGAAGTATTTTCAGACCTGTATAATCACTTGAATAACAAGTTCTTATTTTCTCTGTACCTCCAAATTTTCTTTGGGCAATGTTATCATTTTCGTTTCTAGTAAAAGGTACACCTATGTCGTCTAACCATAAAATTGTTTCTTTAGCATTCTTACACATAAAGTTTATGTTTTCTTTATTTGATAAGTTACAAGAAGCTTTAAATGTATCATTTACATGTGTGTTAATACTATCATCATCTTCATATAAAACTGCATTTATTCCGCCTTGTGCTTGCACAGTTTGTGAGTGGGTTGGATATGTCTTTGAAAGAATTGCAACTGTAGAACCATTTTGTTTTGCATTTAAAGCAGCTGTTAATCCTGCTGCTCCTGAGCCTATAATTAATACATCATACATTATTAATATTATTTAGAAAATATTAATTCAGCCCATTCTGTAATTGGACCTCTTAATACTTTTTGTAATTTAATAGCGAAAGTATTTACTAAACTATTTTCAGTTTTAGTTGATTTGAGTAATGTTGTTAAGGAGTTAGTGTATTTATTTACATAGAAGTTATCTATTTGTTTATTAGATCCTAGTATAACAACTTTTGATGTATTATCTATTCTAGATAATACCATTTGCATTGTTTTGTTTGACATGTTTTGCGCTTCATCAATTATTATAAATGAATTTGAAATGGTTCTTCCTCTCATTTCTCCTACCCACATTGTTTCTATACTGTAATTTTGAATCATTTGTTCGACTCTTGTGCTTACTTCACTATCATCAAGTTCACTTATGTGTTCAATATTTTTTTTGGAGTTTCTTTTTTTATACTCACTTCTTATTATATACTCTAAACTATCCATTAGTGGATGATTATAAATTTTGAATTTTTCTTCAAAACCTGGTAGATATCCAATATCTTCTCCTTTATCTAAAGATTCAACAGAGTTTCTAATATAGATAATTTTTTGATATTTTTTTTGTCTAACAAGTTTTAACGCACCACTTAATGCTAGTAAAGTTTTCCCTGAACCAGCTTTTGCTTCAACTATTAATACATTGTATATATGTGAGATAATTGCATTTGAGAAGAATAATTGTTCTTTATTTAACGGTGTAATTATTTGATTTCTTATTTCTGTTTCATCTAAAACTTTTATTCTTTTATTTTGAATATTTGCTAATACTACTTGATCTGAATCTTTAACTTTAAAACAGTACGAATAATTATAAGGTTTATACTCTTTATCAAATAATGATATTTCTTTATTATCAAAATCTTCTAAGTCATTAAAGTTTATTTCAATATCTTTTATAAACTCGTATTTAAAGTCATCTTTATTTGATCCTAGAAGTGATTGAGTTTTTATATCAAGAGATACTGCTCTTGTTCTTGCCATTATATCTAATGATAAAAACTCTATTTGTTTTTCATAATACTTTTTTGAAAAACTTGCAATTTCCAGTATTTTTCTATCATTAATTATATTTAAAGATACATTTTTTGTATTAATATGATATTCATCTTTAGAAATAATATCTATTACAGCATTTTGTACCGCTTTAATTTCTAGTCTTATTACTTTATAATTCTCACTATTCAAGCTTGACTTAATTTCAGAGTTTTCTAATATCCTAGCAAATTCTCTTGCTTGAAAATTTATTTCATCAAAGCCAGATTTTTTACTATCAATTTCATCTAAAACTGTTTCAGGAAGAATGATTAAATTCTTACTGTCTTGTGATAGTTTGAAAATATTTCTTGCATCTTCTAGTAGGATATTTGTATCAAGTACATAATATTTATCAAAACCCATTATTTTTCCTTTTGTTTAAAAACTTTATACACTATATATGAACCTATAACTAAAGTAATTGATGTGAATAATATAGAAAATGTTTTAGTAATTACATACGCAACTACTAATAGAGCTAATATTGTAGGGACTTCATTGTATGCTCTAAAAAACTTCCCACTTCTTTCGTAATCATTTCTTTCTAACTTTCTTCTATAATATCCTAAGGAATATGAATATACTATAAGAAAAAATACAAAAAACAGTTTTGCATACATCCACCCGCCAGCTTCACTTGATAATAAAAATGGATTTAAATATAGTATCACAGTACCACTAACAATTGTAGCCCACATAGCTGGAATACCAATATATTTATACATTTTTAGTTCTTGTATTTTTACAACATCAACAAAATCTTTTTTATCTTTGTTTTCAGTGTGATATACATAAAGTCTTGGTTGATAAAAAAGCATTGCCATCCATGACATAACTGCCATAATATGAAAAGTCAATATCCAAGTGTAATATTCCATTATGAATCCTTATTCTTTATTTTGTTAATCCAGTCATTTAATGTTTTTTCATAGCCAATATTTTTACTTTTATAAAACTTTAAATCTTTTTCTAAATATTCTTGTTCTATATAGCCACCATAATTATGAGGATATAAATAGCCTATATGCTCCGAATCTAGATGTTTTGGTATATTTAGTAGTTCTCCATCTTTTATGTCCTGTAGAGCTTTATTTATAGCTTTATAAGCACTATTAGATTTTGGTGATGAAGTAAGATAAATAATACACTGTGCTAGCATGATTCTAGATTCTGGGTAGCCTATTTTATTACATGCTGTCATAGTATTCACACTTAAGTTTAATGCATGTGGATTTGCATTACCAATATCTTCACTTGCAAAGATTACTAATCGTCTAGTAATGAAATCTACACTTTCTCCTGCATTTATTAATCTACTCATATAATATAAAGCAGCATCAATATTTGAACCTCTTATTGATTTAATCATTGCGCTTGCTAAATCATAATGTGTATCAGATGAAGAAACTCCATCTCCTATTACATTTTCTCTTAACTCTTTAATCAAAGTGATATCAATTTCTTTTGACACTTTATATGAAAAGTTTAAAAGTGTAAGCATTGCCCTAGCATCTCCAGAACTTGAATGTATCAAATGCTCTTTGGCTTCTTGAGTTATATTTACATCAATATCAATTAAAGCAACTAAAAGAATTTTTTCCATTTCTTCTTTTGTAAAAGCTTTAAACTCATAAAGAAATGATCTAGATCTTATTGCATTTGTTAAAGTAAAAAATGGATTTTCTGTACTAGCCCCTATTATTGTAGCATCATAATTTTCCATAATTGGAAGTAGTACTTCTTGTTGGTTTTTTGATAGTCTATGAACTTCATCTATAAAAATTAAAGGTTTAATTAAAGCATTTTTATATCTGTCGAATACTTTACGTAAATCTTCAACTTTAATACTTGTAGCATTAAAATAGTAATAATCAGTACCTATTTCTTTAGCTATAATTTTAGCTAAGGTAGTTTTTCCAGTTCCAGGTTTTCCGTAAAAGAATAAATGTGGAATTTCTTTTTTTTTGATAAGTTTAAATAGAGCTTTGTCTTTTGATATTATGTGAGATTGACCAACAAAATTATCTAAATTTGTTGGTCTAAGTTTGTTAGAAAGATCTGTCATCTTCACTTTCATTTAAAAAGCTTCTTAAGTTTCTATATTCTTCTTTTGAAAGAAATCTACTTTTACCAGTTGGTAAGTTATTTAGTGAAATACCACCAAATTCATATCTTTTAAGATCCATTATATCAAGTCCAAAGTGAGCAAAGAATCTTCTTAGTTCTCTATTTTTACCTTCAACAATGGCTACTTTAATTTTAGAAAAGTTTTCTGTATTTGATTGAATACTATAACCAATAAATGGTGCAAATGTCATAGATTTAATTTTACTAGTCTTAAATGCACCATCTGTAGCATCTTCAAGTTCTAAACCTTGCATCATTGCAGATTCAACTTTCGGACCAATTGTTCCATTTACTTTTAACTTATATTTTCTTTCCAAGTTTGAGTGCATTAAAGCATCAACAATTTTTACGGAATCAGATAATAATAATAAACCTTCACTTGCATAATCAAGACGTCCTACAGACATGAAATGTTGATATCTTTTATCTAATGAATCATAAATTGTTTTTCTACCTTGAGGGTCTTTTTTAGATACGATTTCACCTTTTGGTTTGTTGTATATAATAACAGTAGGCAATTTGTTTTTATCTTCTTTGATTAAAGTTTTATTGATATGTACTTCATCATTAATAGTTACTTTAGTAGCAAGATTATCTACAACTTTACCATTAACTTTTACTTTACCCTCTTCTATCAATTTATCAGCTTCTCTTCTTGAATATTTACTATTATGAGATAAAAACTTATTTAATCTTGTTTCTTCTAATTCTTCTTCGTGTTTCATTTTATACCAGCTTCTATTAAGTCATGTATGTGAAGAACACCAATTAGTTTATCTTCTTCATCTGTTACAATCAATAATTGTATTTTATAATCTTCTATTACTTGCAATGCATCGCTAGCTAGGAAGTCTTTATTTTTTAATATTTTAGGATTTTTAGAAGCTAATTCTTCTACTTTACAATCAATTGTAAAATCTTCATTCATTAAAGCTCTTCTTAAATCTCCATCACTCAATAGTCCAACAACTTTATTTCTGTCATCTGTAATTATTACACTACCTAATCTACCTTCACTCATTTCTAATATTGCATCTTTAAGTTTTGTTTCACGTGAAACGATTGGAAGATTATCTCGTCTTAATAAATCATCTACTTTTACAAATAATTGTTTACCTAAGCTACCACCTGGATGAAATGATGCAAAATCTTTCTTTTGAAAATCTCTTTTTTTCATTAAACATACAGCTAAAGCATCACCCATAGCCATAGTTAGAGTTGTTGAGGACATAGGAGCTACATCCAATGGACAACCTTCTTTTTCAACATTAATATCAATAAATACATTTGAATATTTAGCTAATGTAGAGTTTTCATTTCTAGCCATTGCAATTAGTGGAATATTAAATCTTTTTAAATGAGGAAGAATTTGAACTAATTCTTCACTCTCTCCTGAATATGAAATTCCAAGAACAATATCTTCTTTTCCTATCATTCCTAAATCACCATGCATAGCTTCAGTAGGATGCAAAAAGAATGAACTAGTACCTGTACTTGCTAGTGTTGCAGCAATCTTTGTACCTACTAGTCCAGATTTTCCTACACCTGTAATTATAAGTTTACCTTTAGAGCTAGTAATTAAATCAACAGCTTTTTCTATATCAAAAGATATTTTTTGTGCTGCTTTTTCTATTTCTCTAGCCTCTGTCAAAAGAAGATCTTTAACTATTTGTTTAAAATCCATTATACTTCCTTATTATTGTACAAATACAGTAGGTACAATCATTGGGTATTTTTTATATTTTCTAATACAGTGTTTTCTTACAACTTTTCTTAATTCATCTTCTAACATTCTAGTATTTTGAAAAATACCAGGTTTTACATTTGCTAAGAATGTTGCAAGTAAATCTTCAATTTCTTTAGCAAAGAACTTATCTTGTTTATCTGGAACTAAACCAAATGATGTAACTTTAACTTTTTCTGCTAATGTTCTATCATTTTCGTTTACTTGAGCAACAATCATAACAACACCTTCATTAGCCATTGTTTGTCTGTCAATTACAATATCATCAGAAATTTTATGATTTAATTGATTATCAATATATACTTTACCAGATTTTACAGTTTTAACTTTTTTCATATACTTTGGAGTAACTTCTATTTGCTCACCTGCATTCATGATATATAAGTTTCGCTCTAAAATACCACAATCCATTCCTGTTTTTCCATGCTTTAATGCATGATTGTATTCACCATGAACTGGCATGAAGAATTTAGGTTTAACAAGTCTTAACATTAACTTTTGTTCTTCTTGTGCTGCGTGACCTGATACGTGAATATCTGGATAGTCTTGGTATGCTACTTTTGCTCCAGCTTTTAATAAATTGTTTAAAATTCCAGAAACACTTGCTTCATTTCCAGGAATTGCTTTTGCTGATAAAACAATTTGATCGCTTGGTTTGATTTTGATATGTCTATGTTCATGAATTGCCATTCTGTATAATGCTGACATTGGTTCACCTTGAGAACCAGTTGTTACAATTAAAACTTCTTCATCTTTATATTTATTAACTTCATGCGCATCAATAAAAGAGTCTTTAGGAAATTTAACATAACCTAAACCCATTGCTAAGTCTAAGTTTTTTTCCATTGATCTACCAATTACACAAACTTTTCTTCCACTTGAAATTCCTCTCTCAATTGCCTGAGAAACTCTGTGAATATTTGATGAGAAAGTAGACATAATAACTCTACCTTTTGCACTAGCAAAAATTCTATCAAATGTAGGACCAACAGTTTTTTCAGTTCTTGTAAATCCTGGTGAGTGAGAATTTGTTGAATCAGATGTTAATAATAAAACACCCTTCTCTCCATAATATGCAAGTCTATGTAAATCTGTAGGATATCCATCAATTGGAGTATGATCTATTTTAAAATCACCTGTGTGAATCATTGTACCAGCTTCTGTTGTAACTGCAATTGCAGATGAATCAATAATTGAGTGAGTTACATGCATCCACTCTACTTCAAATTCACCAATTTTAATAGGTTTTCTTTTTTCAATACATCTAAAGAATTTTCTAAATTCTCTCATTTTATGTTCATCAAACTTAGAACCAATCATTTCTAATGGTAATGACGTTCCATAGATTGGGAATTGCATTTCTTTAAATAAATATGGCATTGCACCAATATGATCTTCATGTCCATGAGTAATAATAACAGCTTCAATTTTATGCTTGATTTCTCTTAAATAAGTAAAATCAGGAATTAAAATATCAACACCATGCATAGTTTCATCTGGGAAGTTCATTCCAACATCAACAATAATTGCAGACTTATCAGTCTCAATAATCATCATGTTCCCACCGATTTCGCCTAATCCACCTAGTGGAGTAATTCTCATTTTAGCAGATGTATTTAAGTTTAATTTGTAGTGAGGATTTAATCTGTCTTTTTGAATTTTTTCATTAACTAAATGACCTTTCTTTAAGTCATTCATCCAACCATCACCTGTCATTTCTGTAGGTAGTTTTACTTTTGGTCTTCTATTTGGGTTTGGTTTTCTATTTTGATTAGGATTAGGTTTTTGTACCTTCTCAGAAGTTGGTTTTCCTTCTTGTTTATTATTTTGCTTATTTTCTGCTTGTGTATTTTGAGCAGGTTTCGCAACAGTTTCTGTCTTCACAGTAGTTTCTTGTGTTTTAATTTCTTCCATCTTTTACCTTTGTATACAATTGGCTATACAAAGATGAACTAACTTCATGAGGTCTTATATTATCACTAAGGCTTAATTCTTCATAATATTTAGATACTAAATCTTTACTTATAATTGAAGAAAGGTTTTTTGATAATTTCTTTCTAGGCTGTATAAAACATGCCTTTAGAAATTTATTAAAATCTTTGTCAATTGATTTATTCATATCTTTTCTAATATAAAGTATTGAAGACATAACTTTTGGTCTAGGATCAAATGATTCAGGGGGAACATCAAATAATATTCTTGATTCAATTGAAACTAAATCAGCAATAACTCCTAAAGATGAAAACTCTTTATCCTTAGGCTTTGCCGAGAACTTTAAAGCTACTTCTTTTTGAATCATTACTATGATACTTTCACAGTTATTGTCTTCAAACGCTCTTAATATAATATTTGTTGCAATATAGTATGGTAAATTTGCTATTAAATCATATTTACCATTATGTAGAGTTTCTTGTTTATCCCAAGCTTCTAAAACATCGGTGTGGATCAGTTTTAGTCTATTCTCTTCAATTTCTATTGCAAATTTTGACTCTAAAATACTGATTAAATCAGTATCTACTTCATAAGCAGTCATCTCTTTGTACTTGACTAGATTTTTAGTCAAATCACCTAATCCAGGCCCAATTTCCACTAAATGGTTGTTATTGTTGGGCATCGATTGGATGATCTTATCCAAAACCGTAGTATCTTTTAAAAAATTTTGACCGTATCGTTTTTTTGCTTTTATATTTTCCATAATTGTAAAGAGTATAACTGCTTTTAACTTACATTTAGATAATATCTAATTTAATAACAATTAAGGAATTTACTTGAGTAGTTTTGCAAAAAGAATTATACCTTGTTTAGATGTTGATAATGGAAGAGTAGTAAAAGGAATTAACTTTGTTGGGCTTCGTGATGCAGGTGATCCTGTAGAGGTTGCAAAAAGGTACAATAACGAAGGTGCTGATGAGATAACTTTTTTGGATATTACGGCAAGTCATCAAAATAGAGGAACAATTGTAGATATTGTAAAACAAGTTGCAAAAGAAGTTTTTATTCCACTAACAGTTGGCGGAGGAATTAGAAAACTTGAAGATATATACAGTTTACTAAATGTAGGATGTGATAAAGTTTCTATTAATTCATCAGCTGTTACAAATCCTGACTTAATCAATCAAAGTGCCAAAAGATTTGGTTCACAGTGTATTGTAACTGCAATTGATGTTAAAAAAGTAGAAGATGGATCTTATCATGTTTTTGTTAAAGGTGGAAGAGAAGATACTGGTCTTGATGCTGTAGAATGGGCAAAAGAAGTATATAATAGAGGTGCAGGTGAAATTTTACTTACATCAATGGATACAGATGGCGCAAAAACCGGTTTTGAACTTAATATTACAGAACAAATATCTTCAATTATAGATATTCCTGTTATAGCAAGTGGTGGGGCTGGTACTATGGAACATATGAAAGAAGCTTTTGATCATGGAGCAAGTGCTGCTCTTGCTGCTTCTATATTTCACTTTAAAGAAATAGATATTATGGACTTAAAAAGATACTTAAGAGATAATAATATTCCTGTTAGGATATAAAAAATGGTATTAAAAATAAAAAGAATATCTTTATTTCTTCTTACACTAATTCTACCGGTATCCCTATTCTCTTATGAAATCAGTTTTAGTAAAAAGTTTTCAAAATCTGTAACACCTGATTTATTAAGTACTCATATTAATATTATAGTCGAGGATGAATCAGAAAGTTTTATAAATAATTATATAGAAATATTTAATAAATATATAAAAAATAATAATGATGTTAGTAAATATGATGGAAGTTTTACTCTTAGTCCAAAATATAAATATTTTAAAAATACACAAGAATTCATGGGATATGTTGGAAACTTAAAATATATCATTAAATCTAAAGATGCAAGTGCTTTGAATAAATTTATAAATGATTTAATTGAAATAGAAAATAAATACAATAAAGATAATATAAAAATAAACATATCAAATGTTTCATGGACAACTAGTACAAAACTTTATGATGATAGTTTAGATTTTTTAAGAATAAATGCAATGACTTGGATTGAAAAATATGCTAGTTCATTAAAAAATGTTTTATCAAAAGATTGTCTGATCAAAAGTATTGATATAGATAAAACAAGTAAAAAGTTTACAAAAATTGTAAGTATGGAAACATACTCTTCTAAACGAGTTTCTAATATAGCTCCAGACAATTCTACAAAAGAAATTAAAATAGATGCTATTTTTTTACTGGAATGTAAATGATTGTATGTGCAGGAAGAAATGAAACTTTTAAATTTGCGAAAACTATAGGAGTTGGTTTAATACAATCAGCTATTAATCTAACTAAAATTTGCTTGACTAATAAACCTGACTCTATAACTTTTATAGGAAGTGCAGGTTCGTATGGTGAGTATAAAATATTTGATATTATAGAGTCAAGCAAAGCTTCTAATATTGAACTTTCATTTTTATCTAATAGTTCATATACTCCTTTAGATAAGATTTTAGAATTCAATAGTAAAATGATGAAGAATGACACGATTGTGAATTCGTCTAACTATATTTCAATAAATGAAAAGTTAGCGAATCAATACAATGAATACGGTATTGGTATTGAAAATATGGAATATTTCTCTGTATTACAAGTTGCACTTGAATTTGATATACCAGTTAGTGGGATTTTTATAGTTACAAACTATACAAATGAAAATGCGCATAAGGATTTTTTAAAAAATCATAATGAAGCAATGGAAAAATTAACCAAATATTTAGATGATAAAAATCTTATAAGATAATATAAAAAATAATAAATTAAAGAAATGGAAAAGTAATGGCAAAAGAAGGAAAACCCTCAATATATGATTTCTCACTTGATGAATTAAAGGAAACTTTAAAACCATCATTTAGAGCAAAACAAGTATATAATTGGTTATACAAACAATATGCAACATCTTATGATGAGATGAAAAATATACCAAAAGATTTAAAAGAAGAACTAGAAGAAAAGTACCCTATTGATGTAATGAGTATTTTGAAAAAAGAAATCAGTACGGATGGAAGTATCAAATATCTTTTTAAATTAAGAGATAATTTAACAGTTGAAGCAGTACTTTTACTTATGAAAGAAAAGAAGAAAAATGAAGAAGGTGTAATTGTTCGTAGTGAAAAATACACAGTATGTGTTTCTTCTCAAGTTGGATGTAAAGTAGGTTGTACTTTTTGTTTGACTGCAAAAGGTGGGTTTGTGCGAAATCTTACAGTTGGAGAATATATTGCTCAAATTGTAAATATTAAAAGAGATAATGATATTCCTGCAAATAAATCTGTAAATATTGTATATATGGGAATGGGTGAACCTTTAGATAACTTCAAGAACTTTACAAGAGCAGTTAATGTATTTAGTGAAGAAGAGGGTTTATCTATAAATAAAAGAAGACAAACTGTTTCAACTTCAGGAGTTGCTTCAAAAATTGAAAAACTTGGAGAATTTGATTTAGGAATACAACTTGCTATTTCACTCCACGCAGTTGATGATGAGCTTAGGTCTGAGTTAATTCCTATGAATAAAGCATATAATATTCAAACTATTATTGATGCCGTTAAGAAATTCCCAGTTGATACTAGAAAAAAAGTAATGTTTGAATACCTTGTAATAAAAGGTAAAAATGACAGTATCGAAGCTGCTGCTAAATTAATTAAATTATTAAATGGAATTAATGCAAAAGTAAATTTAATTTTCTTTAATCCATATCCAGGTACGACTTATGAAAGACCTGAAGTTGAAGATATGATCAGATTTAAAGATTATTTAAATGATAGAGGACTTATTTGTACAATAAGAGAATCAAAAGGTATAGATATCTCAGCCGCATGTGGACAGTTAAAAGAAAAGGACGCAAATGGCCTTACTTGAGATAGCAATGCTAATTTTTATTGCAATTGTAGTAATAGTATCAGGCGTAGGATTTTATATTTATAATAAGAAAGAGGAGAAGTAAACAATGTCAATTACAAGCGGGGCAGTTACAAGATTTGCACCAAGTCCAACAGGATATTTACATATTGGAGGTCTTAGAACAGCACTTTATTCTTATCTTTGGGCTAAGAAAACAAATGGTGAGTTTAAACTTAGAATTGAAGATACTGATAATGCTAGAAATAATGAAGATGCAGTACGTGCAATTTTAGAAGCTTTTGATTGGGTAGGAATGCCAAGTGATTGTGAAATTGAGTACCAATCTAAAAGAGTTGATATTTATAAAAAATACATAGCTCAACTTTTAGAAGAAGGCAAGGCATATAAGTGTTATATGAGTAGAGATGAACTTGATGCCTTAAGAGCTAGTCAAGAAGCAGCAAAACAGAATCCAAGATATGATGGAACATGGAGACCAGAAGAGGGTAAAGTATTACCAGAAATTCCAGCAGATATTGAACCTGTAATTAGAATAAAAGCTTCTAAAGAAGGTACTATTACTTTTGAAGATGGTGTAAAAGGTTCTATGAAATTTGATGCAAACCAAGTTGATGACTTTGTAATTGCTCGTGCAAATGGAATGCCTATATATAACTTTGTTGTTGCTATTGATGACCATTTAATGGGTATGACAGATGTATTAAGAGGTGATGATCATCTTGCAAATACTCCTAAACAAATTGTTATTTATAATGCTTTAGGTTTTGATGTTCCAAAGTTTTATCATATGCCAATGATAAATAATCCTCAGGGTAAAAAACTATCTAAAAGAGATGGTGCTATGGATGTTATGCAATATAAAGCTGATGGATATTTACCAGAAGCTCTTTTAAACTTCTTAGTAAGACTTGGTTGGTCAAATGGTGATCAAGAAGTATTTTCAATGGATGAGATGTTAGAATTATTTGATCCAAATAATATTAATAAGTCAGCATCTTCTTATAATGCAGAAAAACTTTTATGGCTAAATTCTGAATATATAAAAGCTGTTTCAAACGATAGGTTAGTTGAAGAATTAAAAGCTTTTGATTTAGATTTATCAGATTATTCTAAAAAGATGGAAATTTTAGATTTATCAAAGCAAAGAGCACAAACTTTACTTGAGTTAAAAGATGCTGT
>Ga0209716_1000910_pt1 | contig 24677 bp, 19 predicted proteins | sample COGITO_mtgs_1205_FD_184811 | JGI IMG/M metagenome (GOLD analysis project Ga0209716, IMG submission 184811) | Pelagic marine microbial communities from North Sea - COGITO_mtgs_120531 (SPAdes) (version 2) | ecosystem: Environmental > Aquatic > Marine > Epipelagic ...
TGAAATCACTGAAACAAAAGTAAAACTTCCTTTTGAAAGCAGTTTCTTCTGAAATCACTGAAACAAAAGTAAAACTTCCTTTTGAAAGCAGTTTCTTCTGAAATCACTGAAACAAAAGTAAAACTTTTCGTATGGTACCTTTCACCAACGTTTCAAAATAAAAAATATACAGATTTTTGGTATTAATCTAGGAAGGCTTTATGAAAAAAGCACGCTGTGATTTTTAATACCCATTAGCACCCGACCGGGCCAAATCCGAATAATTGTTTTTTTCAAGTTCGCGTGACCCTTTTGAATTCTTACGCGCTTGTTTTCTCAAGAACTTAAATTAATTTTAAACCTACAGCTTGTTACTTAAAAATTTGTCAATTTAAGCTTTCACATTTTAAATAAGTGGCCAGAAGATAGCTTCTTCACTTTCGCGTATGGCAGTTTTAATGCTGGTCATCAGCAAATTCGATTACAACTTAGTTTCATCCTAAATTTGAAATTTTATAAAACTTAACGTTTAGACGCACTCCGAGATCATCTGTTAGATGTTATCTTTATTAAGCGTTTTTAATGCTTTTTCCAGGATCTTATTTTTACAAATAGCTTAATGACAAACTTATTCTATGGAGTAATATTTAGTATTTAAAACTTGACTTATTCTTTGTAACAAGGTTTAAAATTATTTTAGAACAAACTCCCAATTCAGGGCTAAAGACTCATAAATGAAAGGAAGAATTAGCGCGACTCCGTGGTGCTTTGATTGACGGTTGCATCGGCTTTGCGGTATTCTTCTCTACCCACAGACTAGAAATCTTACTTTGGGCCTCCCCAGACAGATTCTGTTGCGACTAAGGCTACGAAATAAGATCGAGTTAGTTTGCTAAGCTAAAACTTTGATGATTTACGTAGTTATTGGAGGCTTAAGAGTTAGTGTTGTCCTCGTCACCAACAATTTTTACCCTTTCGTCACCACTTTCATTTTTATTTGCTTTTTTTCTTTTTTTTATCAAGCTAGAAATACTTGCAAAAATTAGATCAAGTCGATTGTAATATTTAAAACTTTTTGAGCACCATAACCTATAAGAAGAGATAAGAATCAAAAGAACTTCTTATATTTTACATCGTTACCCAAATATCTTCCCTTTTATTGGACTTAACTAACAGTACAGTTTGTATCTGCTTTGTTTTTTCTAAGATACCGTATTTAGAAAGGAAAAAGAAGTTCATTATTATGTTGATGAGTAACTCCATCAACATTTAACTAAATTTCCCTTTTTAAATACTATTGTTCCCAAAAAGATACTTTCGAGAACGAATAACGACGGATTATTTTAACAAAAGGAGTGTATCTCCACTAATGAATAAACTGTATATTTTCTTCTTTCTCCGCGTTGAATACTCAGTAAAAAGAGTATTAAGACATCTAAAACAATTGGAAACTTCTTGGTTGATGCCAATCGGACTTATACAATAAACCAAAAATCCCACAAAAGCCAAATAAAACCTGCACCTTTCAACATCCTTTGTTTGCTTTTATTAATTTTTTTTATCAAGCTAAAAATACTTATTTATATATACCGGGCTGAAGGTATACCCAAACTTGGACTGAAAATAAACCGCACCTCATGAAGCAACTGAAAAAAACCGTTTAAATAATTCCCTGCATGATCAGGAACTTTTTGGTTGATGCCGATCGGACTTACTCACTAATTAGTCAATTTTTCGAGGATGGGATTTGAACCTATAACCTTTTGATTTTCAATCAAATGCTCTAACCATTGAGCTACCTCGAGCTGCGCTCATTTTTTCAAAACTACAAAAAGCAACGCTCATAGTTTTTACTTAAAGAATTGAATCATTTATGTAAAGGAAGGATTCGAACCTTCAAAAATTAACTGATGAGATTAATAAGCAACCAATTGCTAAACTTTACTATCTAAATAGAGCTATTAGATGCTAAATTCTTCTCTAATCTTCCCAGAATAGGAATTAAAACTATAAAAAAACCGAAATAGTATATTGTAGCCAATTGACCTACTTCTATATAAGGTGATTCTGCAGGAGCTTGACCCAAATAACTTAAGAGAATAAAATCAGCTACAAGAAACCAAAAAAATTTTTGGTACAAAGGTCTATATAGAGAAGATCTTACCGAAGAAGTATTTATTAAGGGTAATATTAACAAAACTAAAAGTGAGGCAAATAAGGCTAAAACACCTGCTAGTTTGTTCGGGATCGATCGTAAAATAGCATAAGCAAATAAAAAATATCACTCTGGGACTATATGTTCCGGAGTCGACATTGGGTTTGCGGGAATATAGTTATCTGGATGACCTAAACTGTTAGGTGAATAATAAACAAAGAATGAAAAAAATACTAAGAATCCAACTAAACCTAAAGTATCTTTAATAAAAAAGTAGGGAAAGAACGCAATTTTATCAGAGTGTGAAGAAATTCCTAAAGGGTTATTTGATCCGTCATTGTGAACAACAGCCATATGAATTACAACAACTCCAGCTATTAAAAAAGGAAGTAAATAATGTAAACTAAAGAATCGATTTAAAGTTGCATTATCAACTGAGAACCCTCCTCAAAGTAAAGTCACGATTTTATCTCCAATGATAGGAAAAGCTGTAAAAAAATTTGTTATGACAGTGGCTGCTCAAAAGCTCATCTGTCCCCAAACGAGTACATATCCCATAAAAGCTGTAGCCATCATCAAAATTAAGATAACGACTCCTAAAGTTCATACTAAACCGCGAGGTTGAATATAAGACCCATAATATAAACCTCTTGCGATATGTATATAAACTGTAATAAAAAACATTGAGGCTCCGTTAGCATGAATATAACGTATTAATCATCCCGAGTTAACGTCTCTCATAATATGTTCAACGCTTAAAAAAGCTAAATCAACGTGCGGGGTAAAATGCATTGCTAAAGCTATTCCAGATAAAATCTGAATAACTAAACACATAGCGGCTAAAAAACCATAGTTTCAAAATAAACTAAGGTTTGAAGGTGTAGGGTACTCAATAAGATGAGCATTTATAAGTTGAAACAAAGAATGTTGTTTTATTGATAGAACCATCTATAACGTAAATTAAAAAATAAACAACAAAGTAACGTAAGAAACAAAACTATTTATGCTTTCTGGTTTCACTAAAAAAAAAGTTACAAATAAAAAAGAAATAGTTAAAGAGAATTCAAAACCTTTTAAACAGCTACGATCAAACAACGTAGTATTAGATGGGAGATTAAAAAACAATATTTTAATCAATCGAATATAAAAAAAACATGAAATGCAACTAAATAAAACCAATATTAACGCTACAATTGATCTTTCTTGCAAAAGTAGAACCATTAAAACGTTTAGTTTACTGTAGAAACCAGCTAAAGGCGGAATTCCAGCTATAGAAAACAAAAGAACGGCTAATGTCAAGGCTAATGTGATATTCCATTTTTTAAGAAAGGATCAATTTATTAAAAATTTAAATAAGAATCCTCTAGTACTAAATGCTACTAGTAACGAAAATAAACCCAAACTCATGATCATATAAATTATTAAATAGATGATCGAGGATTTGACGGAATCGAGTTTCCCAGAACTAAAAGCTATTAATATAAATCCTACGTGACCTATAGCTGAGTAAGCTAAAAGCCTTTTCATTTTTTTTTGGTATAAAGCAACGACGGATGAAATAGCAACCGAAGCTAGTCCAGCTAAAGTTAATAAAGGAGAAAGAACAATGTTAAAGTTTAAGAATGCAATTAGAACGAATTTAAAAAGTAAACAAAATATTATAGTTTTTGGAACGATTGAAAAGAAAGCGGATATACAGATTAAAGCACCTTCGTAAACATCGCAAATTCACATATGTGACGGTGCTGCGCCGACTTTAAAAAAAATTGCTATTAAAAACAGAACAATACCAAAAAAAGTTAAGTTTATTTTAATGGGTTCTTCTGAGCTTATAGCTCCAATAATATCAAAAGAAGTTGATCCCAAAGAAAGATAAATAAAAGAAAAAGAAAGGATTAGTAAACATGAACTAAAAGCACCGATAACGAAATATTTTAATCCTGCTTCATTACTATACTCGGAATTCTTTCAAAAACTCGCTAAAATATAAAAAGATAAACTTTGCAATTCTAAAATAACATAAACGATTAGAAAGTCATTAGAATAACAAAGAATTGTTAAAGCTAAAAATGAAAACATTAAAAGCAAATCGAATTCATATTGAAAAAGACCTCTAGTTGAATAGTAGCTTCTGTTTAAAAAAAGAATAAAAAATCCTGAAATAAACAAAAGGGTTTGAAAAAAATTATTGAAAGGTGAAGTGATTGACAAGCCATTCAATAAATTAAAGCTAGGATCTGTTACATCAATTAGTTGAACTAAAACCATAAGAAAAACAAAAATTGAAGATGAAGTTATTACAGAAAGTAACTGTGGAAATGAATACGATTTAAAGTTACTAAAAATGATAGAAAAAAGAATAGCTAATGAAATATAAGTAGCTAACGAAAGTTCAACAAAACATAAAAATAAACAATTCATCATATCTATTTACTTATTTTTCTTTAGCCAGATTCGAACTGGCACCTTCAAATTATGAGCTTGAAACACTAACCTTTATGCTATAAAGAAATTAATGTAAGCTGATAGCGTCGTTTAAATAAATACAAAGTAACACGGAAAAAACATAAGCTTGAAGAAATGCAATAGCTAACTCTAAGCCAACAATAGCAAAAATTACGATTAGAGGAAGTATATGTATAATTGACAATATACCTCCAGCGGATAGCATTGTTCAAGCAAAACCAGCAAGAATTTTAAGTAAACAATGTCCGCTCATCATATTAGCAAATAAACGAAGTGCTAAACTCACAACTCTAAAACTGTAACTAACTAGTTCAATTGGGATTAAGAGAGGAGCTAAAGCTAAAGGAGCACCGGCTGGAAGAAATAAACTAAAAAAATGAAATCCGTGAATTCCTAAGCCGATTACATTAATTCCTGTAAAAGCGACCGTAGCCAAACCAAGCGTAATAACGATGTGACTCGTTACAGTAAAGCTATATGGGATCATTCCTAAAAGATTACAGAATAAGATATATATAAAAATTGTAAAGATAAAAGGGAAATAGTAGTTTCCATTTTTTTTAATGTTTTCAGATAGAAGATTGTAAAAAACAAATTCAAAAAGAGCTTCAGCTAGCGATTGTCATGCGCTAGGGATTAACTTAGCGTTAGAAGTAATAAGATTAAAAAATAGAAAAGCTAAAGAACAAGCTATAAAAGCAAATAGAGTTGAATTTGTTATAGAAAAATCGAAACCTAAAAAAGACAAAGGAATAAGTTTAAATATTGTAAATTGTTCAAGCGGTGAAATAAACATCGGTAAAGGTTACAACGAGATTCGAACTCATATAATTCAAGTTTGCAACTTGATGCATTACATTATGCTATATAACCTAAATTTTTTAGAAAGTAAATAAGATAAGGAAAGCCATCATTAAAGCAAATAAAGCAATTGCTTCCGTCAGGGCGAAACCTAAAATAGCGTAACCAAAAAGTTGTTTCATTAAATGAGGGTTTCTAGCTACACTAGTTATTAAAGCAGCAAATACAGTTCCGATACCAGCACCAACTCCAGCTAAAGCGATTGTAGAAAGACCAGCTCCTATAAGCTTAGCAGCCATTAAAACCATCCTAATTTAAAATTAAAAAACCTAAAGAAAAAAAACTGTTTAAGCCAAAAAGGAATTGAACCTTTATTTTTAGCTTATCAAGCTAACACTTTAACCATTAAGTTATTGGCTTTTTGAATAACGAGAGATTTGAATTCTCGAATTTTTTTATTCCTCCCGGTGTCGCGAAAAAGATTTGTTTACTTTCAAAACAATCGTTTCCACTGAAATACAGGAAGAGTCGTGCAACAACTTAAGCTGCTGTCGATAAAGCTCAAACCTATCAGGCAGTAAAAGTTATTAACTCCTTCACCTTCAAGTTCATCAATGCACAAATCGTAAAAGAGTTTTTAAAAGCAGAGAAAATTGGGATAGTGAGAGATTTGAACTCTCGACGCCTATTGCGTTTGGATTTTCAAAATCCATGCTTTAAACCAACTCAACCAACTATCCAAACTTGTTATTTTATTGTTAACAATACTTCGCCGAAATTTTTATTGAATATATTGCTTAAAGCAGAATTATTTTTTATAATCAATCCTAAATTCCCTTTACTTCTAATAGTTAATATTTCGTTATTTTTTATAAATGTTTTAAACCTAGTTGAAGAAATTATCTTTAAATTTGAAGTTTTTAGTGAACTCGATAAATAAATGTTAATAAAAGTTTTACGATCTTTTGAAAAAGAAGTTTCACAGTATCTTATGTACCCTTCTTTTTGTAACTTTTTCAAGAATATTCAAGATGTAAAAGAATATCTTATTGTAAGCTTTTTGTAAATATTTTTACTTGAAGAAATCTTAATAAGAAAATTTTGTAGTTGTTGGCTAAGCATCTTTTCATTTTTAGTTTATTAGGATTTGAACCTAAATCAATAACTTCGTAAATTATCATTTTATCCATTAAAATATAAACTAAAATTAGTTGCGTAAAATTATTTTGTTAAATCAAAGGCAAATTTATATTAAATTATACTTTAAATAAACAAAACTCAAAGAAATTATAAAGACGTTTAGTTTTAAAATCATTAAAAGTAACATAGCGCGCAGTGAAGTTTCATAAAGTACTGTTAAAACTCATTGAATTGACTGATTTTAAAGATGTTTTGAAAGAATTATCAACGGAAACTATAAAAGAAGGTTTAATAAAACATCTTTCCAAAGCTAAATCTAATAGATCAGAAGATAGGTTAGAAACTTCACTGGTAGATGAGCTTTCTTGAAGTTTTAATCTTCGTTTTCTAACTTTTAAAGTTGCTGCCATAGAAGGTAATAAATAATAAGTAAAACTTAGATAAAGTAATGTAAATAAAAATAAAGCTCAAAAAATTTGAGATGTAAAAGTAAATAAATCAAATTGAGGCATCAAATAAAGTAGTATTAGCTTGAAAGGAATTGAACCTTTAATTGTAAAGTTATGAGCTTCAAGTTTTAACCATTAAACTACAAGCTTTGATTTTTATTACAGGTAACAATAATTTATCAATCTAAAGCTCCTTTCTGTCACTCATAAACGAAACCTATCGTTAAAACAAATAAAAAGGTTAACATTGAATATAAACCTACAGAATTTATAGTTGAAAATGAAACAACGAACGGAAAAAGAAAACTGATTTCTAAATCAAATATTAGGAATAGTATAGCTACCAGATAAAAACGAACATCAAATTCACTTTTTGAATCTTCGAAAGGATTAAAACCGCATTCGTACGCCGTTAATTTCTCTCGATCGTCAGCTTTCTGAGAAACTAAAAAAGAAAGAGTAAATATTACTAGAGAAAGTATTAAACTAGCAGTTAAAAAAATTAAAATAGAAGAATAGCTTTTAAGAAACATCTTGAACAAATATATTAGCTAAATAATGGAATCGAACCATTTACTTTAGATTACAAAACTAATACTTTACCTTTTAAGCTAATTTAGCGCGATGAAAAACTGAATAAATGAGATTTGAACTCATACCTTTAGCTCGACAAGCCAATGCTCTAACCGTTAAACTATAATTCAAATTTGAGGTTTATATATAAGGAATTGAACCTTAATACATCGATTAAAAGTCGAGTGCTTTATCCATTAAGCTATACATAAATTAAAAATTATCATTTTTAACCACTATTTTTAAGTTAAACTAATTTACTGAAAAACAGTTTTTCAACAAGTAGTTTTTACGATCAGTTTGGAGATGATCGGGATTGAACCAATAACCTTTTGTTTGCAAAACAAACGCTCAACCAATTGAGCTACACCCCAATTTTAAAGCTATTTTATAGAAAAAATACTGTAAGAAAATATTAAAAGGATAATTAAAGAATTTATAGATCAATTTAAGTTAAAAGTTATAAATCAACTTAATAAGCAAAGAATAGAAAAAAGCATAACAAACGAGTAATGAAAAATCATTCCTGAATGGGCCTTACTTAAACTTTTCGAAACATCCCAAAATTTTAATGACGATCCGAAAGCACCGAAAATTTCAATGCTGCCTTTATCTAATGTTTGAAAACTTACATTATACCCAAAATTCATTAGCTTATGAATAACAAATTCATTTCCTATTTGGTCAAAATGCCATTTCTTAATCAAAAAACTATATAAGGTTCTGTAAAAAAATCCAATTTTATAATCAAAAATAACAGATTTGGATGTAATCGAACAATTTATTAAAAAGAAAGATAATAAAGCCCCAAATAGGGTCAATATAAAAGGGATATTTTTTAATAAACTCGGAGCAAATTCAGCTTCAAGAAGAACCAAGTTTTCAAAACTGGTTGTTATGGATGTCAAAAACAATGGAGTTCCAACGCCTATAAACAAATCCTTTGAAAAAAACCCCCAAAAAATACTACCAAAAGCTAAAAACATCAAAGGCAAAATCATAGCGATCGGAGCTTCGTGGGCGTTCTCAACATAAACTTTATTACTATTAGAATTGTTTATAAAAGTTAAAAAAATAAGTCGAAATGAATAGAACGAAGTGCAAAAAGCGGCGATGCAGCCAAGTCAATGAGCAAAACTTCCTACAAAAGAAGGTGAAGATAATGCAACCTCCAATACAACATCTTTTGAATAAAACCCTGTTAAAAAAGGGAAACCAACTAAGGCCAATGAACCTATTAGAACCATTGTATAACTAATAGGTAACAATCGAATCATACCACCCATCTTTCTTAGATCTTGTTCATCCAATAATCCGTGGATAATACAACCAGCACTTAAGAAAAGAAGCGCTTTAAATAATGCGTGATTAGCTAGATGAAATAGAGCTATAGAATAATGAGAAAGGCCGCAAGCAAACATCATAAAACCTAACTGACTACAGGTAGAATAAGCTATAACTTTTTTTAAATCATTTTGAACCAAACCAACACTAGCAGCGAAAAAAGCTGTCAACGAACCCATAATAGTTATTATAGATAAAACTATCGGGCATTCTTCAAATAAAGCTGAACATCTTATGATCAAAAAAATTCCGGCTGTAACTAGAGTAGCCGCATGAATTAAGGCTGAAACAGGTGTTGGACCTTCCATAGCATCGGGTAATCAAATATGTAATCCAATTTGAGCTGATTTACCTAAAGCACCCCAAAAAATAAAAAAAGTAATGATGCTTAAACGATCCGCATTAAAAGATAAAAATGAAAAATTACTTTCGCTCGCGAAGCTTGCTAGAGAAAAAACTATGGAATAATCTAATGTTTTAAAAGTTAAAAAAGTAGCACAAATACTTAAAGCTAAACCTAAATCGCCAACTCGGTTTACAAGCATAGCTTTAATAGCAGACTTACCTGCTTGAATTCGAGTGTGTCAAAAACTAATTAACAGATAAGAAGCTAATCCAATGCCTTCTCAACCAAAAAACATAACTAAAAAATTATCTGATGTAACTAAAACTAACATAAAACCGGTGAATAAAGATAAATACCCCATAAAGCGTGAAGCGTGCGGGTCTGTTAGCATATATTCAGTTGAGTATAAATGCACAAGCGATGATACGCTACAAACAACGAGCAACATTGTTGCGCTTATAGAATCAAAGTAAAATGCCCAAGGCGTTACGAGAAGCTCAATATTAATTCAAGATAGTAAGATAAAGGAACAAACTGAACCAGAAATAGCTGATTCATAGAAAGCAAGAAGAGATAACATAAAGGAAAGGATTATCGATAGAGTTGAAAGTACTCTTGATCCATAGACGCCTATAAATCTTCCAAATAAGTTAGTTGAGATAAAGCTTAAAAATGGAAAAAGCAATATAAGTAAATACATCGAAGAATAAAATGTTAAATATTTTGTTTTAATATTTCAGAACAGCAAGATTTGAACTTACAACCTTTAGCTCCCAAAGCTAACGCGATACCATTTCGCTATATTCTCAAATCTTTTCTAAAGGGATTGAACCTTTATCTGAGTGTTGAAAGAACTCTATCCTAACCATTAGACGAAGAAAAGAGGGCAAAGTAATTAACCTTGCATTAAATTAATAGTTTCTATAGCAACAGAACCTTGAGTTCTATAGTAAACAACTAATATTCCAAGACCGATCGAAGATTCGGCCGCGGCCACGGTTAAAACCAATAAAGCAAAAATTTGACCTATTCGATCATCTAAATATACAGAACTAACTAAAAAAATAAAATTAATGGCTAAAAGCATTAGTTCAACGGAGATCAGTATTAAAATAACATTTTTTTTATTAAGTATAATACCTGACAAACCTATAAAAAACATAATAATTGGAATAATAATAAAAGTTAAAAGATCCATCAAAATATAAAAAAATTTGTATTTTTTGCTCTAAGTAGTTTTGTTTACGAAAAGAAAAACTTTAACGGAAAGTTTGTTTTGTATATAACCAACAACTTTCTTAGCGTGATTTCAAGAGCAACCATTAATCTCAGCTAAAATATTTCCTTTCGAAACAGTAGCGAACCAAAATTTAATATTCCCTTTACCTTTTCCCATTCTAACACCTTCAGATTTTTTAGTGGCCGGAATAGTTGAAAAAATATTTAATCAAAATTTACCGTAACCTTTTAAAGAGCGCTTTAAAACTTTACGAACGGATTCTATTTGTTTGTTATTAATTTTTCCAGCTTCGCAGGATATAATCGCGAAGCATTTCAAAGAGGAGCTAAAGAAAGGGGAGCTAGCAAAACATTTAATTCTTTTTCTACTGAATACGGCTTTAAACTTAGTTTTTTTTGGATAAAGTAACATCTTTTTGTGATAGTAGAAGGACTTGAACCTTCAATCGCCCCCGAACTTGTTTCTAAAACAAGCATGTCTACCAATTCCATCATACTATCTCAGAGATAATTGGATTTGAACCAACAAATGGCGGTATCAAAAACCGACGCTTTAACCTTTTAGCTACATCTCTTTAGTTACTGTATTTAATAACAACAGAAGTTGAATCTTTTAAAACTTGCCTGAAAACTTCTTGCGATCTAGTTATAAATTTTTTTTGAAGAGTTAAAACGATTGCGCCGATCATAGCAAGTAATAAAACAAAACCTAAAATTATAAACAAATAGGCAAAAGATGTAAAAAATAATTCGCCTAAATACAGTGTATTCGAAGGTTTAAAGCATCAAACCGAGAAGTCAAAACAAAAGTTAAAAGTCAATAACGAATCTTGTATTATCGTTTGAGGGCTACCGGAAAAGTTTAAAGAAACAAATTTAATGTTAAAGATAGTTAAAGCTTCAAATATAAAAATTAACCCAAAGATAAGAGAAATTAAAACGTATTGTTTCATCCCTTCCTTTAACTCTGATAATTTGATATTTAACATAATCAAAACAAATAAAAACAAAACAGCTATTGCGCCAACGTAAACAATTAAAAAAAGAATTGGTAAAAATTCTATGTTTAAAATAAATAATAAACAAGATAAATTAAAAAAAGTTAAAATTAAAAATAATACCGAATAAATCGGATTTCTGGATGCTATTACCATGACTCCAGAAATAAGAGCTAAACTTGAAAATATATGAAATATAAGAGTGCTACTAGTTAAAAACATCAAAGAAACTTAATTTTAAAGAAGCAAGATTTGAACTTGCAATTCTATCGAACTAAATTTACAATCTAGCGGTTTAACCATTCACCCATTCTTTAACAAATTTTTTAGGGTAAATAAAAGGATTTGAACCTTTAAACTGTAATACCACAAACTACTATTTAAACCATTAAACTATACTTACCTTTTATTTAGTTTTTTAACGCCATAAATACTTCTAGAAGTTGATCTATCCGCAACAGCATTTAAATCATATTTACCTCGAATAGCAATATTTCTCACTCCAATTAAATCTCGACTTCTTCCGCATCGAATTAAAACTGTAGAGTGTTGCTGTAAATTATGACCTTCACCAGGAATCTTTACAGTGAAATTTTGCTTGGATTTAATAAGCCTAACTTTACAAACTCTTCGATTTGCTGAATTAGGTTTTTTAGGTGAAATAGTTAAAATTTTAGTACATACTGCACTTTTTTGAGGAAATTCTATTTCAAAATTATAATTCTTTTTTGATTTTTTAAGAAGCTTTAAAATTCGACTCATCAATACGTAAAAAGATTTTCGAAACTGGATTTGAACCAATAACTTCTTAGGTGTAAACTAAGCATTCTACCATTGAATTATTCGAAAAAAGTAGAAAAAATATTTATTGAAAGTTAAACTTTACTATTTAATCAAAGTAAGAATCTTTCGGAATCAACAGATTCTACAGCTATCGGCATGGCACCATGAGCTGAGCCGCAAATTTCACTACACTGACCAAAAAAAACTCCATTTCTAAGCATGTATAAACTAGTTTGATTTAATCTTCCTGGGCAAGCATCTAATTTAACCCCTAGAGAAGGAATAGCTCAACTATGTAAAACATCCGCTGCTGTAATTAAAACTCTAATGTGAGTTTTTAAAGGCAGCACAACTCGATTATCAACTTCGAGTAATCTCAAAGTTCCAAATTCCAAATCATCCTCTGGAACGATATAACTATCAAAACGAACAGCGCATGATTGGGTTTCAAAATCGCTATACTCATAGGACCAAAACCACTGATTTCCGATACACTTTAATGTTAAGGCAGGATCAACGATTTCATCAATAGAGTAGAGAAGCGCGAAAGATGGTAACGCTACAACAATTAAAATCAGAGAAGGTATTACAGTTCAAATTATCTCAATAGCAGTCCCATGAACTACGAATCTAGAGCTTGAATTAGCATTTTCTTCTGAGTTATTAAAATAATATAAAGTTCGAATCATTACAACAAGAACGAAAAAGAAAATAAAAGTAATAAAAAACATTAAATCGTGGTGAAGGTTTATTATACCTTCCATAACTGGAGTAGCCGCGTCTTGAAAATATAGTTGTCAAGATACGGAGGAATCTAAAAGAAAAAAATGTTTCATCAAACAAAAAAATAAGAATTGTAAGGAATTGAACCTCATCATTTTTTAATTTAATACTCAGTTAGAAAAGTTAGGCTAAATTTTAACTTTTCAACAAGGGCTTGAACCTTGAAACTTTCGATTAACAGTCGAATGCTTAACCAATTAAGCTATTGAAAATTATCACATACTACGTCTCAAACCAGGAATAAAATTAAAAGCTAAATAATTTCTAAAGCTTATTCTAGATAGCCGAAACTTTTTTATAATGGAGTATTTTTTATTTGTAAAAAGACATTGATTTTGATTAACGTTTAAATTTTTAAAATTTTTCAATGTTAACTTTTCTTTTAAAACCTTTTTTGAAAAGTTGGAATCGATCAATAAAGATAGAGAAACGAACAATACTTCATTTTTAAAATATATATTGCGACTGCTGTTTGAAAGATTCATCAAAATTACATAACCCCATTAAAAGACCATAAAATACTAAAGGTAATCAAAACAAAAGCTAAAGCAATTGGTAAAAAAACTTTTCAACATAACCTCATGAGTTGGTCAATTCTATAACGAGGAAATGAAGCTCTGACCCAAATAAAAAAAAATAAGATAAGCGAAAGTTTAAGTGCTATAATGAATGAATCCAAAACGAAAGGCTTGGAAAAAATCGAAATTCAACCACCAAGAAACATTATAGTAGTTAAAGAACTCATAAGTATCATGGAACTATATTCAGCTAGAAAGAAAAGGGCAAAACCCATACTTGCATATTCGACATTATAACCACTTACGAGCTCACTTTCGGCTTCAGGTAGATCAAAAGGAGCTCGATTTGTCTCGGCTAAGATACTAACTAAAAACATAAAAAAAATAGGAAAAAGTGGTATTAAGAAAAATAAAAATTCTTGAAATAAAACGATACAGAAAAAATTTAATGAACCAACGCAAACTAAAACAGTTACCAAAATTAAACCTATTGCTACCTCATAGCTAACCATTTGGGCAGCACTTCTTAAAGCCCCAAAAAAGGCGTATCTTGAGTTGCTTGATCAACCTGATAAAATAATACCATAAACACCTAAAGACGAAACGGCGAAAATAAAAAGTAAACTTACGTTAAGATCAACGTAAAATCCGGTGAAGGACAATGGAATAACCGATCAACCAAAAAGACTTAGAAAAAGGGTTAAAACGGGCGCAAAAACAAAACTAAATGTGCTAGCATTTGTAGGAATAACAGTTTCTTTCAAAAGTAGTTTTAGGCCGTCTGCTAAAGGCTGTAATAAACCTAGGAAACCTACAACATTTGGTCCTTTTCGTTGCTGCATTGATCCCATAACTTTTCTTTCAGCTAATGTAAGGTAAGCTACAGATATTAAAACAGGAACAACTAAAACTAAAAAACAAATAAGCTTTTCTAAAACAAACATCAAAAAAATTCTTTCAAAAGTTAAGGGAATCGAACCTTTAATTCTTGAATTTGAAATTCAATGTTTTAACCTTTAAACTAAACTTTTAATTGAAGCAAATAATTATCTAAAAAAGTATTGTATTAAAATTTTTAAAAAGCTTGATAAAAAAAATTCGTAATCAGTTATCATCTTAAATAAAATAATTATTTGATTCTGACCGATCAAAGTTTTCGTATGAAACTTATTTTTAAGTTTATTTGGGCAATGTTTCAAAAGTTAATGCTTTCATTTTTTAAAACTATAAAGCGTAGTTAAAGAACTAAAATTTAAATTATTCAAAACAATAGGCTTTTTCTACATCGATCTTCTCATACTAGCGTAAAAAGCCCTCAAACTTAATAAATCAAGCAGATAGAAACTAAACTGATTCGCATCGTTTTAAACCCAGTTCATGGAAAGCCTTAGTTAGCGAACAGCTAAACCTTTGATAGCTTCTTCACCATCAGGTTGCTTTAAACCGACATCGATATAACAATCAAAAACGTCGCTTTGATCGCTTGGTTTTTATTATCTTGTTATCCCTACAGTATCTTTTATCTGTTAAGCGATAACTTTTTCGTTCAACATTATCGGATCAATAAAACCTATTTAACATACCTGCTCAAACAATCTTAGCTTCGCAGTCAAACAAGCATTTGCTTTTTCGCTTAAATATTTAAGAAGTCTTAAATAAACTTATCTTTGTATTCCTTTATTACTATTTCAAAGGGGTCTATCCCAGACAAACTGACAGATCAAACGCTGTTTTAACAAAAAATAAAAAGCTCTAATAAATTATTGGATAGTCTTTCATTTTTGTTGAGTAAAAACCACTATCTATTACTAAACGAATGAATTTAGAATAGCAACGTTTGAATTCAGTAAAGATTGATAGGGTCTTTTCGTCTTGCTTTAATAAGAAGGAATCTTCACCCTCATTTCAAATTCACAAGAGTAGAAAACAAGAAAGTCAATGAGTTGTTACTGGATTCATGCAGGACTACAATCAATAGTCAAGGAATTTCGCTACATTATCATTCTCAAAATAAAACGCCTATTCACCTCTCTTTATTAAAAAGCTTATATGACCTTTTGTTTCAGTTTGAAGCATTGAGAACCAGTCAAATAACATGCATCGTTACTTAAATTAGCGTTATTTTAATTTTTTATTAAAAAGTCACTCATTGTTTTATCATATAGGATCAACAGTTTCTGTTTAATCAAACCTTCTTATCCCAAAGTTACGAAGTTAATTGCCGAGTTCCTTATCTTCTATTTTTCTTTGCGCTTTAATATCTCTTATTAATCTACCGGAGGCGGAATAAGCTACGATATATACATCTTACCTCTTCCCGAAAAAAAAATAATGTTAAAAAATCAATGAAACTTTTATTAACATATTTTATTTTTAAAGTATTATCGTGATGATATCACTTATCGTCAAAAACTTTCATTTATAAACTTAAAGTTCGATTAAACTTAAAATAAAAATAAGAAAGCTTAGATTAAATACGAATTAATATTAATTTTAAATGTTACTAATTTTCACAGCAACATTTTTGATTATGCCATACTTCACAGAGAATCAAAAACCTGTAATTTTATACAAAATGCTCTACTACCGAAAATAAAAATCCCGCTGCTTCGAATAGCTTAAAACCTTAAATTTTAAGAATTTTTGAGCTTATTGTTAGAACTATTACGTTTTCATTAAACGGTGGCTGTTTCTAAGCCAACTATAACTTAATTTTAGCTAATTTGCTTTATTTAAAGCTAAAAACCTTCATAAAATTAATGCTTTATTTAAATACCTTAGCAAGCGATCTGAGTTGTTTCTCTCTTGACTATAAACTTTATAGCTTATAGTCTAACTCACCGTTCTAGAAAAATATGTATTCAAAGTTTAAAAGCGTTTGAAAAAGCATTAAGCAACCCAAAACGAAATCAGAGCTTTACCCCATATTCAGAAACGATGGCATTACTAAAATAATTTTCGTAGAGTTCAAGCTATAACTAAGCTTGATTAGCCTTTCACTCCTATTCAAACATCATTCTAGTTTATTGCAACAAACACAGATTAAGCCTTCCATATAACTATTAAATTATTTTCAGCTAGTATTTAAATAGATCGCTTAGCTTCGTGTTTAAAGAAAAAGATTAAGTAGTAAATAAAAGTTACAAACAATAGCTTTTTACTTTGATAAAAGCTCACCTTATCCTTTAAATAATGAAACCGTTATGCAAAAAGTAAAAAGTTTAAAACAATAGAATAATTAAGATTTCAAATTTATTATAAACTTCTTTCCTTATCTCGAAGTGCTTTCCTTCTCAATACTTATCCACTATCGATCTTATATTTTAAAAGCTAGAAAACGAAGTTCCTATATAAATAACAAAACATTATTTAAAGCTATAAATTACATTGGGGTTTTACCCATAAATTATAATTAAAATATTTTTTGATTTCACTCACCGTTACTTTCTATTTCTCTTTTGATTTTTTTAAAAGCTATTTAGATGTATCAATTCGCTAAGATTTAAAGCAAACCATTAAAATTTGCGTTATAATGAACAAAAACAATATGTTTTTGAAATAAAAGTTTTCTTATGCAGGAATTTTAATTTTTAAGTCTTCTGAAAAATTAAACATTTCGTTTTGAAAGTAACGCCTAAAATATAAATCAAGCATTCCATTTGAAATCCGTTAAACATTTTAAATAAAGCCGAGCCATATAAAAAAAATAAATTATTTAAAAACCTGTTTAAGAAAAACCGATTTATGAAAAAACAGTGAACTTTCTAAAACATTAGATTTTTTAATGAAACATTTAAGATTTAAATCAAAAACTAAACTTGAAAAAGAACTAGTAAAAAGAAGAGGCATTAAACTGATGCTATTCAATTTGTCCTGAATAGGTTTTAACACTTGACTTTTTAATCTTAAAACATTATTTAATTTTAATAGAAATAAAGAATTTATTAAAGAATTTAATTCAAATAATGAGGTGGACCAATCTGAACGAAGACGACTAAGCAACAACGCTAAAATAAATTGAAATCTTATAACTAAACCTCTAAAGAAAAAAAACTCGTTGAAGTTCGAAATAAGAGCCCTAAATCTAGAAAAAACAACCAGCAGTAACTGATCTTCTAAAGAAGCAGCCGTTTTTTTGATATAGTCAGAAGCTTCTACTGAACCGAAACTATAAGCAAAAAAAATGAAAGCAATAAAACATAAAACCAATAAAGATTCCTCATTATGAACTATAAACTCAAAGCTTTCACTTAAACTACTTATAAATATAACAAATGAAATTAAAAAAAGAATAGAATTGCTCATCTAATCAAAAACTTCCCAACACTTAAAAAAAATTAATTTCCCCCTCAAAAATAAACAGCAACATATAGAAATAATCAAACTATATCTACAAAATGCCAATAAAAAGCTGCAGCCTCAAACCCAAAATGATGTTCATCCGAAAAATGATTTAATAACATTCTAACTAAACAAACACAAAGAAATAAAGTTCCGACAAAAACGTGAAATCCATGAAATCCGGTTGCCATAAAAAAAGTAGACCCAAAAATACCATCGGAAATACTAAATGCTGCAGTAACATATTCGAAAGCTTGAAAAAATGTAAAAATAATTGCTAAAACTATAGTTAAAACCAAACCTCAAACGGCGCCTTTCTTATCACCCGCCGTAATAGCATGATGAGAGTAAGTTATAGTAGCCCCAGAACACAATAAAATTAGAGTATTTACTAAAGGAACTTCAAAAGGGTTAAAAGCTTCAATTCCTTTTGGAGGTCAAACATTGCCGATTTCAATCGTCGGAGCAATACTCGCAGCGAAGAAAGCCCAGAAAAAAGCGAAAAAAAACATTACTTCGGAAACAATAAATAGAATCATTCCATAACGAAGTCCTAATTGAACTATGTTTGTATGACAACCCTCTAAAGTCCCCTCTCTAACAACATCTCTTCATCAAAAAAACATACAAGCGATAACAGAAAATAAACCAAACATTTGAATTTGAAAACCTGCAACGTAACCGTGAAAATATAAAACTGCACCTAAAGCAGTAACTAAACAACTTAAAGAAGATAATAAAGGCATAACACTAGGATCAACCAAATGGAAAGCATGACGTTGCATAAAAAAAAACATCCAATAAAATATTAAAATACTCTTACTTGAAACTTTAAATATTGAAGTAAATCTCACTTTTATTAAAAAAATATAAAAAAAGCACAAAAGCATTAACTATCAAACGCGACTGAGTTTGGGTTTAAGCTTAAAACGTTATAGATCTTTATTGAAATTGAAATAACGAAAAAAATGAACGAAATTTTGAAGATCTTATTCCAACTGCAGATTCATCTACAGTTACTTTGTTACGACTTATTCATAATTTCAAACCTTAACGAATATAAAAAATTTCTAAACTTTTAAGAGGATTTAAAGAATAGTTTTTCTTATAGTTTATTAGAATCTAATTTCAAGAAGCGACGGGCGAAAAGTATAGAAAAAAATTAAAGTTTCATGATTGCTGACTAACCAATCATTACTGTTTATTCCTTCTTGATGCATTTGAGTTTCAAAAAACAATCCGAACAAAGTAAGATTTTAAATTTAATTTTCAATGCTTAATAGATTTTAACTTTTTGTTTTCTTACATTGTATTGCATTAAAAGCCCAAAATATAAGCATCATAAAGATTTAGAAGTCATTTCTTTTTGTATTTTTTATCAAAATATCTTCTTAGAATTATTTTAAAATCTTAAGAAAGAAGTTTCGCCCTTTAACTGAATTAACAGAACATTATAAAATAAGGACTGACGACAACCATGCAACAACTGTTTAAATGAAAAATATAAGAATAACCGATACTGTTTAAATTCAAATTTTGGTAAGTTTAGCGTGTTTTATCGAATTAAATAGCACAATCCACAAACGATCTTTTTTCTCGTCTTATTCTTTAAATTTCAATCTTGCGAAAATACTTTTTAGATTGATCGATTTATTTTAATTTTTCATTAAAAACGTTTTTAATAAAAACGACCTTTATTGATAGCTTAAACTACAGGAGTCTCTAATTCCTTTTGCTACTTAAGCTTTCGTAACCAAAGAATCAATACTTCATCAAGAAACCTGCTTTAACCTTAAAAATTCTAAAAGCAATAGTAACATATTATCGCTACCTCTTTTATTCTAACTTCTTAGACGGTATTATAGAACTTTAGTTTCTTCTCATAAAATCAAATAAACTGATATTTTTTTTAAAGCTTGAAGTTCCTCCCTTTTACGATTTAAATCTAATAATTAATATAATGCTCATGCCTTAAGCATTACCGAGATTTCTGGCACTTAATTTTATCAGCATTAATTTTTTGGAAATCATTGTTTTCTTCATTAAGCTCTGCCCACAAACACGCAAAAACAGCTAATCCTAATCACTGAATCAAAAGTTTTTTCATTGTTCAATATTCCTAACTGCTGATTTCTAAAAGAAATATAGCGCCTTACTATTGAGGCGGGTTAATCGTTAAATACCACTAAAGATCATAGACTTGAAAAAATGTAAAAAATCAACTATCTAATCTTATAAAAGCCCAGCGTAAATTAAATTTAATCTATTTATTTGTTTTAACGTTTAATCGTTTTTTTTACGCTAGTTTTCTTTTATCTTACTCTCCGATCACAACATAAAAATTTATGTTTATTAGCATGTTTTAAGTATTAAGAAAGCATTCATATTGCGCTAGAATAAAACGCAAAAGTATTTAAAAAAAACCTACAATAAAATATCCAATTCTCTCAAAAACCCTAATTTAATATAATCTTGCGGTCTCGTTTTAAAGGAATCGAACCTTTATAAATGACGTAGAAAATCAAGACTTTATCCGTTAAGCTAAAAACGACGTTTAATTTTTTGATAAGATAAAGTAACTTTAATGCTACAAACACCAAATTTTGTTACGATAGTTGATAATGAGTAATCCATAAAAGAATTAGCTGATTGGTTGTTCAGCTTTCCTAGGTTAAAATTAATTTTTTGAGTTCTACCAGTATTTGTTTTAATTCATTTACCTTTACAAGAAACCTTAATACCAGATACAAAAAACTTGGATTTTTTATTAAAATAATAGCGAAGCATCGATTGAATCCCGCTTTGAACCCCTAACCTAAAAGCTTCATTTCTTCTTTTTGAGGATAGTCTGATTTGAGAGGCTATGTAATCAGAAAAAAACTGAGCGGGTAGATATCAAAATAATAACTTGCTTTCCCATAAGCTTACTTTTTTTTTATATTTCAAAGAATTATCGGATCTATTTGAAACATTTAAAACGAAACTTTTAAGAAAGATCAATTGTTTTAAAACTGCTGGATCTTTTTTGGTTGATTGAGCAACTCGCTTTAAATGTAAATTTATAGACCCGTTTTGAGGTTTAATTAACGTGTGGTTTGCTTTAACACCTATAAATGAAGCTAAAAGTTTTATAGAGTTCTTTATTTCTATATCTTTAAAAAGGAAATGAGAATAAGATTTATTATGTTCGCTTCAGATAGAATTTCAAACGATTTTATTTGAAATTCTTAATGATATTGGGCTTGTTTTTTGAGCCATCGTTTTTTATATTTAAATCTATCAATAACTTAACAAAGTGAATAACGAGATTCGAACTCGTACCATTAACTTGGAAGGTTATCGATCTACCATTAATCTATACTCACAATTAATTTAAAAAATTTATTAAACAAACTTGCAAGCCTTAATTCAAGGGTTAAATGAAACTCGCTGGTTTCCTGTAATAGTTATATAAACGACGTAAACAAAAAAAGCACTAGATATCATAGTAATACAACTTCCTAGGCTTGCAATGTTATTTCATGCGTTATAACTATCTGGAAAATCGGGAATTCTTCGAGGCATCCCAGCTAAACCTAAGAAATGCATTGGAAAAAAACATAAATTTACGCCTATGAAAGTAGTCCAAAAATGAACTTTACCTAAAACTTCTGGATATTCTACACCTAAAATCTTAGCTATTCAATAGTATCAACCCGCAAATATAGCGAAAACAGCCCCCATACTTAAAACATAATGGAAATGAGCAACAACATAATATGTATCATGAAGTGCGATATCAATCCCAGAATTAGATAAAACGATACCAGTTAAACCCCCAAAGGTAAATAGAAAGATAAAACCATTAGCGAAAAGCATCGGAGTGTTTAAAACAATATTTCCTCCAAACATAGTAGCGATTCAACTAAATATTTTGATACCCGTTGGAACAGCTATTATCATAGTAGCGCTAGTAAAGTAAGCTCTTGTATCGACGTCTAATCCTACCGTATACATATGGTGAGCTCAAACAATAAACCCTAAAAACCCGATGGAAAGCATAGCGTAAATCATACCTAAATTACCGAAAACAGCTTTTGAGCTAAAATTTGATACTATATGAGATACTATACCAAAAGCGGGTAAAATTAAGATATAAACTTCAGGATGCCCGAAGAACCAAAAAAGATGCTGGTATAAAACGGGATCTCCTCCACCATTCGGATCGAAGAAAGAAGTATTAAAATTTCTATCTGTTAGAAGCATTGTAATAGCACCCGCTAAAACAGGTAAAGAAAGTAATAATAAAAAAGCCGTAATAAAAACAGCTCAAACAAATAGAGGAGTTCTATGAGCTGTCATTCCAGGGCATCGCATATTTAAAATTGTAACGATAAAGTTTATAGCACCTAAAATCGATGATATTCCAGCTAAATGTAGACTAAAAATAGCTAAATCTACTGCCCCACCTGAATGAGCAAGAATACCTGATAAAGGGGGATAAACGGTTCAACCGGTTCCAACCCCAGCTTCAACTAAAGACGAAGAAAGTAGTAAGATTAAAGCCGGAGGAAGTAACCAAAAACTGATGTTATTTAGACGGGGAAAAGCCATATCGCAAGCGCCAATCATTATAGGAACAAACCAGTTTCCGAAACCACCTATTGCAGTAGGCATAACAAAGAAAAAAATCATTAAAAATGCGTGAGCAGTAACTAAAACATTATAAAGTTGATAGTTACCAGCTAAAAAAGCATCCCCTGACTGAGATAATTCAAAACGCATAACCATAGAAACAACAAAACCTAAAACACCGGAAACAGCACCGAAAATAAAGTATAGTGTTCCTATATTTTTATGATTTGTAGAAAATAATCATCTGTTAACCCAAGGATTAAGAAAGAACGACATCAAAACTTGAGAAACAAATTTTGAAAGAATTTTTAAAAACAAAAAAAGCTTAAACGACAAGATTCGAACTTGCGAAATATGAAAATATTTAATAGATTAGCAATCTATCGCTATAAACCGCTCAGCAACGTTTAAAGAAAACCGTAAAATATTATTCTTCCTTGGAGATTCGAACTCCAAACTCAATAAGAGATAAGTTTTTAAAACTTAAACGTTTACCAATTCCGTCAAGAAAGAAAAAAATTAAAGAACAATTATGGAAGCTTTTAAATAATTTACAATTATATCTGGATATAAACCAAAAAGAAAAGTTAAAAAAATGAAAGGAAAAAGCAAGTAGAATTCTCGTCTATTTAAATCCCTAAACTCTAAGATTGAAAATTGTTTATTATTACCGAAAGCAATACGATTGCATAATCACAAACTATAACCTATTCCTAAAACCATACCGGACCCTGAGAGTAAAGCAGTTCAGCTATTGGCTTCAAAACAGCCTATAAAGATTAAAATCTCACCGATAAAACTACTTGTTGCCGGCAAACCAATATTACCTAAAGTAAAAATTATAAAACAGGTTGTAAAAATAGGCATAGAATGCACAAGCCCGCTGTAGTATTTAACAATCCTTGTTTGATGTCTTTCGTATAAAATACCAATACAAAGAAACAAAGCCCCGGAAACAACCCCATGACTAATCATTAATAAAATACTCCCCAAGATACCCTGAAAGTTATTTGAAAAAATACCGATAGTGACTAAACCCATATGAGCCACCGATGAATAAGCTATTATTTTTTTTAAATCGATTTGCTGGATCGTGGTTAAAGAAGCATAAATAACCCCAAAAATACTAATAGAAAAAATTAACGGAGTAAAGAAAGCCGAAGCCTCTGAAAACAAACCAAGTGAGAAACGAATAAATCCGAACCCACCCAACTTTAACAAAATTCCAGCTAAAATAACCGACCCTGATGTCGGGGCCTCTGCGTGAGCTTCTGGTAACCAAACGTGAAAAGGAACCAAAGGCATTTTAACAGCGAAAGATAGAAAAAAAGCTATTCAAACAAATTTTATGATTAGCGGATCAAACTGTATAGTTTGAAGCTTTAAATAATCCGTCGTCCCAGCCCAAAAATATAAAGCTAAAATAGCTATAAGCATAAAAACCGAACTTATAAGAGTATACAAAAACAAAAGATATGAAGCCCTAATTTTACGATCTCTGGAACCATAAACACCAACAATAAAAAACATCGGTATTAAAACCGCCTCAAACAAAACATAAAACATTAACAAATCTAAACTACAAAAAACACCAAAAAGAATTGATTCTAAGATAAAAAAAGCTATATTATATTCTTTTATGTTGGATTTGACAGTAGGGCTTCAAGAAAGCAAAACACAAACAGGAATTAAAAAGGCTGTTAAGATGATCATAAAAAGCGCTATCCCGTCAATGCCTAAAATAGCGTTAGAATTAGCTAAAACAAGCCAATTTATACTACAAAATAATTGAAAATTTGAACAAGTGGAGTCAAACATAAAGAGGAGTAAAATCGAAAAGTTAAAGATAAGTAAAGATCAAAATAATGCAAAATTTCGATGAAACCACAAATTAGTTTTTTCAACGAATAACAGAACTATAACAGCAAAAAAAGGTAACGTAATAAGTAAGGATAACATCAAAAATAAATTTAAAGATAAACAAGGATCTAACTTGCTTATTTGATAAAAAAAAGCAAAGAAAAAAAGGTAGAATTTTCTTTCTATTAGTAGCGTACTTTTTTAGAAAACTACAGAAATAAAAAAAGGAGGTCGGGAAAAATCTGCAAGCAAAGAAAAAAAGCGTTTTACTTTCTGCTTCCTAAGTAA
>Ga0209716_1000911_pt1 | contig 24675 bp, 20 predicted proteins | sample COGITO_mtgs_1205_FD_184811 | JGI IMG/M metagenome (GOLD analysis project Ga0209716, IMG submission 184811) | Pelagic marine microbial communities from North Sea - COGITO_mtgs_120531 (SPAdes) (version 2) | ecosystem: Environmental > Aquatic > Marine > Epipelagic ...
GATGGCCAGATTGTCGAAGCCCATGCGCAGGTGGTCGGCTTCCGCTCGACGGTCATCAGTGGCAACGAGCTGTTGATCAACGGCCAGCCAGCATGGATCTTTGGTGTCAACCGCCACGATCACCACCCCACGCGGGGCAAGGCGGTCACGCTTGACGACATGCGGGCCGACCTCCTTGCGATGCGGCGACACAACATCACTGCCGTCCGCTGCTCGCACTATCCGAACGATCCGCGCCTGCTCGACCTGTGTGACGAGATCGGTCTGTACGTCATCGACGAAGCGAATCTCGAGGCGCACCAGTACAACACGAGTCTGTGCAACGCCCCGGCGTGGCGCAGCACCTGGCTGGCCCGGGCTTCCCGGATGGTGGAACGCGATCGCAACCACGCCAGCATCATCATGTGGTCATTGGGCAACGAAGCTGGCTACGGACGGAATCACGACGCGCAGGCTGGATGGGTCCGCCACGCTGACCCAAGCCGTCCGCTGCATTACGAACCCGCTTCGTTCCATGACGGCTGGCTCGACGGCGGCCGCCACGCCAGCGACGTTGTGTGTCCGATGTACCCGACCCATGAAGACACCGCTGCCTACAGCGGCGACCGCCCGTTCATCATGTGTGAGTACAGCCATGCGATGGGCAACTCGAACGGATCGATCGCCGACTACTGGGACACGATCACGTCGACGCCCGGCCTGCAGGGCGGCTTCATCTGGGAGTGGAAGGATCACGGATTGCTCGCCACCCTGCCGAGCGGAAAGAAGGGCTACGCGTACGGCGGCCAGTTCGGCGAACTCATCCACGATGGCAACTTCGTCGCAGACGGCTTGATGTCGGCCGACCTCACCCCGCACCCCGCGATTCAAGAAGTCGAGTGGGTGTACCGCCCGGTGACGGTGGAGAAAAAGGGTACGAAGCTCAGCATCGCGAACCGCCGCAGCTTCACCGACCTGTCCGACCTTGCCGCTCGCTGGCAGCTCAATATCGGCGGACTGGTCACAGCGTCTGGCACGCTCGACGTGCCGACGGTTGCGCCGCACTCGGCGATCAAGGTTGCGCTGCCGTGTGCGCTGCCAGAGGATCCGGACGCTCATCTCAGCATCGTCTGGACGCAGCGCGCCGCGACAGCGTGGGCTCCTGCTGACAAGGTTGTTGCGAGCGATCAGATGCAGCTTCGCGCACCGAAATCCGCGCCGCTGCCGCAGTCGACCGGGATTGGTGCTCGGAGCGCAGTGAGCAAGTTGCTCGCCGCGCCGATTGAACTCTCGATTTTCCGGGCACCGACCGACAACGACGGATACAAGTTGATGCCGGACATGACCAAGCAGCACGGCATCGGCGGCAAGGCCCTCACGTCGTGGCAGGAACGCGGCATCGACTACAACCCAGCCGAAACGTTTGTCGATCACAACCACCGTGTCGATGTACTTGCCGACGGGAGTGAGGTCCATCATCACGTGGTTGAAGTTCCCGACTCGCTTGATGACCTTGGTCGCGTGGGCGTCAGCTTCCAACTCAAGTCTGGCTTCGATCAACTCCGCTGGTTCGGACGCGGCCAGCTGGAGAACTATCCGGACCGCAACCGCGGCGCGATGGTCGGTACCTGGGAGTCCGGCGTGGACCCCGAGCCATACCTCGTACCGCAGGAGTTCGGCTTGCGCACCGACTGCCGCTGGTTCGAGTTCGTCAACTCATCGTCTGGTGCTGTCGTGCGACTCGACGTGCTCCGGCCGACGTCGATGCACATTTCCGCCACGCGATTCACCGCAGCCGATCTCTACGTTGCCGGACACGAAACCGACCTCGCGCCACGCAAGACGCTCGTTGTGCACGCCGATGTCGCGCACCGCGGGATTGGCACGGCGAGCTGTGGACCCGACGTCCTCGATCGCTACGAGATCCCGACCGGACGCCACACCTTCAGCTACCGCCTGTCCGTCAAGTAGCCACAGACAGGGTCAAGAGGCAGACGCCATCGTCGGCGACTGAGTTACAGATGGCCCCGACCGCGCGGCAATGGGGCGCCCAGGGAGTCTTCGGTGAGGTTGTCGATGCGGTCGCCGATCCAGTCGAAGAGGCTCTGCGACGCAATTGCCTGGAACGTCAGCCAGACAATGAAGAGCAGGATTGCGAGCGCAAGGGCGACTTTCACCCAGCGCAACATCGTGCTGGTGTATTCGGTGATCAGTGGCGTGAAGCTCCGCACCGCGGTGTTGGCTCGCTGGGAGAACTCGTTCGCAGCGCGGTCGAGTTCCTGCCGGGCGACTGTGCGCACCTCGGCAATGATCTCCTGGGTGTCCTGGCGGCTGTAGCCGCCGTACTGCTGCTGCCCGACGGGCTGACCTTGGCCCACCGGCATCTCGTGGACCATGTTCGCTTCGGCGCGTGTCAACTCTGCCGTGCTCGGCGGTGCGCGACGGATGTCGGTCCAGTCCAAACCGTCCCACCACCGCAGGCGTTCACGGCCGTCAGGGTCGGGGTACCACCCGGCCTGCGGAGCATCGATGATGCGCATGGTCAGCTGCCGCCGCTGCGGTGCTCGGCTCGGTCAGGCTCGGGCAGCTCGACCCGCTCGTTGTCTTCCGGAATCGCCAAGCCGTCCTTCGGGCGCACGTCATCGCCTGACTCTTCGGGCCGAATCGTCTCGGCCAGCGCTGCCACGGTTCCCAGCAAGCCTGAGAACTCCACGGGGATGACCATCTTGGTCGCCCGGCCGTCGCCGATTTTCTCGAGCGCCGAGAGGTACTCGACGGTGAGCACGTTGTTGTCAGTGTGTGCTTCTTTGATACCGGTGAGGCGCGCTTTGGCCGCTAGGCCCTCGCCCTGGCCGAGCATTTCAAGCCGGATCTTGTTGGCGTGTGCTCGGAGCTGGATGGCTTCTGATTCGCCCTGCGCGTCGAGGATCGCTGCTTCCTTTCGACCGGTGGCGGAGAGCACGGCTGCCTGCTGCTCGCCGTCGGCCCGGGCAATCGCTGCTTCCTGGTAGCCCTTGGCCTCGGTGACCGTCGCTCGGCGGTCGCGCTCGGCGCGCATCTGGGCGTGCATTGCGGACACGATGTCCGGCGGCGGGTCGATTCGCTGGATCTCGACGCGAACGACTCGAACGCCCCACTTGTCAGTGGCGTCGTCGAGTACTTCTCGGAGCTGAGTGTTGATGGTGTCGCGCGATGTGAGGGCCCGGTCCAACTCCATGTCGCCGATGAGGTTGCGGAGGTTGGTCTGGGCGAGCTTGGTGATGGCCGTGAAGAAGTCGGCGATGTTGTACACGAGGCGCTGGGGGTCGGTGGCTTCGTAGTAGACGACGGCGTCGACGGACACGACCACGTTGTCGGCGGTGATGACTTCCTGCGGCGGGACGTCGACGACTTGCTCACGCATGTCGATCAGCTGCATCGTTTCGATGAAGGGCATGATGAGGTTGAGACCCGGCTCGCGCGTGGCTTTGTATTTGCCGAGACGCTCGACCAGACCGCGTTGGTACGGGCGCACGATCTTGACGGCGCCGATGAGCACGGCGATGCCGATCAGCGCAATGACGCCGACGACGATGGCAATGGGATTCATGAGGGGTCTCCCTGGTCTAGTTTCGAATTGGGGTGTTGCAGCGGCGGCCCGCTGGGGGGAGCGTTTGTTGGCGGATGAGTGAGGGCTTCGACCCGGACGCGCGTGCCGTGCATCTCGGTGATGCGCACCTTGGAGCCTTCGGTGATGATGAGGCGTCCGTCGCTTAACGCACTCCACACTTCGCCTTCGACCTGGACTCGGCCCTTGCGGTCGGTGTCGTTGGGGTCGATGGTGGCCGTGACGATTGCCGTCATGCCGACGAGTCGGTCGGCGCCGACGCCGGGCGACATTTCGTTCTCGCCGGCGAACTTCATGACGCGCTTGTACAGCAGAATCCAGATCAGCGCGCCGCCGCCGATGAAGACGGCCCATTGGATCTCGATGGAGACGTCATAGAAGCCGAGCAGCGCTGCGGCGAAGGCGGATACTGCGAAGGGCAGCAGTACGAAGGCTCCGGCGAGCACGGTGAGCTCGATGGTGGCGAAGGTGATGCCAACGGCGAGCCAGACCCATGGCCACACGTTGAGGTCGATTCCCAGGTCAAGTACTGCGGAAACCATAGGCAGAACACTACTCCGCCCCCCGACCGAAGCGAGTTCGAAGGGCCGTGTGTCAGGCGCGGTGGATCCGGAGGGGAGTCTCCGTCGGCGACGTGAGGCAAGCGCCGGTTTCGCAGTCGAATCGCCACCCGTGGAGGGTGCAGACAAACTCACCGTCTTGAACCTCGCCGAATGCTTCGAGGTCAGCGTCGCGGTGCGGGCAACGTCGTTGCACGATGTACTCGCCAACCTGGATATCAGGCTCGTTGCTGTGGTCGCCGCCACCTGCTGCAAGCTCGAGTTTGCGGACCACCTCGGCCTCGGCACGTCGCATCCGCTCACGGGACAACGATTTCAAGAAGTTGTAGACGTACTCGTTGAACTCGCCGTCACGCCATGCGGTGAATCGGCACGACAGGAGCAGCGAGTTACTCCAGTCGACGGCGCGTTTCACGGCGACCGCTTCCACCAGGTCGCGTGGAATGTTGAAGCGGAAGGAGAACGGTTCACCATCGTGTGGGCGAACCTTTCCGTTTGGAAAGTCGACGAGAATGGCGAGGTCGCCGGCATTGATCAGCACGTTGGCGCCAACCATCGACCGCAACGTCGGCGCCATGTCAAGGAGTGGTTCCCACCAGCTCTTCAGCTCGGCGAGCAGGTCGATGTCGAGTGCTTGCCAGCCGGCCTTCATCTCGTCGAGCCACGGCAGCCAGTCGGCTTGATATTGCTCGAGGTACTCCCGCTTCTCGGAGAAGATGGCGGCAACATCGGCATCTGGCATCGGGTGGGTGGCGCCGATCGAGGACGGTGTGACCTCGATCGTCGTGCCGGGGATGTTGAGCACCCCCGTGAATCCGGCGTCGTTGAGCATCTGCAAGAAGACCGTCTGGTCGGGGAAGATCGATGCTTCGTCGCCGTCGATCATGTTGAGACCGAAGAGGTCCGGGTCGAGGAATGCCGGCGGCCCGGCGCTGGGCACGATTGCTCGGGCGCCGACTTTTTCGACGTAGCGCATGGCCCGCGCGAACTGTGCCTTGACCTTGGCTTGGCACTGCCGAAGCTTCTCGTCGTCGGGTATCTCGTAGACCATCGGATACCAAATGGCACCCGAGAACTGCAGCCAGTGGAGGTCGACGGGGCCGTGTGCGGCGAGCTGACCGAGGTCGTTGGTACGACAGTCGTTCTGGTTGACGAGGATCGTGTCGTCGTGCATCACGACCAGTGCCGAGTCGCCACCGGGGCCATCGGTGATCGAGGACTCGATGTGGATCGCGACCTTCAAGCCTGGCGCAATTTCGAGTTCCTCGGTGTCAACGGTCTGCACGAAGTTGGTGAAGCCGTGCTTGGCGAGTGTTCGTCGCTGCTCGCGCGTCGGAAAGCCGGGGAGCAGAATCGGGATATCGCGTCGCAAGTGTTGATCGAGCCAGGCCTCGTCGTGGTGATCTCCGTGAAGGTGCGAAACGTAGAGGAAGTCGGCGTTGTCGATCCGCTCACGAAGTTCATCGCTCAACTGATCGTTGCGAGGGAATGGGAACCAGCCGCCGAAGAACGCTGGCTCGAACCACGGGTCGCACAGAATCGACCCGGCCTCGGTCTCGATCAGCATCCCCGCATGGCCAAGAGAAGTTGCACGCATCACCGCTCAGGCTACGGTCGTCAGAGGAACCCGAACAGGCACATCGTCCCGAAAACCGAAAAAGCAGCAGCCGACGCGTCGGCTACTGCTCTGACTCCTTCAGAGATTCAGGGTGATCCGGGGCGATCGCCGCGGATGGACTGAATCAGGCGACTGGCGGGTCGGTGAATTGCTGTCCTGCGCGCGAGACGTGCTCGGTCCAGGCGTTGCCGTCCCAGTAACGCAGTTCGTAGCGGCCCGATGGGTCGGCGTACCAACCGGCTGGCACGGTCGACGCGGCGGCGGCCGCTGCGGTTGCAGCGTCGGTGGCAGTTGCTGCCTCGGCAGCTGCGTCAGCGCTCTCGCCGACAACATCGCCAGCAGCGCCCGCGGCAGCATCGGCGGCGAGTTCACCGGCGCCGTCCGGCGCTCCCGTTGCGGCGGCGACTCCAGCGACTCCAGCGGCCCCGGCGACGCCGGCAGCGACCACGCCGGCACTGATTGCGTCGGTATCGTCGTTGGCCTCTCCGGCGGTGTCTTCGGCGCCGACCTGCGCGGCAAGATCGGCGACGTCGTTGTCGGGCGCAGTGCCCCATCCAGCGGGTTCGTCAGCGTCGGCAGCAGCATCGCTGACGGGCGCGTCGTCACCGGGAAGAGTGGGAGCAGCCTCAGTCTCAATTTCAGCTGCGGGCACGTCAGCGTCGGCACTGTCTCGACTGAGGTAGGCGACGATGTTCGTGCCGGCCGCGACGATGGAAATGACGGCCCAGCCTTCTGCTGCCTTCTCAGTGAGCAGCGGCGCGAGGGCTTCTGCGTCGTAGGACGAGGCGGTGACCGATGAAAACTCCTGCATCAGGCAAGCGTAGACGACAAGGGTCTGTCTGCGTCGTGCAGCGAATGTTCAATCGAAGAAAATCGGTCAGTCGTTGTCGGGATGGAATCCTTCTGTCAGTGCATTGATGTCGGCCTTACTCGCGGGGCCGTCGAATGTGACGACACCGCCACTCAGAGCAATCACCCGCTCGCTGTCCGCGACACTGCTCAACTCGTGGGTGGCAATGAGCAGGGCCGCTCCATCAGCGTGCGCCGATCGAAACAGTTCAAGGAGTGCAGCGCGACCGGTTCGATCAAGCCCGACGAACGGCTCGTCGACGACCATCACATCGAACGGACGGACGAACGCCATGGCGATCGCGGCCTTTTGCTTCAGCCCGCGGCTGAAGGTCGCGGGCAGATCATCGGCTCGTTCCACAATTCCAACGGCGTCGAGCAGGTCGATCGAGTGTTGCTCCCAGTCCTCAGTTCCGTGCAGCCGAGCGATGTACTCGAGGTGCTCCCAGACGCTCAGATCGTCGTAGAACACCGGCTCGTCCGACAGGTACGACAGTGTGGCTCGGGCCTCGATCGAACCGAGTGGGTGCCCGCCGACGAGCGCTGAGCCATCCGACGGTTCGAGGAGTCCGGCCAGCATGCGGATGAACGTCGTCTTGCCGCTGCCGTTGTGACCGATGAGCGTGATGCGCTCACCCGTTGCGATGTCGATGTCAAGCGGGGCGAGTGCAACTGCTCCGCCGTAGTGCTTGGTGAGCCCGACCGCGCTCAGCACCGTGTCACTCGACCTTGCTGCGCTGGGTGCTGAGGTCATGAGGTTGCTGCTGCCTTCTGCTCGCGGCCGGCTTCGAAGAACGCCCGAATCTTCACGCCCCATCGGTCCCGACGCAGAATCCACACGACTGCAGCGGCACCGATGAGCGCAACGCCGACGACGATCCGGCCCGCAGTTGCCACACTCGGGTCGGCGCGCATGGCCACTACTGGGACCACACCGATCGCGCTGATCGCGACCGGAATGAACGTGGAGAGCGCGTTGCTGAACCCGGCGAACTCGGGCGGCATTAACGACACGTCGGTATCGCGCGGCGCACCGAGCAATGTGGTGTCGGCGACTGCGATGGGTGTGGAGGAATCGAGCACAGCGGCGATGACCGGGCCAAGTGCCCCCGCCCACAGCGTCGGGATCGCAATCGCCCATGCTGCAGCTGCATCGCTGGGACGGATCACCGATGCCGTTGCCGCGGCAACGGCTGCTGCCGCGGCGAGGAGCGCAGCCGGCGCCACGAGGTGATGTGCGTAGAGCAGCCCACGGTCGATCGGAAGGCCATCGGTGCGGTCTGGCCGGTCGATCTCTTGTGACAGCGGCTCGATCGTCTCCATGCCGAGTAGGAATAACGCGGCGAGCAGGCCGAGCAGAAACAGTAACGACGAACTGACGGCAAGCGAGCCGCTGACACCGGCAGCGACGGCGAGTGCGGCAATGCGTCCGAGTCGTGCCGCTGGGAGGCGACGAAGTGATCGAAAGCCGCGTTTCCAGATCATGGTGTGTAGCGCAGTGGTTCTCGTGTGCAACCGAGCGCGAACCGGAACACGTGGGGCTCCTCCCCAAGGCGTCGATCGCAACGTTTCGGCACGCAGTTGGCGGCGGAGCAACACGACGGTGCGCAGGTCCTGGACGGTCGCTGCAAAGCGAAGTTGGGAGACGAGTCGCCCTCTCCGCACCAACGGCTCGATGCGGAGGCGGCCGCCGAGCGCCAGTGCCGCGCCAACGGCGACGATGACGACGGCGATCGCGACCAAGTCGATTGAACGCTGGCGGATGCCCCAGAACGCCAGGCTGCCCGCCAGGTTGGCGGGTCCGACGCGTACTGCGCTGTCCGCCTCGTTCCAGGTCGACCATGCAGCTGCAGCCTGCCATCCGAGCAATGCGGCGGCCAGGACGGTGGCACCCTGTCGCGGGAGCCGAAGCGAATGGCTCAGCACGGCACTCGATACGAATGCGGCGCCGACAACTGCGCCGAAAAGGGCGCCCGCTGCGGCCCATGATGCACGCGATCCCTCGACCTCGCGTGCGACGAACTGACCGACGATGGCCCCCGGCAACGCCAAAGCGAACATCGCGGAACGAATGCGCTGGGCAACGGGGCGAAGCAGCACACGGCGCCGACTGATTGGAGCAAGGAGCAGATGCGTGACGTCGGCAACCTCGATCGACACCGGCCCGCCATCCGCGCCGCTGCGTAGACCGAGGCAGATCGCTGCGACCACAGGAATACCGAGGAGCGACGGACCGCGTGTGAGGAGATCCGCGGTGCTGACGTCGTCGCCGATCAGTCCACCGATGGCATCGGATGCAAGGACCACGCCGATCAGGCCGACGAGTGCGAACAGATACACGCGATATGCAACGTCGAACCACTCGGTGTCGCCGAGTCGACGACGTTGCCGCGTCCGGCGCAGATCGCGGAGCGCGGTCTGGTCGTTGGTCTCGGTCATCGCCTGGTGACGCTATCCCCCTGCCGCGGTTGCAACCGTCGAGCGAGCGAGCAGACTGGGGTGATGAAGACGTTTGTGAAGTCCCCCCGAGTTGCCGCCGTTGCGCTGGCCGCCATGCTCGCTGTCGCGGCATGTGGAAGTGATGCTGCGACTGACGCCGCAAACGGGACGGCTCCCGCGGCGAGCGACTCCGCCACGGAACCAGAGGGCGGTGCCGCAGTGCTTGAGGTGTCGGCATCGCTTGATGTCGTTGGCGAGCCACTGCCCCCGCTCGAGGACCCCAATGCCGACGCCGCCGTTGGGCTGGCGGCGCCGGTCATCACCGGTCAACAGTTCGATGGCACCGATATCACGATCGGCGATGAGACCGACGGGCCGACGATGCTGGTGTTCCTCGCGCACTGGTGCCCGCATTGCAACGACGAGATCCCTGAGATCGTGAAGCTTCGCGACCAAGGGGATCTCCCCGACAACCTGAACATCGTTGGGGTCAGTACCGCCGTGGTCGAGGACCGCGAGAACTATCCGCCGTCAGAGTGGATCGTCGAGAAGGACTGGACCTGGCCGGTCCTCGCCGACACGATCGATGCTGAAGCCTTCCAGTTGTATGGAGGCACGGGCTTTCCGTACACCGTGATCCTCAACTCAGATGGATCGGTCAAAGCACGCACGAGCGGGAGTTCGTCTGCCGCAGAAATCAAGGACTGGATCGACGCAGCTCTCCGCGTCTGACCGTCAATCGGCGCAGCCAGCGCCGGCGGTGATGACGACTTGCACGATGTTCGCTCGGCCGGGCGGATCGGCGGTGCCGGCGCCGTAACCCACGGCGTGTGATGTCCCGCCCGGCATGGGTCCGAAGGACGAAGCCAGCGTCGTCATCAGCGCTGCGCCAGTCGGTGTCGCGGTCTCGAGTGTGGTGTCGAGCCCATGCGTCGGAGCGCCAGCCTCGGTGAGCAGGGCCATCGTGGCCGGTGCGGGGTGAGGGAGTTGGCCATGAGCGGTGTTGACGATGCCGCTGCCGAGTCCGATCGATGAGCAGTAGATCTGATCGATGTCGAGTGACTCGAGCGCTGCGCACACGCCCACCACATCGATGATTGAGTCGAGCGCGCCCACTTCGTGCAGTTCGACGTCGGCTGGGTCGATGTCGTGAATGGCGCCCTCGACGGCCGCAAGCCGCTCGAAGACGGTGCGCGCACGATCCCGTACTCGATCTGGCAGCTCGGCCGCGTCGAGGAGCGCAAAGATCTCGCGCGCCGGACGGTGCAGACCATGTCCGTCGGTTTCGTCGTGATCGTGTTCGTGCAGTCCGTCATGGGTCACGATGTTCGCCCACGTGGCGCTCACTCCGGAACGCTGTACCCGTTCGAAGAACATTGCATAGCCGTCGACGCCGAGCCCAGCGATCGTGTTGGCCACCATGTCGGTGTCTGCGCCTGCATCGATCAGCGCTGCCAGGGTCATGTCGCCCGCCACCCCGGCGTGGCAGTTGAACCAGGCGGATCGGATGGGGTGGACCTCGTCGGTCATCGACAACTCCGAGCGATCGCACATGCTGCACCGAACCCATTATCGATGCCGACGACGGAAATGCCCGACGCGCACGATGCGTGCATCGAGAGCAGCGCAGTGACGCCCTCGAGTCCGGCGCCGTACCCGACTGAGGTGGGAACAGCCACGACGGGACCGGAGGTGAGACCACCGATCACGCTCGCTAGAGCACCTTCCATTCCGGCGACCACGATCACTGCGTCCGCACCGGTGATGTCGTCGACCCGTGCGAGCAGTCGGTGGAGGCCGCTGACCCCGACATCGGAGATGAGCGACGGGTCGAAGCCGTGTGCCTGCAGTGTCAGGCGGGCCTCATTCGCAACCGGCAGGTCACTGGTTCCCGCCGTGATGACGAGCACGTTTGCCTCGCGGGTCGGCGTGGGGCGTCGCCACAACATCGACTGATTGGCCTCGTCTGCGGAGCCATGCGCATCGAGACACGCAGCCCGTTGGACAACGTCGGCGCGAGTCAGCAGGACGGGACCAGCGCCGTGTTCGAGGAGTTCACCGACAATGGTGACGCACTGGTCCGCGGACTTGCCGGGGCCGTACACCGCTTCGGGCATTCCCTGCCGGATCGCCCGGTGGTGATCGACGAGTGCGTCGCCGACATCGGCAAACGGCAGCCGCGTGAGCCGCGCCACCGCGTCGTCTGGATCCACGCTGCCGTCGCGAACGTCGCTGATCAGTTGTCGCAGCGTCACTTCGTCCATGTCGGGTCCTGTGTCGTTGAGTTCTTCCACCGTCTCACCGAATCATCGTGCCAGAGGACGAGCGCGAACCCCTACGCTGACGCGAATGTCGAGCACAGGCGTCGAGCGCGTCGGATTCTTTGGGCCGTTCGGAACCTTCACGCAGCAGGCGTTGCGAACGCAACCCGACCTCGCCTCCGCTGAACAGGTGCCCTTCCGGACGGTGCCCGACATTCTTGACGCCGTTCAGAGTGGTGCTGTCGATGCCGGTTTCGTGCCGATCGAAAACTCGATCGAGGGCATGGTCAACTTCACGCAGGATGCGCTCGCGTTCGATCACGATCTCGTCATCCAGCGTGAAGTGGTCATTGACATCGAGCATTGTTTGGTTGCTCGCGCCGGCATTGAGTTGAGCGACGTGACGACGGTGCATTCGATTCCGGTTGCCACAGCGCAGTGCCACCGCTACCTCCGCACCACGTTGCCCGATGCCGACATCCGTGTCGCCAACAGCACGGCCGAGGCAGCGCAGACCGTGGCCGAATCCGATGCCACCGACGTCGCTGCCCTCGCGCCGCGCGTTGCCGCCGAGCTGTATGGCCTCAATGTGATCGCGGCGGATATCGCCGACCACGAAGGAAATCAGACTCGGTTCCTTCTGGTGGCTCGCGAGGGCGTGCCGGCTCCGACCGGTCACGACAAGACGGCACTCGTGATCTATCAACGCGCTGACGAGCCCGGCTCGTTGATTTCGATCCTGCAAGAGTTCGCGGCTCGGCGCATCAACTTGTCGAACCTGTTCAGTCGGCCGACCAAAGATGGCGGACTCGGTGACTACTGCTTCATCATGTATGCAGACGGCCACGTTTCCGACGAACTGCTCGCCGACACGATGCGGTCGCTTCACGCCAAGCAGGCTCGGGTGAAGTTCCTCGGCTCGTACCCCGCGGTTGGCGAACACGCTGAGGTGACTCGCGCCGATACCGGCAGTCGCTGGGACGACGCCGACAACTGGCTGGCTGCGATCCGCAAACAGATCCGCTGAAACGGACAGGTCGGCCCGCCAGTAGCGTCAGAGAAATGTCGGAACAGCAAGTCGCAGTCGTCACAGGAGCCAATTCAGGGATCGGTCGGGCGACCGCCATCCACCTGGCACAGCAAGGGATGCGGGTGTTTGGCACCGTGCGTGCCGCAGCAAAGGCCGAGAAGTTGCTCGCCATGGCGGCCGCTGCTGGGGTCACCGTCGAGGTCATCGAACTCGATGTGGCCAACGATGAATCCGTCCGGGTCGGCTTCGAGCAGATCTTTGCCGCGGCTGGCCGCGTTGATCACCTCGTGAACTCGGCTGGCGTGGGTGGCAACGCGGTGGCGGAGGAGTGCCCGTCGGACCTCTACAACGACGTGTTCAACATCAACGTCACCGGCGCAGTGCGTTGTGCGCAGGCCGTCCTTCCTGCGATGCGTGAACGTCAGAGTGGAACCATTGTCAACATCACCTCCGTTGCCGGGCGCATCGCCGCACTTGCGCAGTCGCCGTATGTCGCGTCGAAGTGGGCTCTTGAGGGCGTCAGCGAAGGGATGGCTCAGGAGCTGGCACCGTTCGGGATCAGAGTCGCGATCGTCGAACCAGGGGTGACGAAGTCGGCGATCTTCGCCAAGAACATCGACGCACCGAACTCGACTGGCGCCTATGACGATCACTACCGGCGGATGTTCCAGTTCTACGGTGCCGGGATGATGAACGCGACCGACCCGTTTGAGGTCGGCAAGGTCATCCACCATGCGATCGCCACTGATTCGCCGGCGCTGCGCTACCCGGTTAGTTGGGCCGGCGCCGAGATGGCCGGACTCCACGATCGCATCGACGACGCCGACTGGCTCGAACTCGGCATAGTGGCCGATGACGATGCGTACATGGCGCGCTTCCAGGAAATCTTTGGCGTTGACATCCGCACACCATGAGTTCCCTGTCCTTCACCGTCGGCCTCATCGCTGCGGATGACGATGTCGTCTGACGCTCCCGACACAGGTGGTCCGCTGAAAATTCTGACTGTCTGCTCACACAACCGTATCCGTTCGGTGATGACGATGGCGATGCTGCAACGCAACCTCGACGGTCTTCTTGGAGCAGGGGCAGTCGTTGTCCGCTCGCTCGGCTTCGGCCCGGATGACATGCCGTCGATTCCCGATGCTGTCGCGGCAATGGCGCGACGCGGGCTCGATACATCTGGACATCGCAGCCGCCAGGTGACCTAACGCAGTATCGAGGTGTCGGACCTGATCCTCACCGCCGAGCTTGATCACGTGATCAAGATTGCTGCGATCTCGCCGTCGGCATACCGACGGTCGATGACGATGCCGGAATTCCTCGAACTTGCAGCACAGCGCGAGGCGCAAGCAGGCATCGGCTTGCGCGACTGGACGACGGAACTGACCGCTGATCGAACAGCACGTGACTACATCAACGCTGGAGTGGGTGAGATTTTCGACCCGACCGGCTCGTCGCCGCGGCTGTTCGAGAGATCGGTCGTCGAAATGGAAGAGATGTGTGCAGTCGCTGCCACATTGATTGCGGGGGTCGTTGATCCGCCGTCGGCTCGCAATCGCTTCGACTTCGAGTGAGACTGAGTTACAACAGTTGACCGATGGCGTGAATGACGAAGCCTGCGAGCCCGCCGACGATCGTGCCGTTGATGCGAATGAACTGCAGGTCGCGACCCACCTGCAGCTCAAGTTTTTCGGCGGTCGATTCGCCGTCCCACTTCTCGACGGTCGAGGCGATGATGTCGCTCACCTCGGTGCGGTAGTTCTCGACGAGATAGGCGAGTGCATCTGAGACCCAGCGGTCTATCTTGTGTTGCATCTCGGGGTCGTCGGCCAGTCGTGCGCCGAGTTGTTGCAAGCTGTTGACGAGCCGCACGCGGAGTTCGCTGTCAGGATCGTCTGCAGCGCTGATCATGCCGCGTTTGGCTTCGGTCCAGAGCGAGTCGATCCATCGACGCACCTCGGGGTGATCGAGCATTTCGTCTTTGAACGCTTCGCCTTTGGCGTGCAATTCAGGGTCAGCGCGCAATCGTTCGGCGAGCGCGGCAACTCGCGTGTCGACACTGTCACGCACCTCGTGGTCCGGCGTGTTGGCCACATCTTCGAGAAAGCTGGAGACGGCGGTGTAGATCTTGTTGAAGACGCGATTGTCGATGGGTTCAGGCACCCACCATGGCGACTCCTCGTCGAGGCGCTGACGGAATGTGGATCGGTTGTCGTCGAGGAAGCCGCCGACGCCGACGAGTACGGCGTCGAGCAGCCGCTGATGATGGCCGCCTTCGACAGTGAGATCAATCGCTTTGCCGAGCAGCGGGGTGACTGGCGTGGCACGGACGCGTGATTCGATGAGGTGTTCGAGCCCTTGCTGGATCTCGCGGTCGTCGAGCACCTCCAAGGCGCCGCGGAGGACATCGGACACCGCATCGCCGGCGCGGGCGGCGTTGGCGGGTTGTGCAAGCCATGTGCCGGCTCGCCCGCCGATGCGAGCGCCACGGAGTCGTTCATCGATGACGTCGGCGGTCAGGAAGTTGGACTCGACGAAGTTGCCGAGGCTCCGACCGATCTCATCTTTTCGCTTCGGGATAATGGCGGTGTGCGGGATCGGGATGCGCAGCGGGTGACGGAAGAGTGCGGTGACGGCAAACCAGTCCGCGAGCGCACCGACCATCGCTGCCTCAGCGATGGCACGGACGTAGCCGACCCAGGTGCCCTGGTCTTCGTTGATTTTGGCGATGAGGAACACGACGGCCGCGAAGACGAGCAAGAGCGTCGCCACCGTCTTCATTTTGCGGAGCGCCTGTGCTTTGCGGGCATCTTCGGCCGACAGCGCGTCGGGCTGCGGTGCGGATGTGGGAGCTGGGCCTGGTGCGGCGTTGGCCATGACAGGCGGCGGCAGATTCACGCTCTGACCGTACCGATCACGTGTGTCGCGTTGGTCGACGGTCCCATCTAGGCAAACAGTGAACTGCGGTCGCCGTGTACCAGCTCACGCACCGATCGGGTGAGCTTCGCGAGGCATCCGAAGGTGTTGGGGAACGTCGTCCAGTTCAGTTCGTGGATCTGGTCGACATACAAATCGGGTTGTCACATGTTGAGGATCGACAAGGGCGCTGAGCGCGGTGTCGACGGGTTCGTTCGTTGGTGAAACCGTCGACGCAGACCTGATTTGGGCACGCCTCGGACCCGCACGGGAGGCCGACACGGTGTCGCTTCGATTCTCGCCGACGAATCTGTTCGGGGTCATCCCTGATTTCGTTGGCCGGTCGGTGGTCGCTGTCGGGCTTGACGGGCGGCGGCGCTTCCGTGGCCGCGCTGCGCGCGGTCACGCAGATGGCGATCGAGCAGTTGACGCGGCCACACGGCTGTCCCTGGTCGTGTGCGCGGGTCTGGGCTTCAGCCTTGCGTTGCGCCTTCTTGAGACGGCGACGCTCGCGCAATGGGGCACACGCCACGCAGCTGCGGTCCTTGCAGATGCGGCCGCGCTCGTGAGCGAGCTGTTGCTGTTCCTTTTTGGACAGTTTTGGTTCGGTCTTGTCAACCCAATCCGCAGAGCTCACCCAGGCGCGCTGGCGCCGCGGGTCTGGCGTTCTGGGGTCTGGAGAATCAGCCATGGTGAACACAAGTATCGCTGCATTCCGGCACGCGGCATCATGTGATGATGAGAAGCGGCGAGTTTGACCCGGAAGCCAAGGAACTCGAACTGCGTGCCGAGTCGTCGAACTGGGACGTTTCCAACCCGGTTCCGGCTGATCCGGGCGACATTCCGGTCATCGATATCTCGGCCTGGATCGCCTCGGGCGACGACGCGGAACTCGTAGCGATCGCTGGGCAGGTCAACGATGCGTGTGAGACCGCAGGCTTCTTTCAGCTGGTCGGTCACACGGTTCCTAGCGAGCTGATCGATGAGGTGTTCGACATGACCGAGCAGTTCCACGCTTTGCCGCTCACGGTGAAAGAGAGTCTCCGGATGGACCGCGCGGGGTGGCCGGTCGCCGGGGTCGGCTATCTGCCGATGTATTCACGCAAGCTGCCGACGCGGAAGAAAGCGAACCTCAACGAGGCGTTCTTGGTCAAGGGGAACCGAGAGCTGGACTTCGACGAGAGCCAGTGGCCTGACGACGATGCGCTCCCTCGTTTTCGGGACACGGTCGAGCGGTACGCGGGAGCGGTCAACAGCCTTGCGTTGCGACTGCTGCCAGTCTACGCGACAGCGCTCGGTCTCGAAGCTGACTTCTTTGCGTGCGGGTTCGAGCATCCATCGTGGCGTCTGCGCATGACGCGGTACCCGCCGGTGCCTGAGCAGCCGGAGGTGGACGCCGACTTCGGGATTGCGCCGCACGTCGACACGACCTTCTTCACGTTGCTGCTGCAGGACGCTGCCGGGTTGACGATCTTCAGCCATATCAGGGATTGTTGGATTCAGGCACCGGTCGTGCCGGGTGCGTTCGTTGTCAACTCTGGTGAGTTGATGAAGCAGTGGACGAACGACCGGTACCTCAGTGTTCGGCACTTCGCGAACAACGATGCAAGTGAGTCCCGTTACTCGATCCCGTTTTTCTACAACGCCGCTGCTGACTTTCCGATGGAGTGTCTGCCGACGTGCCACGACGCTGACAACCCGCCGAAGTACCCGACCATCTCCTACAACGAGAGCCAGGCGATCGCTCAGGGCGAGTGACGGGGCGCGTGGCCCAACGACACCATCACCCACGACACACCAACACCCAGAACGAGCGTCCCGACCAGACGACTTGCCCGGTCGAGACGCTCATTGGCGGAACGGGGGGGATTCGAACCCCCGGACCCGTGAAGGTCGTCCGCTTTCAAGGCGGGTGCATTCGTCCGCTCTGCCACCGTTCCGTGTTTGACGATACCGGGCTATGCTGCTTGCTCCCAGGAGAGGTGCCAGAGCGGCCGAATGGGATGCCCTGCTAAGGCATTGACCCTCCGGGGTCCGTGGGTTCAAATCCCACCCTCTCCGCCACTGCGACCGACACCCCGCTGGGTTGTCGGTCGTTTGGGTTTTCGCTTCGGACGCGGTGCCATGAGCCGCGGAATGCTGTGCACAGGGCCCCGAGATGGCTGCAAGACGGCCTGTCACCATCCGATCCACACGTGACGGTTCAAGTCACAGGCATGTCGTCTGTATGACAGCAACGTTGCGGTTTGATGACAAACGGACTAGACATTGGTGCAACCACGTGAGTCGGCCTGAGCCAACACGCAAATTCTCGATCGTTCCTCTTCGACGTTGGGCCGAAGCGATCACCAAGTGAGCCACCAGTGACCAGGCGGAGATTCATGAACCGAGAGCGCGACAACGGCGAAGACTTCTGGGGCGGCAAGTCCGACTGGACTTCCGAGTACGACCGGCCAACAACGCAGCACGAACGCTTCGATGCCGAAGCGCACTGGGCCGGCCAAGCCGATTCTGAAGGACAGCGTCCGGTTGCTCGACTCCGCCGGAGCCTCTCTAACCGGTTCGGCTCGGGTAGCCACGCCACTCGTGAGCACGGCATCATCCGGCCCGGGACCACCAGCTCGCCAGACGCGCCGACGCCCGCCAGCGGCGTGAGCGCCGACATGTTCGACGATCTTGACGACGATGATTTCGCGTACGACGACACCGCCGGCTGGGCTTCAACTGCGGCCGCGGTCGACGGCACGCAGCCTGATGAATGGGATGCAGAACTTGCGCCCGCCCCTGTTGATGCCCGCAGCGAACGTCGGGCAGCCTCGATCGATCCACTGCTGGTTCGGGTCGGAGCCGTCGCCGTGGTGGGCGCGCTCCTCGTTCCGTTGCTCCTCAACGCAGGCGGAGACGACACAGACCGACTGATCGGACGAGCAGCTGCAGCAGAAACGACTGCATCGACGGTCACCCTGCTGGCGCCGACCACCGCCGTCACGCCGATCGACGCCACATCCACACAGCTTGACCCCAACGATCTCCCTCCGGCCGTCCCGGCTGGCGGATCTATAGCTGACACGACGGCAGCGACATCAACATCGCCGGTGACGATCGCTGCGAAGCTTGCTGCAACAGCGTCAGCATTGTCTGAAGCAACCGCGCCAGCGACCACCGCCGCTCAGAACGCCGCCCTCGACACTGCCGCAGTCACCGGCGAACCCGCCGCTCGAATCGAGCCCAACTGCGCCGTTGATTACACCGTCGTATCGGGCGACTTCTGGATCCGGCTTGCCCAGGCTGCTGGGGTCGACCTCGACGAACTGCTCGAAGCAAACGGCGCCAGCGCATCGACGCCGCTTTACCCGGGCACTGTGATCTGCCTGCCGGCTGGCACAACGGCACCAGCGCCTCCGACCACCACCGCATCGACGACCGCTGTGTCTCCGACGACAACGAACGCCCCAACCACGACAAGCGCTCCGATCACCACGGTTGCGACGACCCAGCCGCCGGCCACGTCGCCTCCTGGACCCCAAGACATCAAGCAGATCATCCGCGATGTGTGGCCCGACGAGCTTGAGGAGCGAGCCCTCGAGATCGCCTACCGCGAGAGCCGCTACGTGCCGACCGCCAAGAACTTCTGCTGCTACGGCATCTTCCAGATGTACTGGAACGTCCACAAGAGCTGGCTCGCCGAAATCGGCATCACGAACGATCAGCAGCTCTATGACCCAGCGACAAACGCCAGGGCGGCATACGCGCTCTACCAGCGGGCAGGCGGTTGGGGTCCCTGGGCTCTCTGAGCCTCTGGTGACACTCCACCGTCGGCTCGGCATCGCGCCGGGCTGTCTCGTTTGGTGTCAATCTGGCCGTGTCGCCCCCAAGTTCGCGGTGTAACATGCCAACCGAAAATATTTGCGCCCGTAGCTCAATGGATAGAGCACTTGATTACGGATCAAGCGGTTGGGAGTTCGACTCTCTCCGGGCGCGCCATCTGAACAGGGGTTTCGTCGATTCGGCGGAACCCCTGTTTCGTTGAGGGACCAGCGGAGGGACCAGCGGAGGCTGAAGGACCAACAGTCACGCCGCGTAGAAGTCCACGCGAAGCGTTCGATCTGTGCTGTGCTGGTCGTCTGACGCAATCTGTCGAGCACAGTCCGAAGGTGTCGTGCACTGGGGAGGCTGTTACTCGGGCAATTCTCGGCGCGTTATGGGACGGTCCGCCGTGCGCATAATGCCGGATCTGGGCGGCTGCGGTAGGTTTTGCAGGCCCTCGTCCGGGGGGACAGACGCACAGGGGAATCTCGATGTACACCAATCTTGGTCAGGTGATGCCAGGCGGCGCGGCGAAGTTCGGTGATCGCGTTGCGCTGGTTTTTCAGGGCGAGGAGTTCACGTACAACCGCCTTGACGAGTTGACGGCGCGGCTCGCGAACGGCCTGAAGGAGCTTGGGGTCTCACAAGGCGACCGCGTGACGCTCTACTCGCCGAATCGGTGGGAGTGGATCGTCAGCTACTACGCGGTCTTGCGCTTGGGAGCTGTGATCAACCCGATCAACGTGATGCTGACACCCGAAGAGGTCGTGTTCGTGACGAAGGATTGTGGGGCCAAGGTCTTGCTCGCCTCGGTCGACAAGGGCACCCCGATCATGACTCGCCAGTCAGAAACGCCGCTCGAGCACATCGTCATCTTCGGCGACGACATTCCTGGTGGCGCCACTTCGTTCAATCAACTGCTCGACGACAGCAGCGCCGAACTCGCCGAGTTCGACATCGATCCGATGGCGACGTCGACCATCGGCTACACGAGCGGCACGACGGGTCACCCCAAGGGCGCGATGTTGAGCCATCACGGGATCGTGCTCAACAGCGCTCTCACCAGCAATCTGCACGCTCGAACCGGCGAGGATGTCTGCTACTCGGCCCTGCCGTGCTCGCACGTGTACGGCAATGTTGTGATGAACGGCGTCTTCTTCTTGGGCGGCCGGCTGATCCTGAACGACCGCTTCGACGCGGTCGACACGATGGGCTTGATCGAGCAACACCGGGTCACCATCTTCGACGGTGTGCCGACGATGTACTTTTTCATGCTCGCCGACCCGAAGTTCGACGACTTCGATCTGACTTCGCTGCGCCTGTGCGCGGTCGGTGGGCAGACGATGCCAGAACCAAAGATGCGCGAGGCAGAAGAACGGCTCGGCTGCCCACTGATCGAACTGTGGGGCATGACCGAGCTGGGCGGATTGGGCACGACCTTTCCCGCCTACGGTCCGTACAAGCACGGCTCGATCGGTCTGCAGCTTCCCTACGTCGAATGCCGAATTGCTGACGTCGACGATGCTGCGAGGACGATGCCGTCGAACGACGTCGGCGAGCTGATGGTGCGTGGCCCGATCGTCATGCAGGGCTACTTCGGTAACGAAGCAATGACGCGCGAAACAATCGAACCCGATGGGTGGCTCCACACCGGCGATTTGGCACGGATGGACGAGGACGGCTGCATCTTCATCGTCGATCGGAAGAAGGACATGATTCTCACGGCTGGGTTCAACGTGTACCCCGCAGAGATCGAGCGTGTCCTGGCCGGCCATCCCGCTGTTGCCCTCGTTGCCGTCGGCAGCATCGAAGACGAGATGAAGGGCGAGCTCGCCAAGGCATACATCGTGCTCAAGGAGGGCGCCAGCGTGACCGAGAACGAGATCATCGAGTTCTGCCGGAACTCGCTCGCTGCGTACAAAGTGCCACGCCAAGTTCAATTCGTCGAGGCCGTGCCGACCACGAGCTCCGGCAAGATCATGCGACGGATGTTGCGAACGCTCGACGAATCGTAGATCCACCGACGAGTGAACGGTCGGACCGCGTCCTGGACACGGCAAACACGAGCGATCGTTGTTGAAATCACAACGAATGGACGCAGAGTGACGCGGCCACACCAGCCATAGGCGACCCCTATCGCCGACTCAAGAACACCCGGTAATCGCGATCAGCAACGCTCCGACCAGCGAGCGGCATCCGGCGGAGCGTGGGAGTTTCGACTGCCAACTGCACCTTCGCTGAGAGGAGTTCGCCGGTGGATGGTTGGACGTTTGTGGCTGGCATGGAGTCAGCCTGAACCCCGGCGTACGATCTTCGATATGGCGGAATGGGGCTCTGATCTCAGAGAGGATGATTTCTTTGATGAGATGCGCGCTCGGGGTGTCCGAGCAGTGTTCGGGAATGGAGCCGGAAACCGTGTTCGCCTCGAAGGTCGACGCGTCGATGTTCGGCCGAGATTCGTCAGTGATGGGGTCGTGCCCGATGCTCGATCGAATGGGCCTGCCAAGCGCCTTAACGACCGATCAGCGATCGCTTGGGCCAACGGCGTGGTCCCCGCTTGATTACGGATCAAGCGGTTGGGAGTTCGACTCTCTCCGGGCGCGCTAAGCATCGGCCCCCGTCTGACGGGGGCCGATGTCGTTTCCCGAGTGGCAGGGCGTTCGGCACCGACTCGTACACTCGGGTCGGTGGTAGCACCGACCGACGTGATCAGCTCCCGGCTCGCCGGCTTCGGCACGACGATTTTCGCGGAGATGTCTGCGCTCGCGGTCGAAACCGGCGCAATCAACCTCGGCCAGGGGTTCCCCGACACCGACGGTCCTCGCGAGGTCCTCGATGCCGCGATCGAGTCGATCAACGGTGGGCTGAACCAGTACCCGCCTTTGCCGGGAATGCCCGTCCTGCGTGAGGCGATCGCTGCCCACCAACAGCGGTTCTACGACATTCAGCTAGACCCGGCGACGGAGATCGTGGTCACAGCCGGTGCCACTGAAGCGCTGGCGGGGGCCTTGCTCGGCATGCTCGACGCCGGTGATGAAGTCATCGTGTTCGAGCCGATGTACGACAGCTACCGCGCGGGCATTGCGATGGCTGACGCTCGAGCGGTTCCCGTGCTGTTGGCGCCAGATGCCAACGGCAATTATGTATTCGACCCCGCCGAGCTGCGGGCGGCCGTCTCGTCGCGCACCAAGCTGGTCCTCCTCAATACGCCGCATAATCCGACCGGCAAGGTGTTCACCCGCGACGAGTTGCAGCTGATCGCCGATGTTGTCCTCGAACACGACCTGATTGCCGTCACCGACGAGGTGTACGAGCATCTTTCCTTCGACGGCCGTACTCATGTCCCACTGTCGACTTTGCCCGGCATGGCTGAACGCACGCTCACAATCTCATCGGGTGGCAAGACGTTTCATACGACGGGTTGGAAGATCGGGTGGATGTCAGGTCCGGCTCCACTCGTCGCAGCGGCGCGCACCGCGAAGCAGTTCCTGACGTTCGTGAACGGGGCTCCCTTTCAGCCGGCGATGGCGGTTGGCTTGGGACTGCCAGACAGTTACTTCGCTGGGTTGCGAGCCGGGCTACAAGCAATGCGCGACCGTTTGGTCGAGGCGCTTGATTCCGTGGGCTTCATCACCTACACGCCCGAAGCGAGCTACTTCGTCACCGCCGACATTCGGCCGCTCGACCCATCGGGCAACGGCGTCGATTTCTGTCGTCAACTGCCACATCGATGTGGCGTGGTCGCGATCCCGAATGAGGTTTTCTACGCTCGGCCAGAGCACGGACGGCACATGGTGCGGTTCGCGTTCTGCAAGCAAATGCAGGTGATCGAGGCCGCAGCCGACGCACTCACGAAAGGGTTCTCGCCATGAGCGTTGTTCGAGTCGCTGCAGTGCAGCACGACATTGCGTGGTTCGATCGCGAGGCGAACTACGTCGCACTCGCGCCTCGGATCAGCGCAGCAGCCGCTGGCGGCGCGCGTATTGTTCTCCTCACCGAGACCTTCTCGACCGGGTTCTCGTTTGCCGACCCGGCGATTGCCGAACCCGAGGGTGGACCGTCGAGTCAGTTTCTCGTCGATCAGGCAGCAGCGAATGACGTGTGGGTCGGGGGCACGTGTGCCGAACTTGCGCCCGACGCGCCGCCTGACGATCAGCGCGTCAGCAATGTGTTCGTCCTCGCCGGCCCGGACGGCACCGTGCACCGATACCGCAAGATCCATCCGTTCTCACACAGCGGCGAAGATGAATACGTCCGCGCCGGAAGCGAACACATCACGGTCACGATCGATGGCGTCAGGTGCAGCCTCTTCATCTGCTACGACCTACGTTTTGCCGACGAATTCTGGGCCGTGGCCCACGACACCGATGCGTACCTCCTGATCGCCAACTGGCCGGCGAAGCGCCGCCATCACTGGCAGACGCTGGCGCGAGCCCGGGCGATCGAGAACCAGGCGTACTTCGTTGCGGTCAATCGGGTCGGACGCGATGGCGCGCTCGATGCCGAGGGCAAACGCACCGGGCCGCTCGATCACTCCGGCGACAGCGCGGTCTTCGACCCGATGGGCGAAGTACTGGTCAGCGCAGCTGGAGCAGAAACAACGATCTTCGCCGACATCGACACCGATGTGGTCGCAGCCACGCGCCAGCACTTCCAGTTCCTCCAAGACCGCCGGTAGTCACGGCACAGTCAAAGCGGGCCCCGACCAGGTTGCGCCTATCGGGCAGGCTTGTGCATGAGGCTGACTTCGATGCCTTTGGACATCTGGCGTCCCACCTCGATGTAGCCGTGTTTGCGATGGAATGCGAGCGACGGCTCGTTCGGCGGATCAACGTTGACTTCGAGCGTCAGCCCGAGCGCTTGCTCAGCCAGTCGGCGGTCGACTTCGGTGTACAGCGCCGAGCCAAGGCCCTGACCTTGCGCAGCTGCATCGAACGCGACCCGGTCGAGATAAAGCACGTCGTCGTAGCGCTCCATGAACCAGAGGTAGTTCACGGAGTCGTAGCTCGAACCCTTGGCGAGCACGACACAGAAGCCTGCAACGACACCATCGACGTCGACCACCAACGAGAATGCACTTTCCTCGACGAGAAATCGCAGCCGGTCCATGTCGGCCGGCCCGACCTCGGGCACATTGGCCTCGTTGATCTCCAGCACTCGCTCGAGGTCGGCTGCGGTCATATCCCGAATCGTCACGCGGGCACCGTAGCCATCTCGCTCTCCATCATTTGCGTCGGGATTTCCGCGAACCGGTCCGCAGAAATCCCGACGCAAACGAGAATGCGGCGCGAACGAGAACTGGGCAACAGATCAACAGTTCGCGAACGACGGGCCTGGGGGAGACGGGGCCGCCGTCGGGTCGTATCCTGGCCTCATGCTGTTTCGCAAGACCGCCACGATGATCGCACCCGACGAGGCACTGCCCGGGCGCGACGAACCCATGTCCGTGCCTGAGACGCACTTCGTTAACGGCAGTCCGCTCCAAGGGCCGTGGCCCGAAGGCATGGAAATCGCGGTCGTCGGCATGGGTTGCTTCTGGGGCGCCGAGCGTCTCTTCTGGCAACTCGACGGCGTGTACTCGACCTTTGTCGGCTACGCGGGCGGCTTCA
>Ga0209716_1000919_pt1 | contig 24530 bp, 39 predicted proteins | sample COGITO_mtgs_1205_FD_184811 | JGI IMG/M metagenome (GOLD analysis project Ga0209716, IMG submission 184811) | Pelagic marine microbial communities from North Sea - COGITO_mtgs_120531 (SPAdes) (version 2) | ecosystem: Environmental > Aquatic > Marine > Epipelagic ...
ATGATTGGACTAAGTGCATCACTTGCTATTGTATTGCTGATACACTATGTTTTAGTACCAAACGGATTCTAAACTAAGGGGAAGGTTGTGTTCGACGACACAACCTTTTCTCTTGACATACAGCTTGATGAGTGTATAATTACAGTATGAGAATATTAATAGCAGGATATGGCATGGTCGGCAAAGCTCATCATGAACTATTAAAAGAACAGCACGATATCGAAATTTATGATCCCGCTCTGGGATACAAACATCTTAAAACACCTGACGCTGTAATTGTATGCGTGAGCACACCGCCTCGTAAAGATGGTGCATGTGAAATGAAGAATGTGTTCGATGTTATCGAAACAACACCAGATGTACCTATCCTTATTAAAAGTACAATCAGTGTAGAAGGCTGGGATATGTTAGTAGATGCATTTCCTAATCGTATGCTAAACTTTAGTCCAGAGTTCCTACGTGCTGCAAGCGCAGTAGAAGATTTGCAAAACACGGACTCGATATTAGTTGGGGGAAGTGATCCTAGTTTCTGGGGCAAAGTGTTTAACCTGCCTGTAGAGATTGCAGAGGCCCGTGAACTTATCCTAGCCAAGTATGCTCGCAACAGTTTCCTTGCACTAAAGGTTGCGTTCTTTAATCAGATGTATGATTTGTGCGATGCACTAGATGTAGAATATTCAGCAGTTGCGCATTATACAACAATGGACGAACGTATTGGCGATAGTCATAGTTTCATTACAGAAGAGCGCGGCTTTGGAGGACACTGCTTTCCTAAAGATATTAATGCACTCGTAAAAACAGCCCAACGCAATAACGTTGAGCTGTCAATATTAAAAGAAACAGTTGAATACAACCGTCGTATTCGTAAGAGTTAGTCTTGCCACTTCTCTAGGTTAGCAATGTAATGAGTCATTGAGTGGTCGGAGAAACTATCTACGCCGCCTGCTTTCAGTCCCATCCATAAGCCGCGCATCTTGTCTTTGAAACGTTGCCATCCAGTTATTTGACGGACTTCGCCATACGCATTCATATAGTGTTCATTGCCGTGATGTTTGTAACCCATAAAGCGTAAAGGAACAGTAGTAACGATATCATTGTTGTTCTTCCAGCGATGATGTTCAACACCTAAGTGTACAACGTAACCTCTCCAACCTACACGTGGCGAACCGTATGTATAGAGTTCTTCTGGATCAGGTACTGCTTCTTCATACATACAACGACTTGCCATAATAGTTGCCATTGCTGCTCCAAGACTGTGTCCACAGAACCAAAGTTTTTGTTTAGGTGCTTTTGCTACCAAGTCTTCAAGTACCATCGGCCAAAGTTCATCTACTTCGTCTTTAAATCCTTGATGCACTCTGCTAACAGTTTCTGCAACAACAGGAACAGCTTTTAGATCTGCGCTGATGTCATTCCATTGTGTAGGCTGTGTGCCACGACATGCAATTACCATGTCTTCTTTGTTTGCAAAACGATATGCTTGCGCACCGTCTCTATCATAAAACTCTACTTGAGTAAATCCTAGTTCTTTCACTTGCTTTTTTACTTCTTTAATGTTATCATTATAAGAAATTTCAGCAAGTTTAGCAAACAACAATGAACGTTGCTTGAAGTTTAATTCTGTTATTGACATTTGTGCCCTCCAATGTTTGTAATATTTATATGCTAACGGCACTAAATACTGTATAGGAAAATTAAAGCTATGAAAAAACGTACAAGAAGCATACTAGAAGAACTCAACAATGTGCATGGACGCAAAGACAGCGACCATCTAATTGATTCGACGGCTAATAATATTATTGAAAGTGCAATCAATCTATTGAGTAGAATTCATTCTACTTATGATGTCGATACAGCAAGTGAATTAGAAAGACGTTTTATTAATAGTATTAAATCAAATGATCCACGTAAATTTAAACGTAGTATGACAAGAATAATAGAGAGTAAGAAAAATGATTCTTAAAGAAGGCGGCAATGTTTTTAAGACCGAACCCGAAAAGAAACTTATTGCATCACGAATCGCCACAGTCGATGTTGATCCTACTATCAAATGGCTCGAGAAAGTCGTTGGATGGACTATTGACGAAGAAGATTTATTAGGTACAACTGGCAAGAAGAAAGATCCAAGTGGCGAGTTTGAATTAAACTCATCAGGCGACATAGATATTAATACTGATGCAAATAAAGTATCTAAAGAAGATTTAAAAGCAAAGCTAACAGCATGGTGTAAGAGCCAAGGTATTGCTGATGAAGATATTATGAACCAAGGCCGTACAAAGGAAGACGGCTGGATCCACGATGCAGGCGACCAAGTACACTTCCGCACACCTATCAAAGGCAATGCTAAGAACGGCGTTGTGCAAACTGACTTTATGTTTTCAACAGATCCGGACCATCAACGCAATGCAAAGCGTGGCGGCACAGCACAGTTCAACGGCAAGTCTAGAGCTATATTATTGTCAGCTTTAGCAAGAGGCAGAGGATATAAGTTTAGTCCTAAGTTTGGTATAGTTGATCCAAACAACGGAGATGAAGTTGTTAGTAATGATTGGAATAAGGGTATTCCGGAAATATTATTAGGCAAAGGCGCAAAAAATGCTGATACACATACTGTTGAAAGCATGCTGGCAAAACTCAAAGGCGATCCAAACTATGATGAGCTTATTGCTCCGTGGAAAGAAGCAATGGAAAAAGCAGGCAAGCAAGTACCTGAGTCTGCTCCAACAGGATATACTACACTAGAAGACAAGCAGCTTGCACGTATCAAAGAGCTGAGTGGCAACATGGGAAATGTTGTTATGTCAAGCGGAGCATTTAATAGATGAGATTTCAAGAGTTTCGTACAGTCTTAACAGAAGCAATATTAACCGAAGAGTTCAAAGGCCGTGAATACAATCACTTGGAAGACCTAGTTTTTATCAAAGGCTCTAAAGGTGCTCTTGAAGCAGCAGACATCTTAGAAAAGCTGGGCGCCGATTCAGGCGATGTTGCTATCAAGTGGGACGGTAATCCAACTATCTATTGGGGACGTGAGCCAGACGGAACATTTGTACTAGTAGGCAAGAACGGTTGGGGCAAGAACAAATCAACAAGTTCACAAGACCTGTCACGCTTTATACAAAACTCAGGCAAGGGTGTAGAAGAAGAACCATGGCGCAAAGACTTTGGCGAAGAAATGGCAGAAGTATTCGAGCTTATGAAATCAGCAACACCTGCAAACTTCCGTGGTTATGTGTATGGCGACTTGTTGTACAGTCCACGCAAGCCGTTTACAGTAGTAGATGGCGCAGTAGAATTTGAGCCAAACAAAGTCAAGTATACAGTTGATACGAATGGCCCACTCGGCGAGCGCATAGCGAACTCAAAAGTGGGTGTAGTAGTTCACACAAAACTTGAAGAGTTTGGTTCAAAGTCTGCTACTCCTTTTAAAGATGTAGAAGAACTTAATAGTCCAGACGTAGTAACACTGGGACAAACTTATGTTACACATCAACCCAAAGTTGACACATCAGAAGTTAAAAGTATCAGAGCAACTGCTGAAAAAAATGCACAGTTGATTGACAATTTCCTTGCACCGGTTGCAGGATTAAGTGATATGAAGAATATCATTTACACATATGTTAATCACATGACACGCACACAACAGCTAAAGAATATCGAAAACGGTTTCTTTGATTGGCTCAGTACTTCAAAGGTAAGTACTAACAAGCAAGCTAAGATTCAAGCAATGCACGAAGCAAGTCCCAAGGCACTGACTGCTATCTTTGGGCTTGTAAAACAGATTATGTCTGCTAAGGATCACATCATAGATCAATTAGACGATGCTGACGCAGACGTTAAGGCAACAACAAAAGGCGAGAAGGGCGGCGAAGGTTACGTAGCTCTTGGGTCAAAGACTAAACTAGTGCCACGCACAAGATGGCAACCAAATTAAGGAAGTAGACAATGAAAATTAATGAAGTAACAGAAGCAGCAATAGATCCTAAAAGATCAAACTACGCAGATAACAGGTATAGCGATGCTCGCAAATACGGCCAAAGAATGCAGCGCATGATGGATAAAGAGTCTGTTGCAGCAGGATTTGTTATTAAAGATGAAGCTTTATGGAATAAAGTTTCTAGACTAGGATCCATGCTTGCTGAATTACCAGGCGGCATGGCAAAGAATCCTCAAGAAGCAATTCAAAAATCAGAAATGTCTAAAGAAGAAATGCAAAAAGTTGGTTCTATGATGGCAAAATTTGAGAAATGGGAAAGGTCAAAACCAAAAGCACAAGCAGACGAACCAGAAGATGACGAGTTTGCAGCGCCAAGTGACGACGAGATTGCACGTCAGGCAGATGCAAGAGCAAGACAAGTTAGATAATGACTGAAACATACACAGCAGCACAGTGGGCAGAGATCGAAGGCGGACATGAAGTTACGCCTACTAAGGAAGAACCTTATTCTTTCTTGAGAGATCTGCATGAGTCACGCATGACCAAGGACAACGGCAATGCCAAGAAGTTGACCTACACTGACTGTGGTGAAAGAATGTATCTAACACTTTTGGCATTAGAAACAATGCGCCAGTATCCAGACTTCAAAGCATATGTGCAACGCTACTGCAAAAAGACAGCAGGGTTTGAGCTATACAAAATGTATCGCATTATGGGCACTGACCTCTACAACTTCGTCTACTTCCTTGTAGGGGACAGCAGCGCACAAGACAAACTCAAAGATCCAGACAGTGCAAAACGTATGCGAGCAGCTACAAAGCTACCTACAGCAGCAATTAATAGATATATCAATGCAGTTGCACAAGGCAAAGAACCTTCACAAGTCAATAGTATGCTAATGGCTATTGAAAGTGCTATCAAGGTTACCAACAGCGATTACAAAGCAATACGCAGAAACCTAACCAACTTTGCACGTTTAACCAAAGCAGAGAAACGTTTGGTGTCGACACGTCTTATCTTTGCTGTTCGTGCTAAACTACGCAGTTCAGATATTATTGAAGATTTTGAGAAGTTTGCAGCAGTTAAGAACCTAGAAAAAGCAAGCGTAGTTGATCCAGAACCAACAGTATCTACACCAGACATCAGCAGCACACCTGCTGACCTTGCACTGTATAGATATCTTGTAGGTGATAAAAATTTAGCACTAACCAAGAAGTTCTTGGAGCAAGCTAAGGATGGTAAAGCAGCAAGTGCTAACATGGTACAAGCATATATGCCAGCTATTAAGATGATAGACGACATAGTAGCAGCAGGCCCTGCGTATGTACAACAGCTAAGAGCAGTACATAAGAGAGCCAAAAAAGGCTAAAGTAAACACAAAAATAACGTAAGATGATAAATAATATTATACAAGTAAGAAGAGAATCTTACTTGCCATTAGATCATAGGAGAATATAAAATGGCTTCAGTAACAAACACAAACGCAGCAGTAGTTGCAGGTAACGGTCTTGGACCAAAAACATACATCTGTTCAGTAGCAACAGGAACAGTAACAGTTGCAGCAGCAGTTGCTGAAATCACAGCAGAAGGCGGCACAGTAGCAGCAGTTGAAGGCACAGCAGACGGCAGTCACATCGCAGTACAAGGTGGCGCAACGCCAGCAGTTACAGGTGTAACAGTTGTAGCAACATTCGACCAAAACCCTGCATAAGAATTCCTTACCTTAGGAACCGTGATTGCTTACACAGGCGTCACACTAAAGAGTCACTTTTTAAGTGGCTCTTTTTTTATGACTTAAATACTGTATGAGATTTATAATACATACATTAGTAGACATAACTGAGACAGGTGCTCGTCGAGGCGAAGATCCTAAACAATTTCGCCAGCAACAAAACTTCCTTACAGTTATGCAAACAATTGGGTTGAGAGTAAATCCAACGTATGTTAAAGCACCTAAAGTTGTTAAAGAAGTGCCTAGTAAACTAGGACTAGGAACATCATATAAGACCAAACAAAGTGTATGGAAATACGTCTTTGATATGGAATATGAAGGCGCATTAGACATTGAAACACTAGTAAATGACTTTGATCTAATACCAATCATTACACAGTTAGATGAAACAGCAAAGTTTGAAAATGCACATTTTATCACAAAAAATACAGCGTTAACCAACATATCTTTTCAAATAGATGATAAATAACTTTGTAGCTTAAAAACTACCAGGCATATAAAACACACATCCGAAGGCCAACTACGAGTTTACTTTAACCATTTACGGAGTTATATATGTCTGAGAAGATTGCGACAACAAGTTTAGAAAAAGAAAGTTTAGAAGCACACGTTGATCTGTGCGCATTGCGCTATGACAATCTAAATAATCGTCTAAGCACAGTTGAAACAACACTTAAATCAATACACGAAGACATTAAATCTGGACAAAACTCAATGACCAAAGTGTTAGTTGGCACAGCAGGAACAGTAATTGCTGGTTTACTTTCAACAGTTGTCGTCATATTAATGAAATTCTAATCCACTCACGATAAATAACTATATGTTATTACGTGAGTTTTTTATTGACCCCGAAGAAGAGAAACTAGACGAGCTTGCGTTCGTTGCACCTCCCTTGTATCTATTGTTGCAGCAAGCATTAATGTTTGGCGGCACAGCAATTGCAGCTTACATTGCTAGTGAAGCAATAAAAGATGCTGACATTAAATTTCCTAGTATTGAAACAGACTTCATATCTGATATAGAATCCAACATTGATATTCCTCAAGGTCAAAGTTTTTTACCGAGTGACTTTGATGCCAGTGCAGCTGACATTACTGCATATTTAAATAATAGAGATCCTAATCGTAAACGCAAAGGTAGAGTCCGCGGAAAAGAAGACATAATTGAAGAAATTGTAGATTGGTTAAGGCTTTTGTTAGGTAAAAAATTACTTTTAATTTTAGTTGGCCTTGGATTAAGTTTATTTGCTATATACAAAATTTACAAAATGTCCAAGTCATTAGTAAAGAAATATAAAGCTGATAAAGGCATAAAAGAACTAGAAAAAGAACTTCAAAGACTATTAGATGATGAGCCTGGCATTGAAGAAGGACAAACATGGGCACGTTCTGGAAAGAAAGTTGTGCGCAAGTTCCGTTGTAGTGGCGGCCCACGCAAGAATCGTGTGGTTGCTAAGATGGCACAGTGCTTTGCGGCACCCGACATTAAAAAGCGTCAGACACTAAAGAAAACCAAAGCTAGACTAGGCGGAAGAATGATACGCAAAGCTAAAAAGACCAAGCGTATTAATCCAGCAAGCAAGCGTATTCAATCTTTAAACAAGAGAAGAAGATAATGCTATTACGTGAGCTTCTTACAGAATGGGTGTGTGGTCAATGCAATTCAGAACCGTGTGTTTGTGGAAGCAATGAAGTCGATGAAGGCGTTACTACAATATTTGGTAAGAGTGGTAACAAAACAGTTCGCAAGTACCGTTGTACAAGTGGCACACGTAAAGGACGTATTGTTGCAAAGCCAGCAACTTGTAATGCTCCTAAGAATGTCAAAGCATCAAACACGCTAAAGAAAACTAGACGCTCAAAAGGCAAGACGATAAGTATTAAGAGTACACGTACTAAACGTACAAATCCAGCAAGTCAGAAGCTGAGAAGATTGAACACTGGACGTAGAAGAATTAAGCCTAGAAATAGAAGAGGTGCAAGAATATGAAAATGAGTCAATTAGATGAAAAGGTTGATCAAGAACTTGATGAGGTCCTCCCAGCAGTAGCAGCAGTAGGAGCAGGGTTAGCAAGAGGCGCAGCAGCAATTGGCGGAGCAGCATTACGTGGCGGCGCAGCATTAGCCAGAGGTGCAGCTAAAGTAGGCGGCGCAGCAGCTCGAGGAGTTGGCAATGCAGCAAAAGCTGGCGTACAAGCAGCAGGACAAGCAGCAGGACAAGCAGCAGGAAGCGCAGTGGGAAGCGCAGTGGGACAAGCTATGGGCGCAGATGATAAGAGTCCTGAAGCTATGCGAGCCAATCAAGAACAAAAGAAACAAGTTCAAGCACAAATTAAAGCTACACAAGACCAATTAAGAGGACTGCAACAGCAGTTACGATCAATCAAATGAGAATTATAGACATCGTAGATGAGATATACATGACCAATGAAGAGAAAGCTCTTTTGGAAACTATCGACGATGTCCGCCCGCTTGGATCATTTCCAGAGCGCGAACAAACCATTATCAATAATCTAATTCGTAAGAGTATAATAAGTAAAGTACAAACACAAAGTGGAACGATAGTGGTGATACGGAATGACAGCTGAAAATCTATTACATGACCTCGAAGAAATTGTTAACAAAGGACTTGAAGACAGTGCTATGCCTTATCAAAGAGGTAATAGTATTAGAATCAAGCATATTGTGGTGCGTAAAAGCCCTAAAGGTTATTTGATCTATGATGCTAAAGAAAATCGTCAAATAGTAAGAACTTATTTTAAAACCACAGCAGTTGCTATTGCTAAAAATCTTGCACAAGGTGTTGATATTACAGAAACTGCAATGGAATTTGACGACACAATGTTAAAACATTACAACGATGCAATATTCTATAAAAATTCGATACGTAATACAACTGACGCAAGTAAAAGAGAAATAAGAGAAACTAGACTAGATGTTGCTATACAAGAGTCACGGCGTGTACGCAGTCTTTTAGATCGTTATATTTTTTGTTAAGTGATAAATATATTATAGAACACCTATCAACAGGAATAAAAAAATGCAAATTAGAGAATTTTCAAAGCCAGTTACGGCAGCAAAACTAAATGAAAGCCTAGCACAACGCTTTGGTTCAAAGATTAATATTGATGCGTTTACTACAGAGCAACTACAAGATGCTCGTAATAAATTGCGTACAAAAGTATTCAACGTAGAAACAACTGAAAGTTTCGACGCAGTACAAAACACAGAATATTCTAAAAACAAAATGTTTTTGGATGTTCTTAATGCTGCACTTAACGAGCGTGATGATGTTGCAGTTGCAATTGACGAAGCAATTGAGCAAGTTAATGAAGGTGAAGAAGACAAAGCAGAGCTAGTAATGGCAGCTAAGGACATGGTTGATCGTGTTACTGGTTGGATGGAAGACACAGCAGAAATGCAAACTGAGTCAATGTTAGAACTTGCTGATGCAATCCGTGACGAAATGGGCAGTGAAGCAGCTGAATCATTTACAAATACAATTAAGCCTGCACTTGAAGCAATGTATGGTGTAATGGAAACAACACGAGTTACACTAACACAAGGTGTTGGTATGCTAACAGGCGAAGCTGAGCCAATGGATACAATGGGTGCTGAAGAGCCAGACATGGATATGGAGCCAACTGTTGATGGCGATGTAGACATGGATATGGAAGAGCCAGCAGCAGACGACGAATTTGGAGCAGCAGATGCAGCAGCTGGCGGCGAAGAACTAGGCGGACGTGAAAAGCGTGAGTCAGTAGACCATTCAAAAAAAAAGTAAATGAAGCTGTAGATAGTGCTACTATCTACGCTTTACTAAGACAACAAAAAGCGGCCGGTGTGGCCGCTTTATCTATGAACAAGCTAGACAAATACATGCGAAATCAAGGCAAAGGAAACTTTGACTATGAAAGCTTCAAAGCAATGTACGATGCAGATCCTAGACTACAACAACTTGTAACCAACTTTGATCAAGATAAAATTGAGTTCAAACAAAGCGAAGTAGATGATGTTGCAGGAGCAGTACCAGGCAACCCAGGTCGTCCAAGTGACACTGTGGGCAAGATGGCAAAGAACGCTACGGACGTAGGCGCAGAACTTTAAATAACTAAGAGACTATAATGGCTTATTCAGATAAGGTGTTAGACCATTACGAGAATCCTCGTAATGTAGGTAAGTGGGATCCAGCAGACAACATTGGAACTGGAATGGTAGGTGCACCGGCATGTGGTGATGTTATGCGCTTACAAATTAAAGTAGAGAACGATGTAATAACTGATGCTAAGTTTAAAACATACGGCTGTGGTAGTGCTATTGCTAGTAGTAGTTTAGTAACAGAATGGGTAAAAGGTATGTCGCTTGACGATGCAGCTCAAATAAAAAACATAGATTTAGCAAATGAACTTGCACTTCCACCAGTTAAAATACATTGTTCAGTGCTAGCTGAAGATGCTATCAAAGCAGCAATAGCAGATTATAAACAAAATAAAACTTGACAACAACCTTACTTGGTGTTATTATATACACTAATAGGAGCTTTTTTATGACTGAACGATCGCAAGAAGACATAGTTAAAAACATTACAGAAGTAATGGAACAGTATGTAACACCAGCAGTAGCAAGTCACGGCGGCGAAGTTAATTTTGTTAGCTTTGAAAACGGTGTTGTACTAGTAGAACTAAGTGGTGCATGCTCAGGATGTGCAGGCAGTACAATGACACTCAAACACGGCATTGAACAAATGATGAGTAGTTTGATTCCTGAAGTAAACTCAGTAGAAGGCATTGATGATCCACTGTCAACTGTAGATCCTTTTTACATGAGCGATCCATTTGGTATGCATCACATCAATCTAGAAGATTATGACATAGACTTATCAGAGGATGATTAATTGAGTTTAATTATAGAAAAATACAAATATGAAAAATTAAAGCGTGTTGAAGTAGACGGCAAGCGCCGTTATGCAGCACCCGGCGGTCCACCTGTAGCAAGTGTAACAACTATTCTTAGTGGTACTAAGGATATGTCGCACCTTATTGCTTGGAAGAAGCGTGTAGGTGAAGCTAAAGCACAAGAAATTGTAACTGAAGCCAGCGGTGTTGGAACACGCATGCACCACTATCTTGAAACTTATGTAGAAACAGGAGAGTGGCCTACTCCAGGCAGCAATCCTTATGCACAGCAAGCACACTCAATGGCATGCGTTATACGTGATGAAGCAATGGTACACGTAGACGAGATATGGGGCAGCGAAGTTCCGCTGTATGTTCCTGGTATCTATGCAGGCACTACTGATCTAGTAGGACAATATAAAGGCAATCCTTGTATCATCGATTTTAAGCAAACCAACAAGCCAAAGAAGCCTGAGTGGGTAGAAGACTACTATCTACAGCTAACAGCGTATGCGCTAGGTCACAACGAAGTACACGGTACAGACATCCGCGAAGGACACATCTTTATGTGTAGTCGTGCAGGCGAGTATCAACAGTTTGATCTATGGCCTGATGAGTTTGCAGAGTGGGAACAAGAATGGTGGAATCGTTGCCGACAGTATTATGAGAAGCACGGATAAATACTACTACAATAACGTAGGAGTATTAGTATGGCCGTAGTTTCCATCAGCAGAATTCAAGTTCGTAGAGGACAAAAGAACACCGGTAGCGGATTGCCACAGTTAGCAAGCGGCGAGTTTGGTTGGGCTGTTGACTCACAAGAACTGTTTATCGGTAATGGATCTGTTAGCGAAGGCGCACCATTTGTAGGAAATACTAAGTTATTAAGTGAAAATGATAACTTATTTGAGTTTGCAAACACGTACCAATATAAAAGCGGCACAAACACACAAACTGGTGACTCGTCTAATAATCCAGTCTTGCGCACATTACAAGCAAGACTGGATGACAGAGTGAGCATACGTTCTTTCGGAGCGTTTGGCGATGGAACAAATCAAACTTTAGCTCTACAACGTGCTATTGATCAGTTGTATCTTAATGCATCGAACAAAGGACAATCTCAGGCAAGAGTAGAACTTATACTCGAACCAGGCGAGTATAATATTACTAATACAATTTATCTTCCGCCGTATGCAACTCTTAGAGGCGCAGGTGTTGATAAAACTGTTATTAATTCAGGTGCGTTTGCTGCGTTTCAAACTATAAACGAAACAAGCACACCAGGCGTATACGCTGATGATGCTAACAGCACTACATTAAATCAAGCAAGAGATATTCATATCTCAGGATTAACTATTAAAAGTTCTGGCGGTGCAGGATTATCATTAGTAAGTTGTAAAGATAGTACATTCAAAGATATTATACTTGAAGGATCGTATAGTTTAGGGGACGCATCTGTTAACGGTCTTGATGGAATACGTTTAGAATCTCTAAGTACAGCAGTTAGTAGTAATAATAACTTATTTGAAAATGTTATTATTCGACAATTCCAAAATGCAGTGTATTCAGATAACGACATTAAAGACAATGTATGGTTAAATTGTACGTTTGATACACTATGGCAAGGTATAGGATTTGGTGAATCTACTATACTTGGAACAAGTGGAATGCTTACTGGCCCAATTAACAATACAATAACTAATAGTAAGTTTGACAATATCTACACTTCGGCAATTAAGATTGTAAGTGGTACAGATAACATTAGTAATAATAATAAATTTTATAGTATCGGTAACGAAGGCGGCAGTGATCTATTAGCAAAGCATGCAGTTATTTGGTATAACGATATTCGAAACTCAAGTAAAGGTGATTGGTTCCAACGTAGTGAAGAATTAGGATATGAAGAAGCATATAAAACTGGAGTAGTCTATCATCCTGAAGTTAAAGGACCGACTATTACAGAGTTTTCAACTACTCACAAACTTACAATTGGTCAGTCAGGTGAGTATACAAAATTATTTAGATTGCCAGCAGACGAAGCTAAAGCATACGAAATAGAATACATTTATAAAAGTAATGTAATAACAGCTACGAGAACTGGAACGATGAGCCTTGTTGTTGATCCTGAAAATGATACATTTAATTTCTCAGATGATTACAATTTTACAGGCACGAATAACGATGCCGAAAAACTTAAATTTACAGCACAAAATTATGACGAAGATGGCGATTTATCAGTTGACACAATAGCTATTATGATGTTAAACTTAACAATAAGCGATAATGCTACAATACACTACAAGGTAAAAATCAAGTCATAATAAATGTTTGAAAAATCCTATGAACAACGATTAGCACTCTGGCGAGAGTTTCGCCATGCCCTTGAGGAGTCTAAAGATCCTATACAGGATACAATAGATTTCTACAATCAGGCACCTAAATGTTTGATTGCCGCTGATCCTTTTACTCCGAGCACATGGCCAGATCCATGGGAGTTATTAGAGGAAAATAATTATTGTTCCTTTGTTAAGATTCTTGCAATTTGTTACACCTTGCAGTTAACTGATGTTTTATCCCAAGCATCTTATGAGATACATATTACACGAGACAATGAAAACTCGGAGACACATTACTTACTTTTTGTCAACGACATTGTTATCGGATTCAACGGAGACACACATGTACACAGAAGCAAATTGCCGACCACTTTACGTTCTGAACTTGTTCATGCTCTTCCAACGCAACAATAAATACCTGACTAATTAGAAAAATTTAAAAGGATAACAACATGATTCAAGTTACCAAACGTGACGGCGCAAAAGAACTTCTAGATATTGATAAACTACACAAAGTTGTGTTTTATGCATGTGAAAACATTACAGGGGTTAGCCCAAGCGAAGTAGAACTTAAAAGTCAAATACAGTTCTACAATGGAGTAACTAGTAAAGAGATTCAAGAAACACTTATCAAGGCAGCCGCTGATCTTATTAGTGCAGAAACTCCTAACTATCAATATGTAGGTGGCCGACTTGTAAATTATGCACTACGCAAAGAAGTATACGGGGGGTTTGAACCTTGGCATGTTAAGGAACTGGTAGACAAGAACACTGCCGCAGGGTTTTATGACGAAGAACTTGTTACAAAATACAGTGACGAAGAGTGGGATAAAATTAATACATTCATCAAGCACGAGCGTGACGATGCATTAACTTATGTTGCTATGGAACAACTACGTGGCAAGTACTTGTGTCAGAATAGAGTAAGCGGCGAAATCTTCGAAACGCCGCAGATGTGCTATATTCTTATTGCAGCAAGTTTATTCCAAGACTATCCTGAAGATACAAGATTACAATGGGTGAAGGAATATTACGATGCCATTAGTTTACACGATATTAGCTTGCCTACTCCTGTTATGGCTGGCGTACGAACTCCGCAAAGACAGTTCTCAAGCTGCGTTCTTATTGAGACTGACGATAGTTTGGATAGCATTAATGCTACCGCCGCTAGTGTGGTTAAATATGTAAGTCAAAAAGCAGGCATCGGCATTGGTGGAGGCAGCATTCGTGCTATTGGATCGCCTATACGTAAAGGCGATGCGTATCACACAGGAATCATTCCTTTCTATAAGCATTTTCAATCAGCAGTAAAGTCATGCAGCCAAGGCGGTGTACGTGGCGGCGCAGCAACAATTTACTATCCGGTATGGCATTATGAAGTTGAAGACATGCTGGTGCTAAAGAACAACAAAGGCACAGAAGAAAACCGTGTTCGTCATATGGATTACGGTGTACAGTTTAACAAGTTGATGTATGAAAGACTAGTTACAGGCGGAGACATTACTCTTTTCTCACCAGCTGATGTGCCTGGATTGTATGAAGCGTTCTTTGCAGACCAAGACAAGTTCCGTGAACTATACGAAACAGCAGAGCGCAACACACGCCTACGCAAGAAAACTATTGCAGCAAGTGAACTTTTCAGCAGTTTTATGGAAGAGCGTAAGAACACAGGTCGTATCTATCTACAGAACGTAGACAATGCAAACGATCATGGTGCATTCCTTCCTGACGTTGCGCCTATTAGACAAAGTAACTTGTGTGCTGAAATCGACTTGCCAACCAAGCCACTCAAAGATCTAAATGATCCAGAAGGTGAGATTAGTCTATGTACACTAAGTGCAATTAACTGGGGCAACATTCGTACTCCAGCAGATTTTGAGCGTGTGTGTCGTTTAGCAGTACGTGGACTAGATGCACTACTAAGCTATCAGAACTATCCAATCCTAGCAGCACAGTTATCTACAGAGAAGCGCCGTCCTTTAGGCGTTGGCATTATTAACTTTGCATATTGGTTGGCTAAAAATGACTTGAACTATCAGCACATTGATGCAGACGGACTAGCACTTGTAGACGAATGGGCAGAAGCGTGGTCGTACTATTTGATCAAAGCAAGTGCTGACTTAGCAGTAGAGTTTGGCGCACCAAGTGGCAACATGGAAACAAAATATGGTCACGGCATTACACCTAACCAAACATACAAGAAAGATCTTGACGAGTTAGTTAAGCACAAAGAACGCATGGACTGGAACGGGTTGCGTAAGCAGTTAAAAGCTACAGGCATTCGTAACAGTACGCTAATGGCTCTTATGCCAGCTGAAACGAGCGCACAGATTGCAAATGCAACTAATGGTATTGAACCACCACGCAGTTTGATCAGTGTTAAGCAATCAAAGCACGGTGTACTCAAACAAGTTGTTCCCGAGTATAAACGTTTGAAGAATAAGTATGACTTGTTATGGGACCAAAAAAGTCCAGAAGGTTATATCAAGATTATGGCTGTACTACAGAAGTATATAGACCAAGGCATTAGTGTTAACACTAGTTACAATCCAATTTACTTTGAAGATGAAAAGATTCCAATGAGCACAATGCTACAGCATTTGTTGATGTTCTACAAGCTAGGCGGCAAGCAGTTGTATTACTTTAACACTAATGACGGACAAGGCGAAGTTGATGTTAACAAATTGATGGGCGAACTTGAAGTTGTAGAAATTGACGATGCAAATTGTGAAAGCTGCACAATTTAATAGTTGACACGCCTTTCGAGGCGTGTTACTATATACTATATACACAGATACACAAGGGTAAGATATACATGAGCGTTTTTAACACTGCAAACAAAGCAGACCACACTAAAGTATTAGCATTTCTAGATCCGACAGGCGGTCCTACAATCCAGCGTTATGATACGCTAAAGTATAAAAGCTTTGATGGACTTACAGACAAGCAACTAGGATTTTTTTGGCGCCCAGAAGAAGTTGATGTAACCAAAGACAGCAAAGACTTTAAAGGTCTTAGTGAACACGAGCGTCATATCTTTACTAGTAACTTGAAGCGTCAGATCCTATTAGACAGTGTACAAGGTCGTGCACCAGTAGAAGCATTTGCACCAATTGTAAGTTTGCCAGAGATTGAGAACTGGATTCAAACATGGACATTCTCAGAAACCATTCACTCACGTAGTTATACACATATTATTCGTAATGTATACAGCAATCCTAGCAAAATCTTTGATGAAATGATGGACATTGAGGAGATTGCTGATTGTGCTGGAGACATTAGTAAGTACTACGATGATCTTATTGAGATGAGCAGTTGGTATAACTTGCTAGGCGTAGGCACACACACTGTTAACGGTAAGAAGATTACAGTTGATCTTTATGAACTAAAGAAACTGTTGTGGCTTACACTAATGAGTGTTAACATTCTTGAAGGTGTACGTTTTTATGTGAGCTTTGCATGTAGTTGGGCGTTTGCAGAAATGAAACAAATGGAAGGCAATGCCAAGATCATTAAGTTGATTGCACGTGACGAGAACTTGCACCTTGCAAGCACACAGATGTTGTTAAAGATTCTCAAGAAAGATGATCCAGACTATGCAAAAATTGCAGAAGAAACAGAAGAAGCGTGTGTTCAGATGTTTGTAGAAGCAGTTGATCAAGAAAAGGCTTGGGCAGAGTATCTGTTCAAAGACGGATCGATGATTGGACTCAACACAGAATTATTGAGTGGATACATTGAATGGATTTGCACACGTCGAATGACTAATGTAAATCTAAAATCTCCATACACTACAAAGACTAATCCGTTGCCTTGGACACAAAAATGGATTAGTGGCAGCGAAGTACAAGTAGCACCGCAAGAAACAGAAATTACATCTTATGTCTCAGGCGGCACTAAACAGGACGTAAGCACAGACACTTTTAAAGGATTCAGTTTATGATTGAAATTTATGGCAAACCAGCATGTCCGCATTGTGATCAAGCAAAGCGGCTTTGCGAACAGCGTGAATTAGAATACAAATATTTTCAACTAGACATAGACTTTACTCGTGAGGAAGTACTAGAAATGTTCCCCGGAGCACGTACTTTCCCGCAGATTAAAGTTAATGGAACATCAATAGGCGGTAAGGATCAGTTAGGTACTTACTTAGAAGAAACAGGTTATAACGGAACAGGACATACTTTATGATTATTGAAACACCTTACAAAGAAGGCGATACAGTAAGTTTTAAACTTTCGAGTGGCGAGGAAATTGTAGCAAGACTCGAAAAAGAAGATGCAAAAACATACACGGTTAAGAAGCCAATGGTTCTTATTATGCAGCAACAGGGTATGGGTCTAGCACCATTTATGTTTAGTGTTTCACCTGATGCTAAATTTAACATACAAGCATCAAGTGTTAGTTGTGTAGCAAAAACTGAACAAGACATTGCTAAACAGTATACAGCAACTACCAGTAATATTCAGATGGCATAAATTCTCGCATAAATATATTATACTATAATGCGAGGAGTATAAATGTCAATCGCTGGCGCAAACATATTTGAAGAATCAACAACGGAAGGTGTAGGTCAAACTACAATTAATCATCCGGATATTGATACTGATCCGGGCAGTAGTCCACCAGATCACGTTCATATTGATTATGATCTTGCTCACAAAGCATGTCTAGCAGAAATAGCAAGTTTGTTTGAAGATATTCAAGCAGACTTGCGTATTATTACAGACAGAGGCGATACTAGAGCTAAGGGAATTTATACACGTCAAGCAGACACAGTTGTGCCTAATCCAGCTAACATAGCGGCAGCCGCCGCACAGTATGTCAACCTACAAGATTCAGGTATGCTAGACATCATTAATGCTGAAATAGGTAATCCAACTAACTTAGGAAACACTAGTGCTGCAAATTATAATGCATTAAGTAATACTACTCCAACACCATCTGCTACAGCCACAAGGCAACAGACACAGAGTCCAGGCTACGGAGGCAACGCAGAAGCAGTTGTAGGTCTCGACGGTGAAAAATATTTTGAAAACACAGTGCCACTAGACCAACTTACAATTACGGCAGGTTCAGCAGAAGGAAAGGTCATATATTCTATGACTGGAACAAGGACCCTGCCAATTCAAGCAGAGCTATTTAATATTTTAGAAACAGCAGCAACAACAGCAGGTGTTAATGTTCGAATCACTAGCGGCGGACAAGTTTCGACAAATGAAGGCGGCGTTGTTGGAAGAAATAGATCAGGATCTAATAGATTCGACAAAGGGTTTGCTGCTGAAATTAGATTAACAGATGACGCTGGTACAGAACTATCTACTCTTATACCTAACGATCTTGTAGTTATGATAAAGTTTGCTGAAGCATGCAAAGCAGCTGGCGCAACTGCGATTGGCATGGGAAATGGTTATTTAAACAACTTAGGTATGCATGTAGACATTGCATGGAAAGGTCAGACAGCTGGATATATATCTGGTATACTTCCTCTTAGGTATTGGGGCGGAACTAACGGAAAGACACCACCTAAGTATCTTTCAGATCTAATGGCTCCAAAGGATAACACAGCATAATGGCAGATCCATATCAACATTTAGACATGACTCCGGAATACAACCGGATCATAACAGCACTAACAGGTATACGTGACGACATTAGATTGTTGCGTACATTGCAAGAAGATCCTGAATCGGGTATTGTAACCAACGGAGTAATGAATGACTTTCAACGAGCAATGATTGCAGTTACATTGGGAGGAGCAGCTGGAAGTATTGCATCGGCAATCAATGCTGGTACGGTAAGTGTCAACGGCAGCGGCATTGCAGAACCAAGCGGTGATAGTAATGCTGACTTAAATGCAGAACGAGCTAGTATTTTAGCAGCATTAGGTGTTGAAGAAGATCCTGCTGATTTAAAAGTTCTAATGAGAGAAGCAGGATTTTACTATTGGGAAGCTAAAGGAACAGCAGGACCAGACGATGGACTTAGAGGATCAACTACTATAGTAACACCGTTTGCAAAAGGTGAACAACTAGGGTTTGATAATGAAGTAAATGGACAGATAACAGCAGGTTCGCCAAGCGGCCCGCCTGATCAAATTCCAAACCCGAGTAAGCCACGCAAGCGTTGGCCTTTTGCAAGACCAGAAGGGTCAACAGCATCACAAAATGCAAATCCAAATGCAGACTTAATTGATCCAGCAACCGGTCAAGTAATTGCACGTAGTCCGGAAGAGCAAGCAATTATTGATCGCTCAGGCACAACGCCGCCGCCCGCTATAGATTATAGTAATCCAGGAGCACAGTAATGGAACGTAGAGGATTATACAGACAAGGTGATTCGGACACTAGCAGAGACAGACCAGTATCATTTTCACCTAATGTATTTGCAAATGGCGGTCCGACACTCGGTGGTGCGATTACTGATGTATTGGGTCTTGATGATACTGTCGGTATTAGCGATGATGAAGCAAGAAGTATACTTGAAGGAATTGCAGCAGAACAAGCTGCTGGCGGAGACTATTATCTAAATGATCCGTTAGAAGGACGCGAAGTAAGTCCAAATACAGGACAGCCACCTGGTGCGGCACCAGGATCAGATGCCGCAACAGGTGCAGACGCTCAAGTTGATGCAAGTATTCCAGTACCAACATCAGAATGGATCAATGTTCAATCCCATGTAAATCCAAGAGTACTTCCTGAAGTGTGGACCAAACTTGAAAACTTTGCTATAAGTTTAGGACGTCCTATTGTAATGAACAGCGGATATCGATCTCCGGCATATAATGCAACACTCAGTGGTGCCGCTTCTAAAAGTGTACATATGAAACGAATGGCAGCTGATATACAATGGGGAACTTCTAACGTACAAGCACGTATTGACATGGTACAAAAAGCAATTGATGCAGGGTTTACAGGTATTGGATGTTATAATAGCTTTATACATGTAGACATTAGTACTAAACGTAGCTGGGGCGGAGCAAACAACAGCTATACATCTATGCCTGTGCAGTATATACCTGTACTAAAGGCTAATGGATTCCCTAATTATTAAATAGGTTGACAACTACTCATGTTTGTGTTATATTAGTGTATAATACAAACATGAAGAGGCACTATGAAATATAATAATCTTGAAGGCAAAAAAATAATTCTTACAGACTGCGACGGCGTAGTTATGAATTGGGAATACGCATTCTGCTGTTGGCTAGAACAACGTGGGTACACACAAATTGAAAATGGCAATTGGGAATATGATATTGCAAAACGATTTGGTATTACTCGAGAAGAAGCAATTAAACATGTGATTACATTCAACGAAAGTGCTGCAATGGGATTTCTGCCTGCGCTGCGTGATGCAATGTATTACGTCAAACGACTACACGAAGAACACGGATATGTATTCCGTTGCATTACAAGTATGAGCTTGGATCCAAACGCATACAAGCTTCGTAAAATGAATTTGGAAAAGCTGTTCGGCGAAACAGCATTTGAAGAATTAGTTTGTTTGGACACAGGTGCAGACAAAGATGCTGCACTTGAGCCCTATCGTGATAGTGGATTGTACTGGATCGAAGACAAACTATCTAACGCAGTACTTGGTTTAGACTTGGGTTTGAAATCAATACTGATGGAGCATGGATTTAACATGCACGATGATATCCCGGAAGGTATGACCAAAGTGGTTAACTGGAAGGAAATTTATGAACATATTACAGGAGAAAAAATATGAGCGATAAAACACAACATGAACAAATTGTAGAAGCATTTAATGCTTATCTAGCTGAACACGAAGCTTGGGAAAACAAGAACGTTAAAGCAGCAGCAACACGAGCACGTGGCGCATTAGGTAATCTAGGCAAGTTAACAAAAACTCGCCGTGCAGAGATCCAAGAACGTAAGAACTCACTGTAATGAGCGGGCAAAGACGTTGGCTCAGAACTTGGGCTAGAACTGTCGGAATGCCCGTTGGACTTACAGACGACGATAAGCCAGAGTTCCTTCCTATATCACAAACTGATGTAAAGAAGGCTTTGGCTTTTCGAACGTTCTGGATTGTATTGCATGTAGTAACATGCTGTATGATTATTATTGGCAATGGTCGCACACTTAATTTTTGGTAAAGAGAAAGACAATTTATGAATCCAACACCACGCGAAACAGACGAAGAATCAAAAAAAGCAGTAGAAGAATTTTTAGCAAATGGCGGAAAAATTCAACAGTGTAAACCATTTGCTCGTACTGAAGATTTACAAGTTAAAGGCGGCTTCTATGGCCGTAAACCAAAGAAAAAAGAAGAATGAACGTTGAAGAAGGCGACAAAGCCGTAATAGTTTTTAGTATCAATCCTAAGAATGTAGGACGAGTTGTTAATGTAGCAGAATACATCGGCAAGTTCAAAGAAGGCGAACAATTTGAAGCATACGGAATGACTTGTACTTGTGCAGTTCACGATCACTATTGGTGGATCGAAGCAGAGGATCTAAACATTCAATTAGGTCCATCACCCAAGGCATACATTGCTGACAGTTGGCTACGCAAGATTGTTCCTCCAAAAGATAAACTATCAACTAAGCATACTGAAGAACTAGACATCTTCACTTAAATATAGTATGAAATTAATTTACATACACGGCGCAACTGCAAGTGAACGCAGTTTCGCCTTTATACAAAAGAGCATACGCTCTAAAGATCCTATTTTTCTTAACTACGAAAAAGAAGGCACAGCAAAAGACAATCTTGCAGAAATGATCGAGACACTTAACAGTGTTAAAGATCCGTTGTTTATTGTTGCACACAGTCTCGGCGGTGTGTACGCAACTTATCTACAGCAAGAAGTTGATAATGTAAAAGGTGTAGTAAGTCTAGCAACACCGTTTAATGGCAGTGAAATAGCAACGTGGGGAGCAATGCTTAACCCTGGCTATCAATTGTTTAGAGACATTAGGACCAGCAGCGACTTCATAAGAACAAGCCGTAAGATAGATATCACAGTTCCATGGCTACAAGTTGTAACAACTGTAGGTGATGTTCCGTGGATACAAGGAACTAATGACGGCATTGTTACACGTTCAAGTATGATGTGTAGAGATGACATAGACTACACAGATATAGATCGCAACCATTACGAAGTTGTACTAAGCAAAAGAGTGGTTGACATCATCAAGAAAAGAGTGTATAAATAGTATTGTAATGTTGAAGCGATTTGACGACTGAACTGGACCCGGGGGCGGTACCCGGCGACTCCACCATAAGCACATCCTGGAAGAGCAGGTTGGTTACAAGTTGAAGGGTGTGTTTATGATGGGGTCGAAATAGGATCGACAGGCAGGATAGAAGAGTGGAGTTACCGGGATGTAAGCGCCGTACCGCGAACGAAAACTATAATTGCAAAAGCAAATTATTCATTAGCAGCCTAGGCTGTTACGAGGTAGTTAGACCTTGTTACCAAACATAGCAGGAAAGCACCTTCGGGTGCTTTCTTTTGTATAGGAGACACAGATTGAAACCTAATAATAACTTTGAACTTACAGTAAGAGACATTGAGGTTATAGAATCGGCACTAAGAGCAAAGGCTGGCCGCAGAGGTTTGGCTATTGCTCAAGGCGAAGTATCAGAACAATCTCGTGCTGAAATGCATGAGATACAAGAACTACTGGGCAGAATACACAATCAAAAGAATTGGTACAAGCCCAAAGACGACCGCTTTCAAGGTGGCGGATAAGACTGTTGCACCATTGCAACACTAGTAATAATAATATAACAAAAGTTGCTAGATCCGCTCTTAACAGTCGACAAATAGCAAACAGAACGTATAATTAATAGTATGAAAGGGCAAGTTGTGAGCTTGCCCTTTTTTACGACACTACAATAAAAATAAGAAAGGTTTTTATAATGCGTAATGTATTTATTACAACAGTAGCCGCTTTGGCTATGACAGCATCAGCAGCACTATCTGAGGATGCAACAACAATGACATATGGTCCAGTAATTTCAGGTGAAGTTGCACTAGACTTTGCTGAAACAGCAGCAGGCGATGTAGCAGGTACAATGGGTATCGACTTAGGTGTTGATATGCAAGGTCTTGCAACAGTTGACCTAGACTTCGAAGTTGACGAAGATGGCAACGGATCACTAGCAGACTGGACAGTTGGTACAACTGTAGGCGCACTAGGCGTAGCGTTAGGCACAGACAATGGTGTAATGCCAGGTGCAGAAGGTGAGCAAACACTAGCAGCACCAGCAATGACTGAGTCACTAGCAGTAACAACAGGCGCTGCAACAGTAGCACTAGGTTTCACTGACTGGAACACAGACGTCACAGACATCAGCAACGTACAAGGTGCTTACACATTGAACGTAGCAAACCTAGATGTAACAGCAGCAGCTGACTACAACTTGGACACAGAAAACACTGTACTAGGTGCAGGCATTAGCGGTCTAGACTTAGGTATCGCATCAATTGGTACTGCAATGACTTATGATGTAGATGCAGAATCATTTGGCTTTGAAAATGTTGTAACACGTGGCGGCCTAACAGCATACCTAAACGGTGACGACACAGACTTACTACAAAACATCGGTGGTGAGTACACAATGGATGTAGCTGGTGCAACATTTGCAGCAGGTGCTAACTATGATGTAGATGCAGAAGACTTAACACCAACAGCAAGTCTATCATTTAACTTCTAAGTTAAACTAATATAAATTACGGCAACAAGGGCGGTGGAAACATCGCCCTTTATTCTTGGCTAAATAAACGTAGTACATAACTAAAAGGGGTGTTTGATGTGGGTATTTGACGTAGAAAACATCACCAAGGGCATAGGAGTAGTAACTGCTACATTTGCATTGATTGGTGGGGGTTACACTTTATGGGACAAGCTGGAGAGCAAAGACATTTTAACTTGGGCACCAGAACATTTTGAAGTATCAGATGGTCCAAGAGACGGATCGTTTGATGTGATTGTAGCAAGAGAAAAGCACAGAGATGATTGTAGTGTTGAAGGCTTCAGACTTGAAGTCAAAGACAGCAAGTATATGGTTCACACAGCAACACCAAGCATTGCTAAATTCTCTGGACCTGCAAGCGACAAAGTAGACAAGTTTGGATTTTCTTTTACAATAGACAAAGAACACATTGATATGATAAAACCTGGCACTGCAACATTGCTTGCTCACATAGATTACTTGTGTCCGGAAGGTTCAGTAGTTGTAAACTATCCGGATCATAAAAACTTGGAGTTTGAAATAAAATGAACGCAAAATTTGGAATAGGTGTTGTTATAGCAATCGTTATGCAAGTAAGTGCATTTGTATGGTGGACAGCACAACAAGCACAAACAATAGAAACACTCAAGGACGAAGTAAGTGAACTAACAAGTCGTATGGCAGTTGAAGATGAAATCAATATGGCACGTGACCTAAAAGATATGAAAGAACAACTTGCAGAACACGAAAAATGGATTACTGAAAACTATGAAGAAATTTTAATGTTAATTGAATTTGCAAAGTTTACAGAAAACAAATGGGCAGACTCGTATGCAACAGACGACACATACGAACGCAAATGGGGTAACAAACCCCCACAAGAATAAGCATTTAAACGGAGGGCTAAAATGCAAACACAAAA
>Ga0209716_1000923_pt1 | contig 24469 bp, 11 predicted proteins | sample COGITO_mtgs_1205_FD_184811 | JGI IMG/M metagenome (GOLD analysis project Ga0209716, IMG submission 184811) | Pelagic marine microbial communities from North Sea - COGITO_mtgs_120531 (SPAdes) (version 2) | ecosystem: Environmental > Aquatic > Marine > Epipelagic ...
TACCAATGCTAGCACCTTTTTGTCTAGCTATAACTTCTGGTATAACTTTATCAGCCGCTGCTAATACGGTTTTACCACCTTTTGTTTCTTCTATTATACCATTAAATCTACCACTTAAATCAGCATCACTCTTAGAAAGTTCGTCTTGCTTTGTTTCTTGTTTTTTTACTTCTACTATTTTAAGAGGAGGTAATTTTTCTTCACTTTCTTGTATTGCTTTAATAACTCTCTTATCATTATACCTAGCGGCTAAATAATATCCATCAACCATCTTAGCTTTTATAGCTTTGTTATTAGCGTCTTTAGGCAAATGTGATTTAAAATATTTACTTATTATTTTATCATATGTTTTAGGTATAATAGCAACTCTAAAATCTTCCATTATTTGATCAAACGTAGTATTACTACCGTCTTTATTTAATATATAAAGACCAAGTATTTCTTGTATAACTTGCCTAGCGGGTTTAACATGCTCATAAACATAATCCTTATAATTATTTGGGTTTAAATTTTCAATTTGTAAATTTGGTATTGCAGCTGTTCTAACTAAAGCATCTGTGTTAGAATTAAATGTCATTAGTATCATACCAAGATCATTTTTGCTTATTTTATTTTTTTCATATAAATCTTTTAAAGTATCAACTATTTGTCTAAACCCTTCCCTTTGATCTTCTGCTTGACGAATTCTATCTTGTTGTTGTTCACCAAACTTAACTTCATATCGTTGATTAAAAACAGTAGGTAATGTTGTTTCAACCTTATTTATAATTGCCGATTGCGAACCTGATTTATAAGATGCATTAGGTATAAAATTTTTGAAAAAATCAAGTCTACCTCCTACTAAAAAATACTTTAAAGAACCATCCACAACTTCAAATCCACCTGTTTCTAAATTTAATTTAAACCCACCTGATCTAAGCCCATAAGCTCCTTTAACCGTAGGTCCTATATATTTCAAAGCTGAATCAACACCTATTCTTTCAATTAAAAGTTTAAATGATTCTCTAGCAGATTTTATTTGTTCTTCACTTCGAAAATCTAAACTTCCTTTTTCTAAATCTAATATACCTTGAAAAGTTCTTTTAAAAGTTCTACCTAAAGTTTCTTCGTATATGTACTTTCCTAAAGTAAGTTTACTTTTGCTTTTCTTCCAAGCTTTAGCAGATTTTTCCATCTGCTCTAATATAAGATCTTCATATTCAAAGTTATAGGCTGCAAACGCTTCTTTGTATGCCTTTTTTATATCTTTTGGATTATTTAATGTTATAAAACTATTAGAACCTTTTTTAAAATCATCGTATGTTTTTCCATACATTTGATCAGCAATAGCTTGACTCAACATTAATTCACTTTTGCCAGCACCAATATCTGCTATTTGCTGACTACTTCCTTCATCAGGTTTCAATTGTTCTCTAACTGTAGTGTTAGTAACTAACTTACCAAACATTATAGCTAAACCCTTGGCTGTTTGAGCTTGTGGTGATTGTACAAAAACCTTATCAGGTATAGTTCCATCAGGTAGTATACCAAGCTCTTGTCTAAACTGTTCTTTAGTAACTGGAGCTAAGTCATATATAGGTAAACCAGATGCTGTATCTATTCTATCACCTTTTTTATAAAAAGATGTTAACACATTAGTAGGTAAACCAGTAGATGTACCATATAACTTCTGAGTTACTGCTTTATCTACTACAGCACCTTTAGGAAATATCTTTACAAAATCATCAAACATTTCATCAAGATTTCTCATTGTATTCTTGAGTTCACCTTGAGTAAAATTGTTTTTAGGAATTAATTTTTTTGCTGGTATCTGAAATCTTTCAGCTGTTGTTTCTGGAGATAAATCAGGTAATGATTTAAAGCTTGTTTTTTCAGAACCAAAATCAGGCATATTATTACTTATTGTTTCCGTGGCTTTGCTAGATAAATCATCATCCATTAAAGTTCTTGGATCAATTAGACCCTCAACCCTCTGCGCTTCAACTTCAGCGTCTTCTTCTGTCTGTGTAGTTTCTTCTTGAGTTGTTTGAAAATCTAAACTTGTTTCGGCTAAAAACTCAGTATCAACTGTTGAATAACTTTGTTCAAACTTTTCTTTTAATATACCTTCAAAAAGTTTAACAGCCCTCATGGGTAATATTTTGGCTACATATGCAGCTATTGGTACAGATCCGTCATATGTTCTAAATAAATCAACTAATCCACCTTCATCAAACTTAAGCCTATCAGACATTTCCTGTTCGTTATATCCAGGTACCGCTCTTCTTTTATTTACTATTTTAGATATTAAAGGGTCGAACAAACCTTCTTCAACAGCACTCCAAACACCCTGAGCACCTTCCTGATCATATATATCTTGTGCTCTTTTAGATTGCTCTTTCATTCTGGGTGTTATCTCAGATTTACTAAAACCTTCTTTTACTTCACCTTTTGATTTAGTAAGTACTTTTTTATTTCCTCTAATAGCATCTAAGTCTTCTTTGCTTAAACTACCATCACCAAGTTTTTTAGCAATACCACCAATAAATTGTATTACATCTGTTTCACCTTGAAAATCTATCTTAGCCTTATCACCTCTTTTACCAATCATCATTTTATTTACCAATGATGAAAATAACCCAGTAAAACCTCTTGACTTTTTAGATTTAAGATCTATAGTTCCATCAGCTACTCTTTCAATAAAATTAGCAACAATTTCACTTGATTTTTTATCAGCTGTCTGATTACCAAATAAACCACTAAACATTTTGTCGTAAGCTGCTCTATTTGTCTCTCCAGTCCATCTAATTATAACGTCAGCCAACTCTTTCATTTGTTCAGAGTTGTTATCTATTTTTAATAATTCAGTAAAAATACCATGACCTATTTCGTGTACACCAGTTCTGGTTCTACGATTATTTACCATTTGATCTCTTATAAGAACTACTTCATTTTTTTGATTAGGATCAGCTGTTTGTAAGTTATAACCGTTAGAATTTTTTACAACGTTTAGTTTTATTTTTGATGGTTGTCTTTTTTCTTTTTCAGCTTTTTTATTCTCTGCTTCTTGAGATTCATCTTTTCTTTTATCTTCATAAGCCTGAGCTTCTTCAGCTGTTTGAAATTCAATTACTTTAGCGTTTAAGTAATCAACAGAACCTAAACCAGTTTCTGCTATTAATGATTTTGTATTAGTTATATCAGCAGTAACTTGTCTTTGTATATATATGTCAAAAGATTTCTTTTTTAAATCTTTTTCACTAACTATATCTTCTGGTGATAAATCTTTATCTTCCCTAATTACTTTTTCAGCTTCTTTTCTTATTTCGTCGTATTGCTTAGGATCTGATTCTTGTAAATAATGATATTGATTACCAAAGTCTTTTGGATTTTTAAATAAATCAACAGCTCTTTGATAACGATCAAATCTTTCTTTTAATGGTTTTAGTTTTTCATTTTTAGATTTCTGACTTTCATCACTGTTTATTATTTCTTCAGCTTCAATTCTTAATTTTTCTTGTGTATCTATAGCGCTAACATGAAGTTTATAACTTTCTTCTGATAACTTATCTCTCATATTACCATCTAGCTCATATAAAATATCGTCGTTTTGCTCCTTTAATTCTTTTAATTTTTTATTTAATGCTTTTTTGTCTTCTTTAAAATTAGTTCGTTCTTCTACTTTTTCACCTTTTAAAGCAGCCACTTTTTCAAAGAAAGGTACTTCAGGATGCTTACTTTTAAATTCAGCATTTAACTTACCCATTTCTGATATGTTTTTCCTATACGTAGAGTATGAATCATAATCAGCAAACTTACTAGCTGCTGCTGCTCCAAGTACAGGTGCTGCAGACATGCTAAACCCAAATAAGCCCCCAGAGAAAACTGCATGACCTACATTTTCTAATACTGGTCTACCAGTTATTAAGTTTTGGGCTATTGAAGTTAAACCTTCTGTTGAAGACTCCATAAAAGTAGGTACTACAACCCCGTTCCATGCATTTTCTTTTATGTACTTTCTAAAACCAACTTTAGCTACTTCTCTTTTTCCAGCTTTACTAAATAATGTTGCTCCTTGTTTTAATATTTTAGCTGTTGGTAAACTACCTAGTACACCTTCAGCTAATCCAAAACCAGTTCCAATTAAAAACTTTTCAGTATTACTATATTCAATATCATTAAACTTATATTTATCTTTTTTGGACATCATCTCCTCGTAATCCATGTCTGATATTTGATTACCAGCAGAAGATACACCAATAACACCTACACCAGCAACTCCCGTAGCCATCATAGTAGCTATTATAGGTGCCTGTGTACTTATCTCTTGCATTAGAAACTCACCAAAGTTACCATCTTTAAATGCATCTTTAAATTGAACGTCAGGAGCATAGTTAAATCTTTCTTTCTCCATATCAATCCTATGCTGGATCTGAGTTCTTTTCATCTTATCCGCTGCTACTATACCTAGTACACCTAATCCCATACCAGCACCAGTATTAACACTAGCCTCAGCTATATAGGATGCTGTTCCCAACACTATTCCTTTAGTAACATTATAGGCTGAGTTTGCGTTTTTACTTAAAGAATCATAATCTCTTCTTAGCAAATCAAATTCTAGTTCTAAATCAAACTTTTCTTTTAAATTACTATTATAATTTTCTCTGTTATTTTGATATGAATCATACATACCGCCTATAAGATTAGATTCTTTACTTACAAATTTATAAGCCATGGTATACTTATCAACCACTGATTTTGGTACTTTTTTACCATTAAAAGTAAATTGCTCTTCACCTTCAGCACCAGATCCAAATATAAAATTAGGATCATTTAAGTCTTTTTCAATTTTTTCTTTGTATTTAAATTGTTCGGACTCTTCAAGTAAGGTTTTTCTAGCTATAAACGAATCATAATCTTTATTTATTTTTATTTGATTTTCATCAAAGTTATAGTCATCATTTAAGATTTTGTAATCTAACCTATTCTTACCTAAAAATTCTTTTTGTTTTTTTGGTGTTAATGATTTTATAAATTGATCTGTCTCATACTTCTGTAAATCTACTATTTCTTGGTCAGCTAATCTTCTTCTTAATGTGGATTCAAGTTGCTCATCAGATGGTACTTCACCGTTTATTTCAGATAACTCTACTTTAAGGTTTTTAAGCTCTTCCTCATAAGGTTTTTCTATTATATTTTCATCTGGAAGATAAACCCCCATGCCAACATATTGACCCATTTTTGTTGTTTCTACTTCATCAAAAAGAGTTTTATCACTATATTTATCTTCTATTTCTTGAGTTCTTTTTTTAACTTCTAAACTTTCGTTGGCTTTGTCTAATTGTTGATATGTAAAATCTTGATCAACAAAGTCTTTTTTAGGCGCATAAACACCCATGCCAACATAGCTAGGTAAAGAACTTTCTTGTTTTTTGACTTTTTGCTTTTCTTTTTCAGGATTTTTTTCTTCTATGTTATTTATTGCAGAATCAAAATCAGTGTCAAATTCTTTTCCTTCATCAGGTTTTATAGCCTCTGAAGTTATTTTACTTGACTTCATATAATCCTCAACACTTAGTCCTTCGGATTCAGCATTAGTTTTTATTTGCTCAAAAGATATTTCAGAACCGTTTAAATAGAATTTATTCATATATATATGTTAATTTCTGTTAAAAGCCCAAAGTAAGTTACTTGGATTTGTATCATCTTGACTGAACAACTGCTCTAATGTGTAAGAACCTTCTCCTGCGGATGTATTAGAAATTTCGTATTTTCCATTTCCAAAAACATCATATGATAGTACTAAATTCTCACCTTGTACACCTCCAATTACTTTTCTTAAATCATTCTCTAAATTTTTCATTTCTTTGTAATGAGGATTATTTTCATCAGGTTTACCTATACTTCCTTTTTGCTCTAAAGCTTTTAATCTACTATAGTAACTAGATGAAGTACCTTCTAAAGTATTTTCAACTACTCTGTTACCTAAAGCCTTTATACCTTCATACGATTTTCTATCTTTATAAGCAGCCTCAGTTTCCTTACTTTTACCACCTGAAGCCGCGGCTTTTGCAGCAGCTTTTTTAGCAGCTTCTTCTTGTTTTGTATCATAAAGATCTTTTCTACCCTCGTAAACAGTTTTAGCAGTATTATACAAAAGGCTTTTAGGATTTTCTTTTGTACCAAACAAATAATCAACAGCTTCTTGTTTTGCTTTTAATCTTTCTTCATCATTTTTACTTTGTAAACCTGCAATAATACCTTCGTTGCCTTCTCTTAAATCAACACCTGGTATAATACTATCTGACAACATAGTTAATAGTTGATCGGTAGATTGTGTACCTGGTTTTGAAAGTTCTTCTCTATATAAATTGAAGTTTTGTTGCAGGTTAGTATCATCAAAAGCTAAACCTTTATCACCATCCTTAAATAATTGATCAGTTATAGACTTAAAACTAGTTCCTATTGATGGATCTTTTACTCTAGCCAAAGAAGAATTATACTTATCTGTATTAACATACATAGGGTTACCATCTACATCAACACCACTTTCTATTACATAAAAACCATTTTCGTCAATTTTAGAATTATAAGTTTCTTCTAAAAAACCGTTTGTTTTTTGTAAAGTATCATCATCATTAGCTCTAGAATAATTACCACTAAGCTCTAATGTAGCTCTTTCCTCCATTAATGCATTTAAATCATTAAAGCTAGAAACAGTATTTTGCATTGAAGTTCTTATTTTCAATAAACCATCTTGTGCTTCAGCATATTCAGGTGTATCTACACCAAAAGTATTCATTGTATTAAAATAACCTTTAGATGAATCTCTCCATAATTTTGCTTGACCAAGTATAACTTCTTGTTGTTTTTTGGTTTTAGCAGCACCACTAGCTAGACTTACGTTTTGTTCAAACTTGTCTATAGCTAGTTTACCCGCAGCAGCTTGCTTTTCTCTTTTTAAATCATCTTTTTCTTTTTGAGCTCGCTTTATATCTCCAGCTTTAGATATACCTTCAGATATCTTACCTAAACCATATTGTATGTTTTCACCAAGCTTATAGTCAACTTCATTGTTCTTGTATGCTTGACTTGCACTTTTTATTAATCCTGCATCTGCTGCCATAATTTTATTTTTAATTTTCTGCTTGTATTCCAGGTATTGCTGATCCCAGCATACCCATACCACCACTTACTAATCCACCAAAAGCATCAGCTGTTTGTTGCCTTGCGGCTTGCATCTGTGCATTGGCAGCACCTTTTTGTTCACCAGCTAAACCAAATAATGTTGATCTTCTATCAAACTCCATACCTTGAACAGCCATAGCACCTTGTCTTTGTTGCATTTGGTTTTGAGCTGCTTGATTAATAAACATTTCTTGATTTCTAGTTTGTGCATCAACCGAAGCCATTTGATTAGCTTGAGCCATTTGTGCTTGAAACTGAGAAGCCTGTAGTCCCGCTGCTTGATTAGCACTTGACTCTTGTGCTATCGCTTGTTGTATTTGTGATGCTTGACTTGCCGCTGCTTGGGCATTTTGAGATTCTTGCATACCTATAGATGCCGATGCTTGTTGTAGGTTTTGACTTTGTTGTCCAGCCATAGCTTGTGCTAACGCTGCAACCCCACTACCACCAGCAGCACCTCTCATACTCCCAAGAGTGTTTGCTAAACCTTGTTGTTGCTGTTGAGCTTGAAACTCGGCTTGTTGAGTGTTTACGGTTAGATCTTCTGCCGTGTTTTCCATTCTAGAAGCAAAGTTTTGCATGTTATCTGCTCTTTGCTGAACACCAACACCAAAGTTATCTAGGTCTGCAGCAAAGTTTTGAGCCCCTGCAGCTGTGTTTTGCAAGTTATCAAACTTGTTTTGAAACTGAAAACTTTTGTAAGATTTCATTTCCCTGTTAAAATTTTTATTGGCTTCTCCCTGAGCATCTCTTGCTCTTTTTTTAGCCTTAGCACCTCCTATTAAACCAGCTGTTGTACCTATAACAGCCATTGATCCTCCTATTATTGCAAACGCCATATCTTTTTATTTTTCATTTCTTAATAAATCTAAATCTTCTTTGGTTATTAGTGGATCGTTAAAATCTGTAGCTATAACCTCATCTTCAATTTCTTTTAAATCAGTTTTATCTGTTACTGATACTGTTATAAAAACAGTGTCTTCGTGCATATACAAGACTCTTTTAGTTCCAGGCTTAGTTATACCACTATAAGGAGCTTGAATATGTTGAACGCCTTCATCCGTTAATATAGAAACTTTACCTCTCATTATAAAGTATGGGTGTAATTTTTTGTGTATTTTACTTATTATAACTTGACCGGCAGGCATAAGTATTTCCCTAATGTAACAACCATCTGCAAATGTGTGTTTTAATGGATTTATTCTATCTAACTCATCTCCAGTATAACAAACGCCTGAATCAAGTAATTCTTGCTCAAGGTCTAATACTTTATTTCTATATTCATTTACTTGTTCTAGTGATTTTTCTTTTTGTTTTTTTAATTTCATTAAATTTAATATTATAGTTACACTATTGTACTATTATTTACTACTCTCTGATATATCTGATCCAACTTGATACAATTCTATTTTGTCTGTAGAATCATTTTTCATTTCAACCTCCGCAAAATAACCATTTAACGATGATAAGTTTGATTTATTGTTTTTACTAAACAATATAAAGTCTGTACTACCAGGTCTTGCTAAGGTAGTAGGTATTTCACAAGTTATCACGGTAGAAGTTAAAGCTGTACACTTTCCTAATTCAACAGGTGCAGCACCCACTCCAGATGTAACTGCACTTTTGTAAATAGTATCACCAATTTGTAGTGATGTGTTTATAGAATTACTGAATGTCATTTGTATTGAATCTGGCATGTTTTATTTATTTAAGCTTGTGCTCCACTTTTTGTTACTCCAAACTGTATATTTAATGGATCTGATATAGAAGTACCGTTTGCTATAGTAGCAGCCCAAGTAAAACCTAATTTAGAAGCAGGTCCACCTTGATATTTGCCATTAGATAAAGTTGTCCAAGTATCGGTGTAATCTGGGTTTGTTACTTTTAAACCAAATATTTCTAATACAGTTATTTTAGGTGAACTTGATGCCACGGCTGTTACAACTATTTGATTTTGTCCTCCTTGTGTATTATTTCTACCCTCTTTAAGTTCATTTCCATCAAGCTCAGCTATAATATATCCAGTACCACGATACGTAATAGAACTACCGTTATTAACTTCAATTCTATTGTGACCACTTATTAATACAGCTTCTAACACATCACCACTAACTAAAGTTTTAATTGCTTTTTTAGTTGTTCCTACAGATGGCGTAATAGTAGAGCCATTTTCTTCTGTTTTATAAGATATTAATTTATCTAAATCTAACTCTAGAGTAACATCTGCTAATCCATACTTAGATATTTCAATATCACCAGTTACTGTATATTTATTACCTGCGTTAGTATTATTAATAGTACCATTAACATTTTTAATATCAAAATCCCAATTTTCTGGTGTTGTTTTATTAAATAAGAAAACTGTACCAGTTGTTATTGTACTAGAACCTGTTATAGCTGTACCAAGCGTTATTATAGTTCTGTCTGTATTTATAGCAGACACTGTATTTGTATGAGAACTTGCAACAGTACCATCTGAATTATATACATTATAATCAATACTACTACCAACATAAACTGCATCAGGTATTGTAGTAATCGGAGTACGCGTAAATGTTAAAGCGACATCGTCACTAAATGATGAATTTGCAGATAAAGTCAATGTTGTTTGAGTCTCATTAGACAAGTCAACAGCTGTAACAGTAGTACTAGTTCCGAAAATAGTATCACCTATTAATATATCACCAACCTCTCCATCAACTATTAAAGTAGTAGCACTACTAATTGTACCTTTTACACTAGCTGTAGAAGTTGCTGAAGCTATAAAACTTAAACTAGTACCACTAGTTATGCTAGCTGTGCCAGTATAGGTTAAAGTTGCTTTTTCATATTTAAAATCATCAGCACTTACTTCTTTCATTTCACTTAATATGTAACTATCAGCAAGCGCGGTCACATCTATAGCGGTCATTATACTACTTATATTAGCTATATATTTACTTGATCCACTAACTGGTTCATGCTTTGAATAAGAACTTATTATATCATATGTTGCTGAATTTGAAGTAGTTGCTATAGCTTCAGGCGGAAATGTATAAATTTGATCAGATACGGTTTTCTTTAACTTTAACTTAACCTTAACGTCTGGCATTTGTTTTACAACAATATCTCCAAATACATTTGCATTAACTTTAGAAAAAGTTATTACTGTTCCTGATGGTATTTGACTTATAGAAGCTGGTTGTACTCTAGGCGCTGTAATAGATGTACCTTGAGTATCAGAAGTTTGACCTGGTACAACAAATCTATACGTATTAAATCCAGCTGAAGAACCTGTGTTAATGTTAAAAATTTGTTCTTTTAGATTTATTTCTGTTCCACTATTAGCTGTTGATGAAACTATAAATCTTCTGCCTCCAGGCATTCCATCCCAAGTAACATCTGTGCTCCAATCGCCAGAGTTTAATATTGGAGGAGCGCTAGCAAATGTCAATTTAAATCCACTAGCCCAAGTTGCTGATTGAGTGGATAATGGTAGAAAATTAGCTTTAGTAGATGTGTGATCTGCAATATTAGCACCTGGAAACTCGTTACCAGCTATAGTACCATTTGCATTAAACTTTGTTCTTTTTATTATAGTAAGTGGTTGATTATTAAACACTTGACCACTATTAGCTGAATCATCATATTGATTTATACCTGGATCTATTCTATAGTAGATATATTTTTCGTTAGAATTTGTTAGTGCTGGTATAACTTCATCAAAATCATAAACACCACTTGCTGGAATATAATGTTGTCCAACATAAGGATAGTTTTGCCAAGTATGAGTTGTTCCATGCCACCATGAAATTTCATTACCTACACCATTAGTAGATGTACCATAATTTGTTATTACAGTATAACTTGCTGCATCCACTGTCTTTGTTTGTTCTAACTCTCTTTTAGTTATATTAAAAGTAGCACCAGGTGTTCCAAATATTTTAAAGCCTCTAGTTTCACCTGAAGACAATATAGTTCTTTTAGAAAAGTTAACACCAGTTATGGATGTTGGTACTACAGTTACTTCTCTAATGGCTTTAGCAACAAATGTTATTTTATCACCAGTAGGATTTTTAGATCCAAAAGTATAGTTAACAGTAAAAGTAACTACAGCGTCTTTATCTGATGCACTCCAGTTATTAGTTATTCTATACATGTTTTTACCATTGCCACCATTACTACTTAAAACTGTAGCTACAGGTGCTTCATCAAATTCAAAACCTGAATCTGGAGTAAATGTTATAGTAAATAATTGAGACTCAACATCTGCTACACCTCCTGCATAAGTGTTTGTACTAATTCTACTTAAAGTAGATGTATTTTCTTCAAAAGTTTCATGTGTTAAGCCTACGCTATATGTTGTAGTTGCAAGTGCACCTGAGTGTATTATATTAACTGTATCACTTATATCACTAGTAACAGAACTATCTGTAGATGCTAAAGAACATGTTACATTTGCTCCGCTTTGAGAAAAAGTACAACCAGAACCACTAAAATTACTATGAACTAAAGTGTAACCTGTAAGTGGTGTTATTGTAAATACACTAGTATTAGATACATTAGATGTATTTATGTTTTGTGCAAAAGATACAGGATCAGATATTGTAATTTTACCAGTTAAATCACTGTCTTGTGTAGCTAAGGTTTTAGTTATAGTTACCTGTGTTCTTGCTGTATCTCCAGCTATTGAATCATAAGTGCCAACACCTTGTACCGTAAACTCTTTTTCATCTAGATTATCTATAGATGTTGTATCTCCTGATATAAAGTTACTCCATAATCCTTCTTTTTCTACAAACTCCTTAACTACACCTGTTTGTTTTTCTGTTTTTAAAGAGTTTGCATACCAACCTTTTTTAGCTAATGTTTGGCTAGCACCACTGTATGTATACTTTCTAGAATCACTTCCTTCATAGTTTAATGTTTTAAACTGCTTTATAGAAGAAGGTGCTTCGTTCATCAATAGATTAACTGAAGACTGATAACTATTGCCATAAAAATTGTTTCTAACAGTATTGTTGTGAGAATACAATAAACCTTGGTTAAATGTATAATATAAGCCATTCAATGAAGTTCCAAACTCAGGTATAAAAGATCTAAATGAGGTCCAACCATCAACTTTTTCATCAAAAGAAACAGTATAATTATTTAATGTTAAATTATAACACTTTTTGTTTTCATCAAACGTACCTAAAAAGCCATTAGACAACGGTATATTATCATTAAACCAATCACCCATACCCTTTTCAGATATGTTAGTTATACCGTCTCTAGATAGCCTTAAAACACACGATCTAGCTCTGTCTAAGAAATACATTCTATAACCATATGAACATATCGCCTCAGGAAACTTACTACAACCGTATTCACCTAGATAAGGTATTGTTTGGCCTAGTACGTTATTACTGGCTGTTAATTGAGGATTACCATCAGCATTATATAGTGCATCTTTATTAGCTAGTATTCTAACAACTTTATCTTCACAAAAAGTAACTAAATCTGTATCTCTAGCTACTGTTCTCTGTATACTACCATATTCAGGATTTAGTTCTTTAGTTATGGCTTCAGCTTGTATAAATTGATTTAAATCATTTACGCCACTTATGGAGTTTATGATACCTGAAAATATTAAACCACTTTTTTTGTGATCACTCTTATATCTTGTATCTATAGTAGAAGAAACAACAGGTCCCTTATCTATATAAATAGCATTAAAGTCATCTTGTATCCTATTAGACTCTACTCCATTACCAAAAGAAAAACAATTAAACCAATCAATACTATTAGAAAATCCATGTATTTTATTGCTTTGACTTAATGTTATGCTTGTTGTTGTATTAGTGCCTATGACTATAACATCTTTGTAGTATAACTCATCACTAGACCATATTCTATATGTATACCCAGCATTAATAGTACTATTTATAATACCTGACCAAGATACAGATGTTGTTTTATCTCCGTTAGAGTCAACAGAGTTACTTATTCCTGTTATTACCTGTTTAGCTGAATGCTCCGTGTTTTGTATCTTCATACCAGGTTTTAGTATAAACAACTGATTTGAAGCTTCATAAAACAAATCTAAATCAACAGATGTAATTGGTTCTGTTTCAAATATAGCTGGATTATTAGAAGTTAGATTATCGTTTTCAAAATCTATCTCTCTTTTTACAATAGCTATCTCTGTTATCAAACCATTTGCTCCGCCACCTGATACAGAAAAATTATCAAAATAACCTCCTCCGTCTTTTATACTTTCAAATTGAACATTATATCTTCTTCTTTTACCAGATATTTTCTTTTTCTTGCTTGTAGTATCAGACCTGTAAGATGTTTCTATTACACAACTAGTAATCTTATATATACCACCAGTAAAACCACCAGAGTTAGAAAATTGTATAAGAGTACCAGCAGTATTGATTTTAGATAAAAAATCACTTATTTGATCTTCTAAATAATGTTCTATGCTGTTTTCACCTGTATCAACTCCTGATAAAATAAAAGAAAATGTTTTATTATCAATTTTAGGATGCTCGTTATCTAATAGTCTAAGATCTGAAAATTCATTATTATCAGCTTTTGAATCTTTCCAAGATATTCCAGAGTTTTCACTATTATCTTCTGTAAAATCATTTGTTGAATCTAAAGATATATTTTGTTTTTCCTTTACACTATACTTTACTTTATTTAAAGAAAAGGCATCAATAACATTTTCATCTAAAATATTATCTCTGTTTACTTTAACAAAAAATCTTCCAGAAAACTCAGACTTATAAGATGAAGTTTCTTGATATATATTTATCTTAAAAAAAACATTATTACCTAGGTTTGTTGAGGATAATATAGAAGATTCTTTAGATTCAAAACCATCTTCTAAATTTACTTCATAAATAGTTGTAACACCACTACCGTTTGATTCTCCGTTTATACCACCACTTTCTATTTTATACTTATCTGTAGTACCTATTTCATTTCCAGATCCATCGTATGAAGTTATACTAATATAACCTAAAGCATTGAATGATCTAGCAAACTCAGGGTTTTCAACATCAGTTGGTCCTCTAAATTTAAAAAACGAAGAATTAACCGCTGGAACATTACTTCCATCAGTATAAGTGTAAGCTTTGTAGCTTGATTTTAAATTAATTTCAACTGTTAGTGATCTAGGGGCTTCGTTTTGTATATCTAATATTCTATATTTTGCTTCTTCTTTTACAAACTCATTAGAGTCATGTTTCTTTTTTAGTGTAATATATCTTTCTTCTTGAATTTTATTTCTTTCAGATGATGGAAATGATAACCATACACTGTCATCTTTAGCTATATAAAATCTATCTAAAGCAAGATTATAATATTCATTTGAAGTTTCTTTTATAAAGTACTTATAGTGAGTTGCCCAGTCTGGAGGTATACTATCTATTCTTGCTGAAAGAGAGTTTATAGAGTTAGATTGGATTTTATTTATAATAGCAGATGATTTTTTACTAGAGAAAACTGGTGTTTCTCTTTGAAAGTAATCAGAGTAAACAACACCTACTTGGTATGTTCTTTCTGATTTAATAGATTTTTCACCAACACCTATTGCAGAGCTTCTGTTTGTAACTTTAGATGTAACAGAAACTTCAGGTATATTGTTATCTTCTATGTTATAGCCTTGAATATAATTAGCGTAAACTAATCTATTGCCAATTGTTTCTTGAGCTTTAGCCTTTAACGGTACATTATCCCAAGGTCTTAGTAATTGATTAGAAGGTATTACTAAACCTAGTGTTTCAGATTCAACGGTGTAACTTGTTGACGTATCGGTTATAGTGTGCGTTACATAAACTAAATTATTATTAGATTCTTTGAGTAACACTTCAATTTTCTCTACGTCAATAGGTTTTTCAAAACCACTTATAACTATTGACTTAACAGTATTTAACATACCATTATTAAAACCATCGTCTGATTTGTATTCGAATTTTCCAGGTAAAAATGCTACGTCTGAAAATGGTGAAAAAGTAGAATACTCACCATCATTATATTTCCATCTATAAGCAAATCTTACTAACTTTTTTTCAAACAATGGCTTACCCTCATCTAGTAAACATGTAAACAACAGTGCATTACTAGGTAAATCATTAGGCTTTGTTAATAAAGAAGCTCTAACACTATTAGCTTCATTTAATAGTTCTGTTATCTTTATAGTTAAACTATATGTTGTTGTTGTTTTATCTGAATTATCTTGAGTTGTAGTTAATGTTATTACATCATCTTTTAAAAAGTTTGGTGTTGGTGCAAAACTTATAGTAAAATCCTCACCAATAGTTATACTAGAAAAGTCATAAGAAACAAAAACGCTATTATTGCTAGCACTAGTACCTACTCCAGATCTTTTAGAAGAACTTAATGTTAATGTAGGTGCATTTTTAGGCGCTAATTTTATAGTTGTTATATGCTCGTTTTTAAAATTACTAGCAGCTGTTCTTTGAGTGGCATTCATTACCGTGCCATCATATTTTGTAGTAGTTGCAAAATCTACAGAACCTGACTTAAATTTTTCTATATTTATTTTTTTAGGATCAGTTTGATTATCTGTCCAAGCTAATAATCCTTCTATAACATTAATACCTGTAACTAAATAATCTTTACTAAAGTTTAATATGCTACCCATGTCTACTAGTACAGGCAAAACTTCTTTAGTAACATCATCGTACTCTGCTATACAACTAGCTTCATCAGATGCAATAACCCAATATATTTTATTGTTTTCGTTATCTACAACATGACCAATGCATTCAGCATTAGTTAAATTAGATATAAAACTAGAACTCCAATTAGATACTGTGTCTGTACCAGCATTTAACTTTTTACCATTAATTAGAGTGTTACCTAGACTGTTTTGAATAGAACCTATATCAGAACCTTCAGAAGTAACTATCTCTATGTTCTGTGCATCTCTATACTCACCATTAGGTATTAATCTTTCATCAAGATCTTTATTCATCCGACCTGCTCGGAAGTGATGTTTTATCTCTGGCATATCTTAATGTTTAATTTGCTTAGACTTATTTCTCATTATTTGGGTAAGTTCCTCGGACTTGAGGTTAGATAATCTTAGTTTTGCTTTTCTTATTTCTGCAAATCTTTCTTTTTTAAACCTGTTTACCACGTACTCAGGTATTTGATTTTTGCTTGCTAGAACAGCGTGAGCTATATATTTGTATACAGCTTCTTCAGCAAATTTGTGAACAACCATTTCAGAGTCTTGACCAAGTCCATCACTAACGTATTTTAATGTTACTATTTTACCTGATATATTAGAACTAAAGTATATAACACCTTTTATACTATCTATAAAGAATGATCCATTAGTCTGAGCATATTCAGGTAATATACCAAATCTTTTAGTTTCTGTAACTAACTCATGATCGTGAGATTGTGATTTATCATTTGAATTTGGTGTTGAGCTTTTTGTAAATTTATCCCAAGTTGTAGAATTGTAAGATGTTTGAAGCTTACCATCAACATCAAATAAATACTTATATTCCGAATCTTGAAGTATACCAACCGGATTACTAGTGTTTCTAGTAGGATATATTATTCTTTCAACTCCAGTGTTATCTGACCAACTTAGTTTTACATAATTAACATAATCTTGAGGTAGTATCATATTTAATGATGGAGGTATTTCTATTTCTTGAGCTTTAAACGATTTTAATGTATCGTAATTTAACTCTTGTAAACCTCTTTGTGCATGAAAAGCAACATCAGACTTTTTTACTTTTTGTATGATTTTATCATCACCTACGTATGATACCATAAAATTACTTATCATATCATCTATTGAAACATACTGGTATGAACCATATTGTTCATTACCCGCTGTTTGTCTTACTATAATTTTAAGATTAGATTTTGGTGATCCATCTGACTCTTGAATTAATAGATTTACGTTTGTATTAGTAAACGTTAAGTTTGGACTAGAATAAGTGTAGTTATTGTTGCTTACTAGTTTTTCGTTTATAAATACTTCAAACTCAGATTCTGCTGAAGGTAAAGGATTTATACTGCTTGTACTTATAGCAAAAACCTTTGTTGATCCATCACCTAAAAAATTTTGTGCTTGGTTGTAATAAGATTCTTGAGTTGTTGTTCCTAGTAGTCCCATTTATTATGCTTTTTCTTGTTGTACTTTTTTAATTTCTTCTTGAGAAGACACTTGGTATAACTGAGGATCTTCAAGCAGTATACCAGCTAAAGCCAATATCTTTATTACTAGATTTGTTTCTTCTGACTCGTGTAGTTCAAAGTTAGTTGAAGTTGAACTATTATACAGAGATATATCGTTAACAACTGTTCCTGTCCAACTAACATTGGCAGGTTTTTTTATGTAATTGTAAGTTATTCCTGATGTAATAGTGCTTGGATAGACTTCTATTTTATCTCCAGAGTCTGTTTTATCTATATAAACAGGTCGTGTAGCCGTGGGTTTTGCTAAAGGAGATGCTTGATATTTTATTAATTCTTTTTTAGTTAATCTTTCAACTAAAAAATCTGTTCCTGAAACTGTAGAATATACATCTCCAAGCTTGTATAAAGCTGTATTTAACGTAAATGTATTATTACTAGAAGCTGTGGTTGCTTGTTTAAACAATTCAAATATAGACATTTTTTCTTTTATTAAATCAACAGAGCTAGCATACTCATCCTGTGTAGATGGTATTCTAGCAAATTGATTTAAATCATAAAAATATTGGTTAAAAATATCTAACTGAGCTTGATTAGCAAAGAGATTATATTCAAGCGGAGTTATATAGCCTCTTTTCTCTTTATTAGAAATACCTAAAACCCTTTGATATACCGTGTCTATATTTACTGCCATAATATTTATTTTGTAGTAGTTAAGCCACCAGTTGATGGCCTAACATCTACATGAAACTTAATCCTTTAATCGTTTTTCAATATTAGAGTGTATTTCCATACCCTCATCTGTTTTAAAGAAAGCTGCTAACGCAGAATATGGATGTTCATCAAAAGGAACAGTCATAATCTTTCTTCCATTACTACCCCAAGTAAAGTTTCTTTGATCTTGCGATAACTTAACTATATTAGCTTCTACAGCTTTAATACCAAAGTTTCTTAACTGTACGTTATCATCAGAAACTAGTTCTAAGAACAATTCTGGGTTTGATCTTGCAAATAGTAATAAATCTCTTTTAAGTTCCTTAGAACTCATGCTAGATACCTCAGATCCAATTTCTACACGCATTACTGCTTCTGCAATATCTACGTCTAGATTTTTAGCTGCATTTAGAGCATCTATTTGAGATTCTAGATCAACTAATTCATCTTGAGCTATTTTAGCAGGCATATGCTCTTCATATAAACTGCCTAATTTTGGGTGATAATTTGATAGAAGTTTTTGTAAAACTGTTTTTTCTTTTCTCACAAAAAGTGATCCATTTTCAAATAGTATTCTACCAAGTATTTGATCACCTTTCATTTCATCAACAAAACATGTTTTTTGATTTGTTGCATATTTTAACTCTCTTTCATAACCTTTTTCTTCGTCAAACCAATATATATTACTTGTCTTAACTGAGTATGTTAATGGTGTTAATCCATCTTTTAAAACATACATTCTATCTTTTATAACCCAGTCATTTTTCTTTTTAGTAACTGGTTTTTCCATTGTTGTAGATACTGTTTCTTCAACAAAATCTACTTTGTTTTGCTTTTTTGCCATGATATAATATAATATAATAAGTGTAAAAATTACCCTCATCCATTGGACAAGGGTAATTATTAAATAAATGTATTAACCTTGAATCAACATGAAGTTATTAGCTCCTTGAGTAACTAAACATCTTTCAGAGAGGTAATGTACTTCCATTACATCTTTTCCAGAAGTTTGTGCTCCAACAGAACCAGTAACCCAGGTCTTCATCTTTCGATCATCAGTTTCAGAAGACCTGTAACGTACATGCAAGAAAGGACGAGTTAAGTTCTTGCCTAATTGCTCATCATATACAGACGAAACTCCAGCAGGAATAATTACTCCTCTTACACCAGCAGTACCAGCGTTAGCATTAATAAATCCTCTTGTTCCTTGATCATTCAAGTATTTCCAATCAGACTTATAGAAATCATAAGATCCTCTACGGAAACCTGAAAAACCAAGATTCAACGCCATATCCTCGCTGTTACTAAATACTCCGAAAGAACTACCAGCAGCGTAAGCGCTATTAATACTCCCTAGCATATCATCAATTTTAAGAGCTGTTGCTCTGTTTAGAAACATCATATTCTCTTCTATAGCACCATTTTTATCAAATGTTGCTAAAATTGAATCAAACTCAGTAAAGTTATTTGCGGCTGTATCATCAAGACCATCTGTTACGTGACCACGAGCTGTAATAGCTGCAAATAAACCTTCAGTTCCAGCTTGTACATCACCAGCAGCTCCTCCAGGTAGACCATCAGCACCAGCTGCTAGTTCCTTTTCGGATTCCATCATTGACATCTCTAAGTAATCAGCAAATCTTGCTCGAGTATCACCTTCAGCTTTCAAATACCATAAGTATCCTGACTGACCTTCTTCTCCAGTTACTTCTACCCAGCCAATAGCTGATGTATCAGATCCAGAAACTTCATAAAAATCCTTTAGGATAATATGCTTGTTAGAAAGACTCTTGAATTTAGGAGCATTAGCAGAACTTCTTCCATCAACACCTTTAGCAAATTCAGAACCATACACTAATATGTGATAAGCATCTGCACCTTTTGTATCACCAAATCCAGCCGCTCCAAAATCAGCGTGAGTATATGGTACTGCAGTTATTACTTCGTTAGCAACAGTTGTAACATAACCTTTTATAACTTTATTTGTTGTATCTTCAGAAACAACAATAGTATCACCTACTCTAATACCATGATCAATAGTTGAAGCTGTAACCGTGTTTCCATCAGAATCTTTAGTAATTGTAAATTCGTTTGCAGAAACATCTTGATTAGTAGCCTTATAAGCTAGGTGTAATCTACCTTGCTCTGACCAAACTACTTGATCAGATTGTGAAGCTTCTTCTGCTCCAATTTGTGATAAAAAACCTGAAATTGTCCTATTTCCGTAAATCTCAGCTTCTTTCTCCATTAAATCAGGTAGATACTGTTGTGCCCATCCTGCTGTTGCAGTTGCTGTAAAGTCAATATAATTGCTTGACAGCGTTTGTTTTACCGGTGCCACATCGGGCCCAGCTGCGCTTGTAATTGCCATAATTGTTTTGTTTTATTTTTTAATTTTAAATTTTAATTTTGAAGAATCATCACCTAAAACTTTAAACTTAAATCCATCAGTGTTAGTAGAACCAGCAAGACCTTGTCTTGGGTTCATGTCTATATTTTTAGACTTTGAGATACTTTCTTTTAAAGCATCCGCTTTACCTTGTTGATAGAAGTGGCTTGCGATAGCGTCGGGATTCATTGCTGTAAACATTGACTTGTGATAACCTTTAGCATCTGATATCTCATTTTTTTCATTTAGAAACTTTCCAATAAAATTAGTAATATCGCTTTGATTATTTTTAACTTTGTCTACCTCTTTAACATTAAATCTGTATTTCTTATCTCCAACATCATATTCAAAACCTTTGAAATTGTCAGAAAAGACCTCGTTTGTCTTTTTATTAAATACTAATTTTTGTCTCTCAGCTATCTTATTTGTTTGCTCAGATTCTTTATTGTAACGGTTGAAAAAATCAATTGCTTTTTGTTGCTCGGGCGCTAACTTAGAACCCATTTTGATATCTTCATAATATTTAGACTTTTGCCCGTCTAAGTGGCTTTTAGCATTAGCGACTTGCTCTTTTAACGCTAATTTTTTTCTTTTAATTTCTCTTTCATCATCCACATCTTCGTCCCACAAAAAAGAATCTTCCATTAAAAAGTCTATTTCTGCATCATCTAAATGAGGCTTTGTAGATTTATAAAATTCTTTTAATAATTGTGTGTCTGAGTGTGATGAATAATCTTGATTCAATCTAACATAATCTTGTAGATCTCCTCCAGTCTCTTTCATGAACTCAATTACCTTTTGTATATTTTCAGGTAAGTCTTCACCAGTTTGTTTTTGTTCCTCTACAGCTTCTTTAACTTCATTTGTTAACTCTTCTGTTTTCTCTTCAACCTCTTCGCTTGTTATCTCCTCAAGAACGCTGCTTTGCTCATCCTCGGAAACTTGTTCTTTATTTTCTTCTGAGATTGAATCTTCGGTTGTGGTGTCTTCGACCACTGGTTGTTCTTGTGATATTGGTTGTTCATTTTGTTTTTCTTCTTCTTTAGTAATCACCTCTTCTTGAGATTTATTAACTTCTCTAAGATCTATTTTAACAACTTCATTTTTTTGTCGTTTTATAGAGGGTTTTTTCTTAACCTTAAACTCAGGTTCTTTTTTTGGTTCTACTTGTTCTTGTTTTTTTTCAGTTGTAGCTTCTACAACCTCTTCTAATTGCTCTTTTTTCTTAGCCATGATATAATATAATAAAAAATGTAAAAATAATTACCTAGGTTCAAACGAACCTAAGTCAAAACCACCCATTGTATCATTACCTGATGATTCAAAGTTTTTAGGAGGTTTTTCGTTTTTTCTTTGATCAATCAACTCTGATTGTTGACTTGCTTGTATTTTAGTTCTTTTGTCTTTTCTATCTTCTTTTTCTTTTTCTTTACCCTGAGCTGATTGAACTTCCATTTGCTTTAGTTGCATGTTCATTTGAAACTCAAGTTGCATTAACTCTTTCTTAGCTTGAATCTCCATTTGCATTTTTTGTTGATCCAATTGCGCTTTAAGTTTTTCTAACTCACCGTCTACCTGAACAAGAGCTTGTTGTTTTTGAACCTCTGCTTGAGCTGCTGCTTGTTGTTGTTGAGCGTTTGCTTGTGCTTGAGCTTGAATGTTTTGCTGAGCTATCTCTTGATCCTTCTTCTGCTTTTTCTGTCTTCTTAGTTTAAGTAATTGGTTTGCTAATTTTATGCTATTTATTTCTCTTAAATCTATAGCATCTTCTAAATCAATAGCTTTTTGTTGAACAGCAACTTGAATGTTATTTTCAAGCATTTGCTTTTCCTCTTCATCTGGTTTTAATTCAATAAATATACCAAAATCATGTATGTGTAGATTAGACATCTCTTCTAATGTAGCAACATTATGAACGCCTATACTTTGTATAAATGCTTCTTTGGTAGGAGAATATTCTATTATATCTGATATTCTTAAGGATAAACATTCTGCTAATTCAGATGTTAAGTGAACACCACCTTGAAGTATATGTCTTGTTGCTGTATTTGAGTTTGCAGCGGCTAGTTTTTGTACACCAACCAATGCTTTAGGATCAGGTGTACTACCGTCTCTTGCTTCGTTTAATCCAGTTACGTCTCTTATCATCTGTAGATAATAATTATAAGTCTGAATTAGTGTTTGCATTTTTTGACCACCACTACCACTAGATATTTCTTGAATAGGTACTTTACCAGGATTCATATCACCGTCAGACGTTAGTGATCTACCTATAATACTACCGGTCTGAAAGAACATGTTAAGCGCTTCTTGCGGATTATAGTTTGTACCATTACCTAAATCAACCTCTGCAATACCATCAGCATCTAAATAAACACCATCAGGTATCATACGAGATAAAACTTGTTGTAACTTTAAATGAGTTAACTGAATCATATCAGCAAAACCAGTAATTCTACTTACTAGTGATTCTATTTTACCATTGTACATTCTAGGTGCAACAATACTATAGTTCATTTTAACTTTAGTATTATCGCTTTTTGGCCTCATCATATTCTTAGCCATTTCCCACTTTAATAGTTTTTTAGTACCCAGTATCAATGCTCCTTCATATAAAACCTCTAATGATCTAGATACCTTTTCAAAGTTTTCATCTAAAATATCTGCTGGTGGATTAAATGTATCATCTTTTACTATAATCTTACTAGCACCCGAACCAGTTGATTTTATTTTATACACCTCGTTCATGTAGGTTTTATAATTAAAATACAAAACCTCTATTTGATTAGAATCAGAGTTATTATCATTTAAATTAGTTCTGCTGTACCCATGTTTTTTAGAGTGTGGTTGCTTTCTTATCTCTTCTAAATCTTCATTGGTTAGTTCAGAAAATTGCTTTTTCAACTCATTGATAGGTATGGTTTTAACCTCACCTATATAGTATATGTCTTCAAACTCTGGTGACTCTGTATATGAATAAACTAGGTTAGCTGGATCAACATATTCTATTTTAACACCCTCTGACTTAGAAAACGTATTCTTTACAGCACCTATACCTATTACAGTTAAATCATAATTAACTCTTTTTCTTATTGAATCATATTTGTTTTTATCAAGAAGCACATTAATAGCTTGCTCTTCAGCTAACTCAATGTTTTGTTTGTATGATAGTTGCATATGAAGTTCTAACTCCTCCTTAGAATCTGGTAGTTCATCTTCTGGTGTAGATGATAAATTTATATTAAAGTTTTGTCTAAAAAAATCATCAAAGTTTTTTAACTTCATGTCGTCTAAAACACCTTGCATATACTCAGTTCTTTTACTAACTCCGTAAGGATCTTGAGAATAAGCCTTTATATCAAATGTTCTTTCTGATATGCCATTAACAACTATATCTACAAACTTTGGTATTATAGGTACTGGCTTCCAGTCTAGATTAAGGTAGGATAAATCACCATTTATTGATAACTCATCTTTGTATTTTTGTATAGATTGTTCTCCTCTAGCATATAATCTAAGTCTGTGATAACTTGTTTCATTACTCTTAAATCTATTAGATCCAGATTCAGTATCTAGCCACTCAGATTCTATAGCTTGGCCTACTTTTAGACCATACTCCATACTTATTTTCTCTAAATCACTAACTACTTGACTTGGAAATAAATCCTTACTAATTGAATGAGCCATATTTTTACTTTATTATTGTTGATGAGCTTCCTTCGTTTTTATATCTTGAAAAGCTAATATTTATATTTTGTTTTTCTCTTTTAACATTAGGTGCATATAAATTCCTATTGCAAGCCATAACTGCTAGACCTGAACTTATCGCTGCATCAAACTTTGTTCTATTATTTATATCAAATCTAGACCAATCATTTAATGTTCTATTGAAATATATGTCACCATAATTACCATTAGTTTTTAAACCAACGTGTTCTTGTATATACATCTCAATAGCTGCTGCATGTGCTTGCCTAATGTCTTCACTAGAGTTGGGTATGCCACCAATCTCTTTTTCTGTAGTAGATAATTTGTTCCAACTTC
>Ga0209716_1000936_pt1 | contig 24176 bp, 18 predicted proteins | sample COGITO_mtgs_1205_FD_184811 | JGI IMG/M metagenome (GOLD analysis project Ga0209716, IMG submission 184811) | Pelagic marine microbial communities from North Sea - COGITO_mtgs_120531 (SPAdes) (version 2) | ecosystem: Environmental > Aquatic > Marine > Epipelagic ...
ACCATCAGACAATCTTACACACAAACTCAAAGAGAAGTAAATGAAAATAATAGTAGAGAAAAAAGAAATAGAGTAGGAGTTGAAATTCACAAATGGAGATTTTATCAGAAATCTTCAAATGATATGAGTGAACTAAAAGATGGTGAAGTACAAACTATTTTCACATCTCCACCATATTGGAATAAACGTTTATATTCTGATGAAGGTGGTTTGGGTAATGAAAAAACATCTGAAGAATTTGTTGTTAACCTTTCAGAACATTTCAAAGATTGTAAGAGGGTTCTAAATAATAAGGGTTCATTCTTTTTGAATTTAGGTGATACATTTCTAAATGGTGATTTACAGAACGTACCTCATCGAGTTATTGATAGATTAAAATCTGATGGATGGATTCTCAGAAATACAATTATTTGGAGTAAAACAAATCCTAAACCCTCATCATCTAAATCAAACCTTACTCCATCATATGAATTCATTTTTCATTTAGTTAAATCAAAAAATTATTTATACAACCGAACACCAACCAAATTAAACTCAGATTCTAAAATATCACTACCACCTCGTCATAGAAAATCTGATGGAACTTATTCCTCATCAATCTCACCTTACTTACCAAAATCTGAAGGAAAGAATATGGGTGACTATTGGAATGAAGAAATAGTTAGAACTGCGGTTGCGAATCAGAATTTAGATATTGATGGAGAACACATCGCACCATTCCCAAAACAGATTATCACATTACCAATTCTTCAAACTTCTGAAATAGGGGATTTGGTATTAGACCCATTCTGTGGAAGTGGTAATGTTGGAAAGGTATGTGATGTATTAGAACGAAACTTTGTTGGTTACGATTTGAATAACTATATAAGTTGAATCCAACTTGTTTCCCTGTTACCTTATTATTTTTATAATTCTTAATATGTATTTTGTTTTTATTACTTTAATGGTTTGAAACTTATGAGATATCTATACTATAAGTGTTGAAACAAAGAAATTAATTCAATCTAATATTGAGATATGAGTAAAAAAACTTCAAAGAAAATAGAGCAGTATGAACATTCCAAGGATGAGAGAGCGAACATCCCTCACGTCGGTTTAGTTACACCTGAAAGTGACCCTGAAACAGGAGAAAAGAAAACCTATGAATATGACCCACATCTTGATCCTCAATTACAATGGGCAGGGAAAAAGGAACATACAAGTTTTGAAGTTCCTACTGTTAGTTTACACGTTCATGAGAGAATAGACCCCAAAACTATAATCGAGACTGTAAAGAAGGATAATGACGATGGAGGACAGATTAGTCTCTTTTCAGAAAAGAAACCTCTGAGAGAAGCAATTGACTTTTATAAACATAAAGAAGGTTGGACTAATCGTTTAATAGCGGGAGACAGTTTGTTGGTGATGAATTCTCTTCTCGAAAAAGAAGGAATGGGAGAGAAAGTACAAATGGTATATTTTGATCCACCCTATGGGATTCAATATGGGAGCAATTTCCAACCATTTATAAACAAAAGAAACGTTGATGATAAAAATGATAATGATTTGTCATCCGAACCTGAAATGATTAGAGCGTTCAGGGACACATGGGAATTAGGTATTCATTCTTATTTAAAATATTTAAGAGATAGAATTTTATTAGCTCACGAGTTATTAAGTTCTTCAGGTAGTATTTTTTTTCAAATCGGAGAGGAGAATGTTCATCATGCTAGGACTTTATTGGATGAAATTTTTGGATCTCAAAATTTCGTGAGTTTAATTAATATTAAGAGAAAAATCAATGTATTAAACGCTAAACACCTCGGGACTGTAAATGATTATATTGTTTACTACGCTAAGGATGTTAATAATTTAAAGTTCAGAAAACTTTTTGAAAAACAAATCCCAGATTTAACAAATAATACTTGGAGTAATATAGAGTTAGAAAGCGGTGAAATAAGAAAATTTAATAAAGAAGAAAAGGAGGGAGTTATGCCTTTACCCAAAAATTCAAAAGTCTTTGCTTCTTATAAACTTGCTCCGTCTGGGTTTAATTCCAACGCACAATTTAGTGTAGAAATAAATGGAAAAAAATATATCCCACCTATGACCGCAGGAGGTAGAAGTTGGAAAACTAATGAAGAGGGTATGAAAAGACTTGTTGATAAGAAAAGAGTAATCCCACAAGGAGAAACGTTAAGATACAAAGCATATTTTGATGACTTTCCATATACTGAAATTAACCATTCATGGGAAAAAGCGAGATTCTCTTCAAATAAAAAATACGTTGTTGAAACTGCAGAACAGTTTGTTCAAAATTGTTTGTTAATGTCTACAGACCCTGGAGACCTTGTTTTAGATATCACATGTGGGAGTGGAACTACTGCTTGCGTTGCTGAGGAATGGGGAAGAAGATGGATTACATGTGATACATCAAGGATTGCTTTGACGTTAGCCAAACAAAGGATAATGTCAAAAAGTTTCAATTATTACAAATTGGCATATGATGATGAAGGAGTAAGTAGCGGATTCAAATACAAAAAAATCCCTCACTTAACTTTGAAATCAGTTGCGAATGATTTAGAGCCTAAAACAGAAACATTATTAGATCAACCTATTTCTGATTTAACCAAATCAAGAATTTCTGGTCCATTTACAGTAGAAGCAGTTCCATCTCCATCTACTTTAAATTTTTCTGATATAGAAGATCAAAATTCATGTGTTGACATTTCTATATCACGAAGTGGGGAAACAAATAGACAATCTGAATGGAGAGACGAACTTCTTAAATCGGGAGTTCGAACAAAGGGAGGAAACAAAATAGAATTCACAAGAGTTGAACCTATCTCAGGAACTAAGTTCATTCAAGCAGAGGCAGAAACCAAAGAGGATATTCCAAAAAGAGTTTTGGTGATTTTTGGACCAGAACACTCTCCTTTAGAACAAAGAACAGTTGAAAATGCTTGGCAAGAGGCTCGATTACTTAAACCTGACATGTTACTGTTTTGTGCATTTCAATTTGATGAAGAGGCAGCAAAAGATATAGATGAATTAATTCCATCTATTGCAGGAATGACCCTGATCAAAGCAAAAATGAACGATGATTTATTGACTGAGGATCTCCGTAAAAAAAGAAGTAGTAATGAAAGTTTTTGGTTAGTGGGCCAACCTGATATCAAAGTTCACAATTTAGATGATAATAAAATCCAAGTGGAAGTTATGGGATTTGATTACTACAATCCGAAAACAGGGAATGTAGAAAGTGGTGGTAAGAAAAACATTACTATGTGGATGCTTGATACTGATTATGACAACCGTTCCCTTTTCCCTTCTCAAGTATTCTTCCCAATGGCAGGTGCAAAAGATGGTTGGTCGAAATTATCAAAGAATCTGAAATCAGAAATTGACTTAGAAAAAATTGAATCTTTCAAAGGAACCGTTTCTCTTCCTTTTGAACCAGGTTCTGTTGTTGCGGTCAAAATCATTGATGATCGTGGTATTGAAAGTTTAAGGGTTTTAAATGTGTAGTCATGTCTGAAGGAATAGATAAGTTAATCATCAACACCCCTCATCAAGAACCTGAACATCATTGGCACTATGATAGAGATAACAGAAATTTCTTCATTAAAAATGGTAGAAGACCTGCGGGTTATGTAGTTGCAACTCCAAATTCTAAAGCGTTTGATGATCCGGGAATTTTCGTTGAAATAGATACCGTAAATCAAATTCGTCCAAGGGTTAAAGCATGGAGAGAATCGGGATATCCGGGAGTAACGGGTATTACAAGAAGGTTGTTAGACCATTGGCAAGATCCCGAAGAAAGAAAAGATCGAAGATTCTTTTTTTGTCAATTAGAAGCTATTGAAACTCTCATTTGGTTAACTGAAGCTCCATCATCTGAAAAAGTAGGAATTGAAATCAAAGGTGATGGGGGAGATTTCGAGAGATGGTGTAGTAAAATGGCTACTGGGAGTGGAAAAACGATAATTATGTCTATGATTATTGCTTGGAACTTCTTGAACAAAGTAACAAGTCCAACTGATTCAAGGTTTAGTAAGTATGCTTTGGTAATGGCACCCGGTCTTACGGTGAAAAGTCGATTACAGGTCCTTCTTCCAACCCATGAACAAAACTACTATGAGGAATTTAACATAGTTCCTCCATCTCTTATGGATAAACTCCGTCAAGGAAAGGTTATCATTAATAATTGGCATACGTTATCGTGGGACACTCAAGACAAAATTGACTCAAAGGTTGAAAAAGGTCAATTACGGTCTGTAGATAAAAGACAACGTATGGAGATTAGTGGTGAAGCATACGTTAGACAAGTACTCGGAGAAATGAGTAATGCCCGTAACATCATAGTATTAAATGATGAAGCTCATCATGCATGGAGAATGAATGTTGACGCAACGGGAAAATATCAGAGAGTAGGATCAACTAAGGACAGTGCGGAAGAAGCTACAATTTGGATTGGAGGTTTAGATAAAATCCATAAAAAGAGAGGGGTCCTAAGGTGTTTTGATTTGTCTGCTACCCCTTTTACTCCATCAGGAAAAAAAGCGGCGGAGGAATCTTTGTTTACTTGGATCGTATCCGATTTTGGACTTAATGACGCCATTGAATCAGGACTGGTTAAAACACCAAGAGTTGTTGTCAGAGATGACAGTGAGAGAACAAAAGAATTAAAGTCAAGACTTTATCATATCTATTCTGATGATGAAGTCAAAGATGATATAAACAGAAGAGCGGACGAAACAGAACCACTACCTGACCTTCTTATTAACGCTTACTACCTCTTAGGCAAAGATTGGTTGGAAACAAAAAATGAATGGGAAAGTGTTGGTCATAAGGTCCCTCCTGTAATGATTACTGTAGCCAATAGAACTGAAACATCAAGTAGAATAAAGTACGCCTTTGACCATAATCAGATATTAATATCCGATTTATGTGCTCCGGACAAAACTCTACAAATTGATAGTAAAGTATTGTCTAACGCCGAGTCTGAGTCTGATGCTTTAGAACTTACATTTGAGAATTCTGAGGATGAGAATTTAACTCCTAAACTTACGAAAAAACAGGAAGCTGAATTATTACGTCTAACTGTTGATACTGTTGGAAAAGAAGGAGAACCAGGGGAACAAATCCAAAATGTTATTTCAGTCGGCATGTTATCAGAGGGATGGGATGCGAAAACCGTAACTCATATCATGGGGTTACGAGCGTTTTCAAGTCAGTTACTCTGTGAACAGGTAGTTGGAAGAGGACTAAGAAGAGTAAGTTACGATATAGGAGATGACGGGTTCTTTGAACCCGAGTACGTGAATATTTTTGGGGTTCCTTTTACTTTTTTACCACATGAGGGAGGGGATGGCACACCACCACCACCACCAAAACCAAAAACAAAGATTGAACCAAGGAAAGAAAAAGTTCAACACGAGATAGTTTTTCCAAACGTCATTAGGATTGACCACGTTTACAAACCACAGTTGAAGTTGGACTGGAACAAAATAAAGACATTGGAAATTGACCCCTATGAATCCATTACAGAGGCAGAACTCTCAGCTATCATTGGTGGTAAACCGAATCCTAAGGTTAAGTCCATGATTGGATTAGAACAGATTTCAGAGGAAACTAGAATACAAACTATTGTTTTTCGAATTTCATCCTCGATTTATAATTCTGAAAAGAAACCTGATTGGAAAGGAGGTAAAGAAGTTTTCTTGGGTCAAGTAGTTAGATTGGTTCACGAATTTTTAGAGTCTGACAAAATCAGAATCAAAAATAACTTGTTCAGTCAAGATGAATCCAAAAAGAAAATCTTGATCATTTTAAATATGAACAAGATCATTCAACACATTTGGTCTGAAATTCGTTCAGAGAACACAGAGAGACTTACACCTGTATTTGATAAGGAAAGACCTATTCGTTCAACTTCAGATGTAAGAACATGGTACACAAGTAAACCGTGTGAGTATGTTGAAAAATCTCACATTAGTCACTGTGTTTTTGATAGTGGTTGGGAAGCACAAGAAGCCTATTTCTTTGATAGGTCAAATTTGGTGACATCCTTTGTGAAAAATGATCATCTTGGGTTTGTTATATACTACAACTATAAAGGTGTAATTAGAAGATATTACCCTGACTTTATTTTAAGGTTAAGGAATGGGAATATGTTGGTTATAGAAGTTAAAGGTGTTGACAGCCAACAGAATCAGACTAAGAGAGAATATTTAAATGAATGGATAAATGCAGTAAACAATCATGGTGGCTTTGGAAAATGGCATTGGGATGTGTCGTTTGATCCAAATGATATTGGTGAAATATTGAAAAAACACTACAATAATGAAAATTAACCAAATAATAGATAAAATAAACGATAATCAACTTTTCGTACCTGCATTTCAAAGAGAATATGTATGGAAAAAAAAGGATGCAAAAGACTTAATTGATTCTTTAATAAAAGATTATCCTACTGGGACTATGCTAACATGGGAAACCAATAATCCGCCCGAACTGAAAGGTGATTATGTTTATGAACTTACTAAAGGATCGGTTAAACTGATTTTAGATGGACAACAAAGAATTACAACATTGTATATGTTGATGACTGGTGAGATTCCACCATATTACACCAAAAAAGAAATATTGGAAGATATAAGGGGACTACATGTAAATGTTCAAACAACATCGTTGGAGTATTATAGAAAAACAATTATGGAACAGGACCCTTGTTGGATTGATATAACTGAAATTTTTAAGGGCAATATTAGAACACGTGATATTATTGATGAACTGGAAGTAAAAAATAATGGGGAAAGAATTGAAAGAGATGTTGAAAATTTAATCGATGACAATATTGAATCTATTAAAAAGATTAGAGACAGAGAGTTTCTAGAACAAATCATACCTGTTAAAGCTACTATAAAAGAAGCAATTGATATTTTTTATATAGTAAATTCAAGTGGAGTTAATTTAACAGATGCTGAACTTGCATTAGCTCAAATATCGGGTTACTGGCCACAAGCTAGAGAAGAGTTTAAGGAGAAACTAAACTACTTAAGTGAAAAAGGATGGGTTTTCAATCTTGATTTTATTATGTATGTTTTATTAGGAACCATACATAGAATGGGTTCTAAAATGGAAAAGCTTCATTCGATTGAAAACAAAGATGAAATTCAAAGGGTTTGGAAAATTTTAGATGATAAGGTTTTAGATTACACTTTGAATCTTCTTCAATCACAGGGTTATGTTGACCACTCAGATGAAATTAATTCTGTCTACGCTTTAGTACCAATAATCACATATGTTTATTTAAAACCAAATCACAAACTTAACGAAGAGGAAATTAAAAAAGTAATTAAATGGTTTTATTATTCACAAGTAAGGTTCAGATATATCTCACAATTACCACAAAAATTAGATAAGGATTTAAAAGTTGTTGAAAGTTCTGAATCACCATTTGATGAACTTTTAAAGGTAATTTCTGAAGAAAGACCTTTAGAAATAAAACCTCAAGAATTTGTTGGAAGAAGTATCCGTTCACCTTTTTTCAGTTTAATGAAATGGTATTTTAAAAGTCAAAATGCAATCTGTTTAGGGACAGGTTTAAGTATTAGAAAAAACATGGGTAAGAAATACTCACTTGAAAACGACCATATATTCGCATACTCTGTTCTCAGAGATTCTGAATATTACGATATGGATGATAGAATAGATAAATCTCTTGCACAAGAATTTACCAATAGAATGATACTGACTCTAAGTGAGAACAGAACAAAATCAAATAAACTCGCTGAAGTTTATCTTAAAGATGTGAAATCAAAGTTCCCAAACTCTTTAACTCTACAATGTATTCCTGAAAATGAGGATTTGTGGAAAATTGAAAACTATAAAGAGTTTTTAAAAGAGAGAAGAGTTCTTCTTTCTGAGAGATTCAATCATTTTTTAAATAACATATCAATTACCGATACAAAAATAAAATCTCAGTTAGATATAGATGAACTTATTAATTCAGATGAAGACCATTTCCTTGAGTTTAAATCCACAATGAGGTATAGTATGACAGAAAAACAGATTGATAAAAAACTTGAAGATGTAATCTTAAAAACTGTATCAGCATTTAATAATAGTGATGGAGGAAAATTATTGATAGGTGTTTCGGATGATAAAGAAATTTTAGGATTACAAAATGATTATAATACTTTGAGGGAGGGAAATAGAGACCATTTTGAACTACACTTAAGAAACCTTCTGAATAACTCTTTTACAAAGGAGTATATATCAATAAATGTCAGAATTCATTTTCCAATTGTTGAAGATGAAGAGGTTTGTCTAGTAGATATCAAGTATGGAACAAAACCTTTATTTCTAGAGGTTAAAGATAGAAATGGAAATAAACATAAAAAGTTTTATGTAAGAAGTGGTAATTCATCTCAAGAGTTGGATATAGTTGAAACATCAGAATACATAAAAAAGAGATTTTAATTTTGTATAAAAACTCTCCATTAAGTCATATTATAATTTCAATTCCCCCAAATATTCTTCCATTTAAATTCATCTGTTTCTAATTCCTGAGTTATCTCCTGAGGTTTATTAATGGTTCGTTCATCAATGTATCTGTTGAGGTGAGAACTTCTTACATATCTCTTATATGGGGTTATTTGAATCATTGGAAGTTCCTTTTCTTTTACCAATTTCTCAAAGTGTTTTCTACTGATTTTTAAGGTTTCCATAACCTCATATTTAGTTAGTAATCTATCATTCATTTTTTCACTCCATTCTTAAATATTTCTTTTAATCTTTTTTGTTTCTCAATAGGTAATTCTCCAAACCTATCTTCTAATTGTTTTGATGTTTCTGAAATAATTGATTCTCTATATCTTTCATAGTTAACGAATACATCAATTAAGGATGTAGTGGTATCAAAGATTTTATCTGGTGGTAAATGATAACCTAAATCCTTTGTGAATTGATATAAACTATTCATTAATTCTCCGTGTAGTTGACCTGTTGTTTTTTTCATTGTTGTTTCTCCTTATTACTTATCACTTAGATACAATCTATCCTATCAGTGTCGTAATACTCACAATGAATTAAATATGGAATCCTTTTCCTTTAATCTATTGTAGACGACTGATAGAATAACTCATCACTTGAGTACTCACTATCACAACCCCATTATCGTTCAGTTCAGTTGTTCACTTATCACTCCGAGTATATTTCAATACCGTCGGTTGTTGACTATAACACCTTTCTGAGGGGTGTTAACTATCAATAAGTATTAGAATAGATTTAATAAAACCATATTTCTACAAATTATTTACAGAAACTATATGGTTTAATATATAAGGATATAAGTAATGTTAGAATAAATGGTAAATAACCTACTAGGAGTGTTAATGAATTGAGTTTACCATTATTGAGGTTCTATAAAAACATCACCAATCTCAACAATATCTTTTCTGTTGATTCTTTCTTCTCTAATCTTACCTTTTTTGTAGATAGAATGGACTTTTGAGTTAGTAAATTCTGTATTTCGAGGAGTTTTTAATCCCTCATCGTTTAAGATTTTAGAAATCTTTCTATACCCAATAGGGGTAAGAAAATGGTGTTTATATTCACAAATTCGATTGTATAAATACTGTTGATATTCACTATAATTTGACTCCCATAATTTAGTGGTAGTTATTGAAAATGAGAATCTTACGATGAGTTTTAAGGGGTAAGGATAACCGGTTGTTTCTGCTATTCCACTGTAACTGACTTTGCCAGGTTTCTAGGTTGATCAACATTACAGCCTCTCATAAGGGCTATGTGATAACTTAAAAGTTGAAGTGGAACTGTTGCTAGTAGTGGGACTAGAAGTTCATCACAATTAGGAATTTCTATGTAGTGATCTGCAATTTTTTTAACTTCAGTATCGCCTTGACTTACAATAGCAATAATCTTTCCTTTTCTCGCTTTAACTTCTTGAATATTTGATATAATTTTTTCATAACTAGAATCCTTAGTTGCAATTACAAAAACAGGCATTTCTGCATCGATTAATGCAATTGGCCCATGTTTCATTTCTGCTGCTGGATATCCTTCGGCATGTATATAGGAAATTTCTTTGAGTTTTAAAGCACCTTCTAATGCTAATGGAAAATTTATTCCCCTCCCCAAATAAAGTGCGTTCGTAGACTTGTGATATATTTTAGCAATTTTTTCAATTAAATCATTTTGCTTTAAAACAATTTCTAATTTTTCATGAATTGTATTCATTTCAACAAGAAGCCTGTTGAATCTTTTGTTAGAAATAGTCCCCTTTCTTTTGCCAATCATCATGGACATTAAAGTGAGAATAGTCACTTGGGCTGTAAATGCTTTTGTAGACGCAACCCCAATTTCAGGCCCTGCATGGGTATAAGAGCCGCAATGTGTTTCTCTAGAAATTGAACTTCCTACCACGTTGCATATTCCGATAAGAGTTGCTTTTCTTTCTTTAGCTAACTTAATTGCAGCTAATGTATCTGCAGTTTCACCAGATTGTGATATGGCAATAACTACATCATCTTCATTAATTATAGGATTTCTATATCTAAATTCAGAAGCATATTCAACTTCTACTGGAATTCTAGCAATTTCTTCAAAAAGATATTCTCCAACCAGACCTGCATGCCATGAAGTTCCACATGCAACAAATATTAATCTTTTTGCATTAACTAACTTTTCTTCATAATCTGATATTCCACCTAAAACTACATTTCCTTTTGAAATACTGATTCTTCCCCTCATAGAGTCTAAAATAGACTGTGGCTGCTCGTAGATTTCTTTAAGCATAAAATAGTCATACCCCCCTTTTTCAAGTGTTTCTAAATGCATTTCTAGTTCTTGAATGTAAGGAGTCTTAGTTTGATTTTCTATAGTCTTGAGTTTAAATCCATTTTTCAAACTTATTTGAGCAATTTCACCATCTTCAAGATAAACTACATTTTTAGTATATTCTATTATTGGTGTTGCATCAGAAGCACAAAAGTATTCCCCTTCACCAATTCCAACTACTAATGGACTTGATTTCCTAGCGGCAATTAATTCATCAGGGTTTTCATTACTTATAACTACTATTGCGTAAGCTCCGATCACTTCATTTAAAGCTAATCTTACAGCATCAAATAAATTATGCTTACTATTTTTATAAATTTCTTCAATTAAATGAACCAATACTTCTGTGTCAGTTTCACTTTCAAATTTGTGGCCTCTAAGCTCTAATTCTTCTTTAAGAATAGAATAATTTTCAATAATTCCATTGTGAACTAGACTTATTTTTTTATCGCCAGACTGATGAGGATGTGCATTTATATTATTTGGAAGTCCATGGGTTGCCCATCTAGTATGACCAATAGCAAGATTCCCATTAACATCTTTATCTTTTGTAAAATCAATTAGATCTTGAACCTTACCCTTTTTTTTAAAGACCTTTACAGATTTTTCTTTAACAATAGCCACACCAGAACTATCATACCCTCTATACTCTAATCTTTGTAGTCCCTTTATGACTATTTCATAGGCGTTTTTAGGCCCCAAGTAAGCTACGATACCGCACATAGATATTAATATTTAGTGTAAGAAATAATTACTTTTGCCTTATCCTTTTTAGTGGAATTCATACCGTTTAAAACAACCCTATTAGCAGTTATTCCACTGCCGTTAGGAAAGATCTTTAAAGTATCATTAAGAATTTTTTCTGATATCACTTCATTAAGGTGTCTAGTTATATTAAAATTGTAATTTTTATTTAAAGGGTCAAAAACTCCACCTTGATTTCCCTCAAATAAATCAGGTAGAAACTCATAATCTCCATCGACACTTCTTCTTGAAATAAATAAAGCAGATGGAGATGGGAAGTCGTCATATAAATAATCTTCAAAAGGTAATTTTATTTCCGCTTTATTAATAATGATTTGCTTACCAATTAATGAATCTAACCCAGGAATTATCAATCTGCCATTTACACCACCTAATGATTGAATATAAAACTGATTTTGACCATTAGCTGGATTATTCAACAAAGACTCTATAGCAGTACCTGAATAATTATGTGCAACATTATGAAAATACGCACAGTTACTATTTATATTAAAGTCAAAATCTAGGGTGTCATGTTCATAAGGAATCCCACTTGTGTCTCTATAAAACAACTTGATTTTTGAATAGGAATTAAGTAAATCAATGTAATATAGCCCTCCGTTGACACTATTAGTAGTTGAAATTTTAATACCCTTAAAAAAAGATAAAAATTCATTAGCTCCGTCATTCCCGTTTAAAACAGAACTTCCAGATTCATTTATTATTGGATTTGCAAATTCTTCAATATTTAATGGGATTCTTAAAATCGCTTTATCAACTAAAACACCTGCAAAATAACCAGGGAAAAGAGGGTCAGACTGAATGCTACCAGATTCTGATAAGTTAACTGCTTTTGTACTTAAAAAAGTTTTATTGTTATAGGTAGAATCTTTGAAAATATCCTCATCCAATACTTCTACAAAAAATTCCTGCTTTTCAATTTCACCATAAGATCCATCAATTGCTAAATACATCACCACTGAATCTACAACTATATCACCAAGACTACCACTAGCAGGTGTAAAGTCATAGGCTTGTTCTATTCTAATTTGACTTACAATAGATGCATTTACTTCTCCAAAAACAGGATCTATATAGTTTCCAAGAGGGCTAGGACCGTTTAGCTCATCAGTATTTATACTGTCAGAAATCACAGAAAAAGAAATCACAGAAAAAGTATCACAATAAATTGCATTAACACTACTAGATTCTGGATCGACATCTAAACCAAATTCTTTGTTTTTTATGCAAGAGTTAATACCAACTATGTAAAATAGAAAAACTGTAGTTAAAAATAAATTTTTTGATTTTTTGAGCAATTCCAATTGGCTAAGCAAGGACTCCGTTTTCGCTGAGCACTTTATCGTAAAAATCTTGATGAGCTTCAATTGTCTTTTCTTCTTGCTGGTGCTCTAAAAGCGGTTTTCTTAAGGATTTAACAAGTTCTTTTAATAAATCATCAATTTCATAATCACAAAAACCTACTGCATCACTCCATTGTATTCCGATTTCGTGCAGTTTTTTAACTCCAATTGAACCCTTAATACCGAGCTCTGAAACAGGAATGTTATCAAACTCTAGTTTTTCTTCTAAATTTTTAGAAAACTTAATTGTTTCGTCCCTATTGTAAATACTGTAAATTACTTTAGCACCCGAAAAATGAGGGTCATTTGAATAAACAGATTTTAAGTACACAGGCATTAATGCTGTCATCCAACCATGACAATGAACAATATCTGGCATCCAGCCAAGTTTTTTAACTGTTTCCAAAACTCCTCTACAAAAAAACATTGATCTTTCATCATTGTCCTTGAAGTATTTTCCGCTAGCATCTTTAAAAAGAAATTTCTTCTTAAAATATTCTTCATTATCTATAAAATATACTTGAATTCTTATTTGAGGAATTGAGGCCACTTTAATAATTAGTGGATGATCGTAATCATTCACAATTAAATTCATACCAGAAAGTCTAATCACTTCATGTAATTGATGTCTACGCTCATTAATCACTCCAAATCTTGGCATGAAGATTCTAATTTCCTTATCAGATTCATGAACACCTTGAGCGACTTTTCTAACAAGACTTGATATTTCAGATTCTATTAAAAACGGATCGATTTCTTGGGTGACATAAAGAATTTTACTTTTTTCCATAACTACGTATCTCTTTCCTAAAAAATAATGAGTTGCAAAAATATAAAAAAAAAACACATAAAACCAACATTTATAGTAGCTTTAATTTAGTTTTATAACTAATGCAAATAGTAAATGAAATCCAGGAATTAAATAAAGCATTAGCTTTAATATCTAAATCTTCTATTGGATTTGTCCCAACAATGGGGTTTTTACATCAAGGTCATTGCTCATTAATTAAGGCTTCAAAGAAAAAAACAAATTTTACAGTTGTCACAATATTTATAAACCCTACTCAGTTTACCAATAAATCTGACCTTGAAAATTATCCTGTTAGCTTAGAACAAGATTTATTTATCCTTAATAAGGAAGGAGTTGACCTAGTATTTTGCCCTAATTTTCAAAACTTATTTCTCAACGAAAAAATGATTGACATTTCTTTAGAGCAATTAGACAAAGTCTTGGAGGGAAAAGAAAGAAAGGGTCATTTTAATGGGGTTATTAGAGTTCTAAATATTTTTTTTAATCTAATTAATCCAAATTTTGCATTCTTTGGTGAAAAAGACTACCAACAATATTTAATAGTAAAATATTTTGCAAATCATTTTTATCCGGAAATTAAAATTATACCTAGACCAACTCAAAGAGAACTAAATGGCTTAGCGATGAGCTCTAGAAATAGTAGACTTTCGTTAAATGATTTTGAGAAATCGAAGGGCATATTTAAAGTTCTTACTTATTGCAAAAGTAATTTTGAGTTTAATAAAAGAAAAGAGTTAGAAAAAACTTGTTTTGATATGTTATCAAATTTTTCCATCCCTGAATATTTTGAAATTAGACATGCGGATGATTTGTTAAATAATGGTAATCAAAATAGAAAATGGAGAGCATTTGCTGCTACAAGATTAGGTGGTGTTAGGTTAATTGATAATATTGCTATTAACTAACAGATGAAAAATAAATTGTTTAAATTATTAAAAGTTTCCTTGCCAGTAGCAATCGGGATTTATCTTACTTGGTATTTCATATCAAATTCATCTGAAACAGAAAAAGATTATTTTTTAAAATCATTATCTGAAGCTAATTATCTTTGGATTTTAGCAGCTCTTGTTATCGCTTTTTTAAGCCACCTTAGCAGGGCTTACAGATGGAAATATTTACTTGAAACACTAGATTTAAAGCCTAAACTGAGTCTAATGTATCACAGTGTTATGATTGGTTATATTATTAATTTAACAATTCCTAGATCGGGTGAGTTGGCAAGAGCAGCCTATTTTAGTAGATACCAAAAAACAAAACCAGATCAAATCTTTGGAACAATTGTTATTGAGAGAGTAGTTGACTTAATAATGTTTGCTTTAGTATTTTTTATTGCTTTTTTATTTCAAGCGGATCAAGAAAAATTTAATCAATTTAGACAAATATCTACTAACTCCTCAAACCCGTTATTGTTACCCATGTTTATAGTTATTGGAGTGCTTTTAATCATTCTTTTAGTTGGGTTTAAAAAGGTAAGAATTAAAGCAATTAATTTTCTTAAAGGAATTACTCAGGGTGCTACTGCAATTTTAAGACTTAAGAGTAAAACAGCATTTTTAATGCATACACTATTTATTTGGTCTGGATACTTAGCTATGTTATGGATTACTGCACTAGCGCTCCCAGATCTTCAAAATATTACTATAAATGCAGTTTTTGCTTGTTTTATTGGTGGAACTATTGCAATCGGAGCAACTCCGGGTGGAATAGGACTTTACCCTATTATGGTTGCAGGAGCATTAATTGAAATGTATGGTTACGATGGTCAAATAGCTAAATCTTTTGGTATGTTGATGTGGACTTCCCAGACTGCTTTCATGATTTTATTGGGAATTATTTCACTAATTGCTATTAAAAAAGAAAATTAATCTTTCAATTTAGGAAGCTCAATTCCAAGTTCATCAGTTTGTTGCTTGTCAAGAAGAGAAGGGGCATCAATCATCGTATCTCTACCACTATTATTTTTTGGAAATGCAATAAAATCTCTAATATTATCTTTCCCACCAAATAAAGCACAAAGTCTATCAAATCCAAAAGCAATTCCACCATGTGGTGGAGCACCATACTCAAAAGCACTCATTAAAAATCCAAACTGAGCTTCGGACTCTTCTTCACTAAAACCAAGAATCTCAAACATTTTTTCTTGGATATTTCTATCGTGAATTCTAATGGATCCACCCCCAACCTCTACTCCGTTAATAGCCAAATCATATGCATTAGCTCTAACCTTCTCTGGGTTGGTTTCCAACATTTCTAAATCACTTTTTTTTGGAGATGTAAAAGGGTGATGCATAGCATGAAAAGAATTGGTTGTTTCATCTTTTTCTAACAATGGAAAATCTACTACCCAAACAGGTTTAAAAATCTTTGAATCCCTAAGGCCAAGACGACTGCCCATTAACAATCTAAGTTCATTCATTTGTGTTTGAACTGATGATTTTTTTCCGCTTAATATTAGAATTAAATCTCCGGGCTTCGAATTACATTTATTAACCCACTTAGTTAAAGACCTTGAATCATAAAACTTATCTACAGAAGATTTAAAAGTTTGATCTAGATTGTACTTTAGGTATACAAGACTTTTTGCACCTATCTGTGGTCTTTTAACCCAGTCTGATAATTCATCCAGTTTCTTCCTGGAATATTCCGCACAACCGGGAACATTTATAGCAACAACAGATTCTGATTCATCAAAAATCTTAAAACCTTTACCTTTAGCAAGGTCATCTAAGTAAGTTAATTCCATTTCAAATCTTACATCAGGCTTATCAGAGCCGTATTTTTCTATGGCTTCACCATAAGAAATAATCGGAAAAGGATCTTGGAATTCTATATTCAGAATTTTTTTGAAAAGAAATTTAATTAAGCCTTCAAAAGTTTCTAATACTTCTTGTTGATTAACAAAAGCCATTTCACAATCAATTTGAGTAAATTCTGGCTGTCTGTCAGACCTTAAATCTTCATCTCTAAAACATTTAACAATTTGAAAATAACGATCGTATCCACTTACCATAAGTAATTGCTTAAATGTCTGGGGAGATTGTGGTAGTGCATAAAACTGTTGCTTATTCATTCTGCTAGGAACTACAAAATCACGAGCTCCCTCTGGGGTTGATTTTATTAAATAAGGTGTTTCAATTTCTAAAAAACTATTTTGGTGAAAGAAATTTCGAATTTCAATACTCATTTCACTTCTTAAGGCTAAATTTTTTTGTAAAGGACTTCTTCTTAAATCAAGAAACCTATATTTCATTCTTAGCTCTTCCCCACCATCAGTTTCATCTTCAATAGTAAATGGAGGTGTTTTGGACTTGTTTAAAATAGTGAGTTTCTCTATTTCAATCTCAATTTCTCCAGTATTAATTTTTTGATTTTTATTACTACGCTCTCTTACTATTCCTTCAATTTCTACGACCCATTCTCTATTAATACTCCTAGCTTTTTCAGATAATGACTTATTAAGCTCTTCATTAAAAGCTAGTTGAGTTATCCCGTATCGGTCTCTTAAATCTACAAAGGTCATTCCTCCAAGATCTCTAGACTTTTGTATCCAACCACATAATTTGACCTTTTGATCAATATTTTTGATTCTTAATTCTCCGTTGTTGTGTGTCCTGTACATTTTATTAAAATATAACTTATAAAGATTGGTTTGTTATCACTTTAATTGCTCTTTTTACATCATCATCTTTATAAGTATTTAATATATATCTTGATTGATCAGAATAATAATAACTACTTAGTTCAACTTTGACACTCCACTCTAAATCAACTAATTCTTGATTATTAAATTGAGCAATATTTTTCCCGTTTTCTTCCAAATAGCTTTTTATCAGACTTAAATCAACTTTAAAATTATCATTAAAATCTTTAATGTTAGTAAAGTTCTCTACTGGATTTCTTTCGAAATAATCAAAACAAAAATCTCTCCAATTTCCTGTGTAAATAGTATTATTAATTGCTTCACTATAATTTAAAGTATCTATTGGAGAATAAAGATCAGGGATTATTCCGCCTTTAAAAATACTATTGTCATTAAGTGAATCATTTTGAGTAAGTTCGCCACTTTCAATCCTTTCAAAAATATCATTATCGTAATCTATATCTTTACCATAAGGTTTTTGAATGCATTTTCCAGAAGGAGTATAGTATCTTGATGTAGTTATTCGTAGTTCAGAAGAATCAGGCAAAATTATTGGTTGTTGAACTAACCCTTTACCAAAGGTTCTTCTACCTAAAATTATCCCTCTTTTATTATCTTGAATTGCGCCACTTACAATTTCACTTGCAGAAGCAGTTGAGCTATTAACTAAAATAACTAATTTACCTTTTTCAAATAACCCATTCGAACTTGAATAAAAAGTTCTTTTTTTAGAATGTGCTCCCTCAGTATATACAATGAGCCTATCTTTTGATAAGAATTCATCAGCGATGTTTATAGCTTGATGAAGATAGCCCCCACCATTAAATCTTAAATCAAAAATTAAGCTTTCCATTCCCTGTTTTTTCAAACTATAAATTGCATTTTTAAATTCAAGGTCTGATGAATTGGAGAATGAACTTAATTTAATATATCCAATATTGTTTTCTAAAATAGTATATGCTGAAATTGATTTCAAGGGGATAGATCCTCGATAAATATTTTTTTCAACAATCTGTTTATTGGGTTTCAATACGGAAAGTTTCACTTTAGTTCCTACTTTCCCCTTAAGTTTTTTTAAAACATCCTCATTCTTCAAACCATTACCTGCAATATTTTCACTGTTAATTTTAACAATTCTATCCCTTATTTCTAAGCCGGCACCTTCAGAGGGGCCACCGCTAATTATATCTACAATAGTTAATGTGTCTCTATAAATCATGAATCTTATTCCAATTCCTCCAAAATGCCCAACTAGTGATTCGTTAACTCTTTGTCTTTCTCTTGCTGGAATATATGAAGAGTGAGGATCGAGATCTTTTAGGATATTATTTATTGCTTTTTCTGCGAAATTATTTGGATCTAAAGAATCAACATAATTACTCAACAAGTTATCAATTACAACATCAACGTTGGTAGTGCTATTAATTTGATTTTCGTTGAATAATATTTTACCATGATTTATTCCAATCCAATATGTGAAAGCTGAAAATACTCCTAAAAGTAAAATACAAATCAATATTGAAATCTGACTGTTATTTCTCAAATAATAGGGGATTAATATGTTGAATTTCTACTCCTGCCTTTTCTAAAAAATCTAGCCCTTCGGGATCTTTATATTTTTTAGAATAGACAAGTCTTTTGATTCCTGATTGATGAATTAATTTAGCACATTCTTTACAAGGGGACAAAGTTAAGTAAAGTGTTGATTCATTACAACTATTTGTGCTTTTTGCTACTTTCAAAATTGCATTAGCTTCTGCATGTAATACATACCAATTAGTATTTCCATTCTCATCTTCACAATTATTATTAAACCCAGATGGTGTCCCATTAAATCCATCAGAAATAATCATATTGTTTTTAACAATAATAGCACCTACTTTTTTTCTTTCACAATGAGATAATTTACCCCATTCTAAAGCCATTTTTAAATAGGCTATATCATATTTTAGTTGCTTTTCTATTTTCTTTGATTTAAATATATAGTACCGAAGGTGGGAATCGAACCCACACGTCCTAAGACACACGAGTTTGAGTCGTGCGCGTCTACCAGTTCCGCCACTTCGGCAAGTGAGTTGCGAATTTAGCTTATGTTTTTATTCTAGCAAAATATATTTATGCTTCAATATATAAATCGTTTTATAATAATTTATTATTTATGTAAATTCAATTACATTTGCACCCCAATGTCACACAGAGTTAAAATATTAGCATGCTCTTCGTCTGAGCCTTTAGCCATAGAAATAGCTAAAAGTTATGGCCAAGCTTTGGGAGAAGTTGAGGTTCAAAAATTTAGCGATGGCGAATTTGGAGTTTCTATCAAAGAAACTGTTCGTGGTTGCGATGTTTTTATTATACAAAGTACAATTCCTCCACAAGAAAATTTGATGGAAATGCTTCTTATGATTGATGCAGCTAAAAGAGCATCTGCCCATAAAATAGTTGCTGTTTTACCATATTTTGGTTGGGCTAGACAAGACCGTAAAGATCAACCTAGAGTTGCTATTGGAGCAAAATTGGTTGCTAATATGTTGGTTACTGCAGGTGTTGATAGAGTTATGACAATGGATTTACACGCAGATCAAATTCAAGGGTTTTTTGAAGTTCCAGTTGATCACTTATATGCCTCTACACTTTTTGCTCCTTACTTAAAGACAAAAGATTTAGATAATTTAATCATTGCTGCTCCTGATGCAGGGGGTTCAAAAAGAGCAAATGCTTACGCAAAATTTCTTAATGTTGATTTAGCTCTTTGCTACAAACAGAGAAAAAAAGCTAATGAGATTTCAGACATGACCATAATAGGAGACGTAAAAGGAAAAGACGTTGTTATTATCGATGATATGATTGATACAGCAGGAACTCTTACTAAATCTGCACAATTATTTATGGACTATGGTGCGAAATCTGTTTCAGCTTGTTGCACTCACCCAATACTTTCTGGACCAGCTCATCAAAGGATAGAGGATAGCATATTAAAAGAACTAATAGTAACAAACACTATTAAATTAAAAAAAGCAAATTCTAAAATTAAAGTACTTTCTGTTGCTGATCTTTTTTCTGAAATAATGAAGCAGCACATAAGTTTTAAATCCATTAGCAAACATTTTTTGTTTGGTAATTAATTAATAAATAAAAATAACAAATATGAAAACAGTATCATTGAGCGGTTCTCCAAGAGAGAACGTAGGAAAAAAAGATGCTAACTCCCTTAGAAAAGAGGGTAGCATTCCGGCAGTAGTTTATGGCGGAAAAGAACAATTACATTTTTCTATTTTAGAGAACGAAGCAAAAAAGCTGGTATTTACTCCAAATGTCTATTTAATTGAAATAGATGTAAATGGAAAAAAGTTTAAAGCAATACTGCAAGAAGCACAAGTTCATCCAGTTACAGATAGAATTTTACATCTAGATTTTTTAGAAATTAAGGAAAACTCTCCATTTAAGTTGAATCTTCCAGTTAGACTTGAAGGTTTTTCTAAAGGAGTTAGAAATGGTGGAAATTTAAGCCAGAATTTTAGAACTCTAAAAGTTATGGGCTTACTTAAAGATATGCCAGATGCTGTTAAAATTGACATTACTCCACTTAAGATTGGTGAAAAAATTAGAGTCTTAGATTTAAATATTCCGGGACTTAAATTTTCTGATCCTGAAAATGCAGTAGTTGTAGGAGTTTTAACTGCTCGAGCAGTTATTGAAGAAGAAGAAGAAGAAGAAGAAGAATCTGCTGAAGGAGCTGAAGGAGCTGAAGGAACTGAAGGTGCTGATTCAGAAAAGAAAAATTCTGAAGAACCCAAAAAAGATGAATAAATCATTGCTCCCATCATGAAGTTTTTGATTGTTGGGCTTGGTAATCCTGGTTCTAAGTATGAAAGTACCAGACATAACATAGGATTTAAGGCATTAGATTATATTGCAAAACAATCTAGTGCCTTTTTTATATCCGAGAAACATGGTGAAGTCTCGTCATTTAACTATAAAGGGAAAACTATCTTTTTACTAAAACCTAATACTTTTATGAACCTTTCAGGAACAGCAGTTAGATATTGGTTAATCAAACTAAAAATAGATATTAAAAATCTTCTTGTATTAACTGATGATTTAAATCTTTCATTGGGCAGTATTAGAATGAAAAAACATGGATCAGACGGAGGCCACAATGGTTTAAAAGATATTTGCCAAGTGCTTGCAACTAATCAGTACCCAAGGCTAAGAATAGGTATTGGGAATAGCTTTACTAAAGGCAATCAAATAAACTATGTTTTAGGTGATTGGACAGCGGAAAATGAAATAATTATAAATCATAAGTTAATCAAAATAAAAGAAATGGTATTAAGTTTTTGTTTTTCGGGTATTGAAAATACAATGAACACATTTAATAATACTTAATTAAAATAATCCATGAAGTTCAGCATCTATTCCTGAAATAATTTTCCCTAAATCTTCTTTATTTTCGTGAAAGTTATTGTTGTCAACATCAATAATTAAGATTTTCCCTTTATCATAAGTCGATATCCAAGCCTCATACCTTTCATTTAATCTCTTCAAGTAGTCTAGTCTAATGCTTTCTTCATATTCTCTTCCTCTTGTTTGTATATTCTGAACGAGTTTAGAAACAGAAGCTCTTAAATAAATTAATAAATCTGGAGCAGATACAAAAGATTCTATAAGATTAAAAAGACTAAAATAATTTTCAAAATCTCTTGTAGTCATTAGTCCCATGGAATGAAGATTTGGAGCGAAGATAAATGCATCTTCATATATTGTTCTGTCCTGAATAACAGTTTTAGAACTATTTCTTATTTCCTGGGTTTGAGTAAACCTACTGTTCAAATAATATATCTGCAAATTAAAAGACCACCTTTGCATTTCATCATAAAAGTCATTTAAATAAGGATTGTCATCTACATCTTCAAAATGTGTATCCCATTTATAGTGCTTGGCAAGTAGCCCTGTAAGTGTGGTTTTTCCAGCACCAATATTTCCTGCAATAGCAATATGCATATCCTTTAAATTTTAATAATCTAATGTAGAAAAATAGGAATTAAAAAGTGTAGTTGTTAATAACTTTTGTAATTAACTAGTTTGGTATTATAATCAAATCTGCCTCAGATTTATTATTTAAAACTCCTATTAATTGATCTTGATATTGCGTGATTTTATAATACTTATTGGTTTTATAAATAGTATCAATTTTAAAATCTAAATAATTATATTTAGTTAGAAAAACCCCATCATAACCCATTAAATTTTTTTCATTAATTATTAATCCTTTTTTTGCATTTATATTTATAATGTTAAGTAAAGAACCATATTGATCTAAAATAAATACTTGATCGGAAGTTACAGCATATAATTTTTTGTTTTTTTCTTTCATTTTCAATATTGGAAAATTCATTTTTGGAAGAATAACTGAAAGATTTCCACTTTTGAAAGTTATTTCTGATAAGTAATTTATTTTGATGATTTCGTTAACATCTAAATCATAAAGCCATATACCATTATCAAAATTACTATTTGATATGCAATTAGTTTGATAAAGTCCTAATTCATTTAATGAAATTTCACTTTTTTGAAGAGACAAAGTATTATCTAAAGCCAATATTACACCTTGATCTTTATAAAAGAGCAATGGTCTAAGAGGGTTACTTATATCCAGCTGAGTAATAATTCCTAATAATTTATTGCTGTAATTATAAATTACCTCTCCTAAGGGGCTGTATTTTATAAGATTGTCCTTGTTGATATGGTAAACGAATCCATAATGATCAATTTCTGTAATTTTACTTTTAGAAAAAGTATTAAATTTCATTTCGTTAATCTCTTGACAAATGATACTCTTACAGCCTAAAAAAAGTATTGAAGTCTTAATTATTAATATCCATTTCCAATATTTCATTTATATATTGTTTAGTTGTGCTTAATCTTGGTATTTTATTTTGTCCACCTAATTTATTTTTACTCTTTAACCACCTGTAGAAGGTGTTTTTTTGAACCACTTTAATTACAGGAGCTTGAAGCGGAGAATTATTAATTCTTTTAGCTTTATAATCAATATTCGTTTTTTGTAGTTCGTTATCCAAAACCTTACTAAATCTAATTAAATCATTTGGGTTAGTAACGAATTCTATTAACCAATAGTGAAATCCTATTGACTTATTTGTAGCTTCTAAAAAAGGAGCCAATGTAAATTCGCCAACGATACAGTTACATTTTTCAGCAGCTTCTTTTATTGCTTTTTCTACATGCTGAATCATTAATTCTTCTCCTACCATATTTATAAATTGCTGTGTTCTTCCGATAACTTTTATTTTAAATGGCAATATTGATGTGAAAATTATTGTGTCCTCTAAACGGTATCTCCATAATCCCCCATTAGTAGAAATCACCAACTCATATGGTGTATTTAGTTCAACATCTTCCAACCCTAATGTAATAGGTTGGCTATCTTTCCAGTGACTTTTAGAAATAAATTCATAGTATATGCCATAGTCAAGCATTAAAAGCATATCATCTGAATTATTCTCGAACTGTAAACCAAAAAACCCCTCAGTTGCATTGTAGTTTTGATAAAAATGAATTTCTTTTTCAATGACTGATTCAAAACTTTTTTTGTAAGGTTGAATATTCATGCCCCCATGAAGATATAGCTCAAGATTAGGCCATATTTCATGTATGTTGCTACATTTTTTTTCTTTAATAATTTCATTCATTATTACTAACACCCAAGATGGAGCTCCAGCAATTATTTGAACATCGTCTTTAGGAGAGT
>Ga0209716_1000956_pt1 | contig 23854 bp, 31 predicted proteins | sample COGITO_mtgs_1205_FD_184811 | JGI IMG/M metagenome (GOLD analysis project Ga0209716, IMG submission 184811) | Pelagic marine microbial communities from North Sea - COGITO_mtgs_120531 (SPAdes) (version 2) | ecosystem: Environmental > Aquatic > Marine > Epipelagic ...
AAGTTATGGCAGGTAACATGCAGGAGCTACGTCGTTATATAAGGGAACTTAAAGAAGTAGTGGTTTATTATAGAACAGTAACAGTAGTGGAGACAAATGAAACAGAGGACTAAACAAAAAGTCCTAGCAAGACTAAAGGAACAATATATGAACAGAGACGCAGTATTTGAACAACTAAAGATAGATGAAGGAGTAGTGTATGCAATCTATAAAGACCATCTTGGGTACGATACGTTTGGGGTCGGTCACCTTATCAAAGTCAGTGACGAGGAATTCGGAGCACCAGTTGGAACAGAGATTAGTGAAGAAAGAGTTAGGGCGTGTTTCGACTCAGACCTTGATCTTGCCATCAGCGAATGTGGAGCTTTATACGGCGAACGGGAGTTTGGAGAATTTCCAGACGAGGTCCAGCAAATCTTGGTTAATATGATGTTTAACATGGGTAGAACTCGCTTAAGTAAGTTTAAAAACTTCACTGCCGCCCTGCAAGAGGGAAACTGGGCACGAGCCGCAGTGGAAGGACGAGATTCTCAGTGGCACAGACAAGTAACAAATCGTGCAGAGCGACTCATGTCCCGAATGGAGAATGTTTCAGGTTAACCTGTAAATGTTTCTTGACTTAAATTACTAAAACCGATATAATATGTTTTATGAATATATTTATATTAGATGAAAATATCGAACTGTGTGCTCAGTATCATATTGATGCACACTCCGGAAAGATGCAGCTCGAAGCAGCGCAGATGTTATGCACAAACCACTGGGTAGATAAGTACTTAGGGTACGTACCAAGAAAACTCACCTCAGAAGAATGGGCCGTTCTTAAAGAAGCCAAAACAAATGAAGTGCGAGATTTTCCATACCTCCCTACTATGTACAATCACCCCTGTACTATATGGGCCAGAGAATCAGAACAGAACTATACTTGGTTATTCAACTATGCTATGGCTTTGAATGAGGAACACATATACCGTGGCGGAGCAGACCATAAATCATTCAATGAAGTTATAAACAAACTGCCCGATATGGATAATTTACCTGATCTTGGGTTGACTCCTTTTGCTCAGGCAATGCCAGACGAGTTAAAAAGCGACAATGCAGTAGAGTCTTACCGTATGTTTTATATGAAAGATAAAGCAGCTATTGGTAAGGGGGCTACCTGGAAAGTACGAGGTAAACCACACTGGTGGAATGAAGATATCGCGGATTATAATAATAGGATTTCAGGACAAAAGTGAAAGACGAAGAAATAAAAGAAAAATTTCAAGACAGCACTATGTCTAAGGCTGGACGTCTTGCAATGGAGCTGAATGCTGAAAAGAAACGTCTCAAGCATGAGATGGAAGAACTACAAGCTCAAGTAGACGACATGACACCAGTCACACCTACAGGTACTGTTGATAGCTATGTAAAGTGGGTGGCAACTATAACAGGAGTAGCTGGTGTATTTCTTATGAGTGCAGGCTTTGGAATTGAAGGAGAGTTCGCATACCTTGTAGCAGCGTGTAGCTGGGTCTTTGTAGGCAGTGTTTGGAATGATAAAGCAATTATGATAGGCAGTGCCATAAGTGGTACCGCTGTATTAATGAATATATTAACCCAGTATGTATTGTAGAAACTGTGGGGAGGATATGAGTGGAGATGGGTACACACTACCTTTCCATTGTATAAATGTTAGTGAAGAGGACTGGTGGTATAGTCCACCAGATTCTGGGCCTTACTATTGCGACGGAGAGGAAGAATGAAGAGTAGTAAAGTAGACTGGGCAGGAGAAGCCCGAGGTATCTCTGACGTAGTATTCTCTAGACTACGTACAGAAGAAAGAATCTATGTTAATTCTGTTACTACGGATTCAGACGTATGGACAGCCACAATGACGCAAACATTATCAAGAAGTATGAAATTGGAAGATTGCGTTATGGCCTTAGTGTATGAGTGTGAGATAAATAATCGTGAGCTAGTAGATGTAATAGAAGAAGCACTGGTTAGCAGAAGAGAACATTATGAAAGGATTAGTAAATGACAGCAAAAGTAAAATTAGTAGGATTAACTTCCCCCAGCGCATCGACAGACTGCCATACTGCAGGAGATCTGATCGCGTATGCAGCCAGAGTAAGTAATCCAGCGAATCAAAATAACAGCAAGACTTCAAAGAAATTATTGAAATACCTTATCAAAGAGCAGCATTGGTCTCCTTTTGAAATGGTCTCAGTAACCATGGAGATCACAACAACTAGAGATATTTCTAGACAGATTATTCGTCATAGATCGTTTTCCTTCCAGGAATTTTCTCAGCGGTATGCTGTAAGTGAGAGCTTCAGTACTAAAAGAGAAGCACGAAAACAGCACCCAACCAATCGTCAGTTGAGTGAGAGAGACGAAGACAAAGAAAGACAAAGCAAAGCACAAGAAGTCTTTAACGAGATGCAAGGAGAAGTAGCACGAGTAGCTAAAGATTACTACGAGATGGCACTTAATAGTGGTATTGCGAAGGAGCAAGCACGTGCGCTCCTCCCAGAGGGACTCACACAGACTACTCTATATATGGCAGGAAGCCTGCGTTCTTGGATTCATTACTGCGAATTGAGGCGGGGTCACGGCACACAGAAAGAACACATGGAAGTAGCAGATCTATGCTGGGAAATTCTAAGAACTCATTTCGCAGATATATGTGATGCAGTAGAGGAAATGTCGAGTGAGTGAGGGTAAAAAGTATGATGGAGAGAAGCCAAGAATGCATTTGCTTCCTCCTAAATCAATGGTAGAAGTAGCAAAGGTATTAACATTCGGAGCAAAGAAGTACGATGAACATAATTGGAGAAAATTGGAAAACCTTCAGAATCGCTATACAAGTGGTGCTTTGCGTCATATTTTTGCTCATAACGATGGAGAGCAGTTAGACGACGAAAGCGACCTTTCGCACCTAGCACACGCAATTTGTTGCTTATTATTTAAGTTGGAGATAGAATTAGAAAATGGCAGGAATGAAAAGAGTAAAGAAGAAAGACCACGAGAATCTAACATCGGAGAATATTCAGCGAGTTATCAGCTTGCTCCAGCCCACTTCTACGGATCAGAAGCCTATAACAAAGAAGGCGGCTTGCGAGATGCTGAATATAAGTTACAATACAACGCGCCTGGACTTGATCCTGTCGGAATTTCTAGATCGACAGGAATACGTACTGAGAAGAAAAAACCAAAACCGTGGAAAAGCAGCGAGTACGAGTGAGATTCAGGAAACAGTACAAGATTATCTAAGTGGTGATAATATAAGTGGTATTGCTAAATACTTATATAGATCTCCTTCTTTTGTAAAGAATATCCTAGATAGAGTAGGAGTACCGCAACGTCCCCCGTCCGCTGAGGATAGAAGGATGCCAGCATTTCTACCAGATAACTGTATCTCAGAGGACTTTACAGCAGGAGAGATTGTATGGTCTGCAAAATACCATTCTCCGGCAGTTATAGATAAAAAATACGATGATCCCTTGTACTTACAGAAGTATGGTAGTACTGCGTATCAGATTTATATATTTGAAAAAGATTCAGACGATCAAGATTATCTTGCTAAAGCAGGAAAAGGCGGTTTCTATGCGTCTAGTCTGGCCTATGATTTAGGAAAACTCAGCCATCTAGCAGCATTAGGAATTGATTTAAAAAAGCAAATAAGCTAAGAACCTACGGGTTAGAGAAAGAAAATGGAAAATGAAGCAGCTTTTGTAGCAGCATTGGAGGCGGGTATGGTAAGTGTAACTTTTACAAGTTTAGTATCCGGAACGGAGATAACAGAAGAGTTTACTCTTCGGGGAGTACATCTGCCTACTCCAAACCCTACGAGTGATAAGATAGTATTACTACGTACTTCTACTGCTCTATATGAAGATATTCAAAAAGATAGTATTATATCTTGGCAGGCTCCTGATGAGCCATAATAGAATAACTAAAGAGACAGCAGAGTTAATATCTATTCCTCCTACGGAGTGGGAAGTAAAGACAGTATCCTGGCTTTTAGACCAGGAGGTCTTTGCAGAGAAATATGTAAAGATACCTTTGAATGAAACTCTCATGGAAAGCATAAAGAGAGACGGAATAATCTCTCCTATGCTTGTGATGCCAAACTGGTATCCAATATGTGGGAGCCAAAGACTTAGAGCGTGCAAACATATTCAGTACACAGATCCTACACATAAAGTTTTAGATCAAAGTATTAGAGTTGCTCGTTTTGAGAAAGAGTGGTGGAACGCGTTTTATTTATGGCCTAATGAGGAGGATAAGAATAAGTGTATACAGATATACTTTCAGACAATGGAAACTGCTTGGAAGAGTAAATACTTTATTCATGAAAAGGACTTTAAAGGCAAAGACATGATTAGATTTGAGGAGGAAGGAAATGAACTTAAATGGGAAGCCAGAGATGGTAAATAGTATGTGGACACACTTTTGTACAGTTAAAGAGACTGTTATGGATACTGAGATAGGTTCCGCGTGCTCGTGGTGTCCCGCAGAAGAAAAAACAGAGATTGCATACCAAGGATTGTACTGGGCGTATCCTCTACAGAAATATATGAGATGGCCTGAATATATGCAATATTACTACTGGCTTGACAAAAAAAGTTCTTGACATGAATGTCAAATTCAATTATAATAGTTGTCAAGAAAGAGAGGAAACCAATGGGCTACCGATTTTACATGCAACAACTTGAAGCAACAGGACAAGCTCCTGGATTAAATAACACTAACAAAAGGAAAAGAAAAATGGCGTGGGACGACGACAAGAAAGCAGCAGTTATCGAAGCATACGAGAACGCTGAACCAACCCCCGAAACTTCAATGGAAATCGTAAAAGATATCGCTGATAACTTTAATGAGTCACCTAACGGTGTTCGTATGGTACTCAGCAAAGCCGGAGTATATATTAAGAAAACTCCAGCAGCATCTGGCGGTACAAAAGCCGCAGGCGGTGCTAGTACACGAGTTTCCAAGGCTGGAGCACAAGAAGCACTCATCGCAGCTTTGACCGATGCAGGTCAAGAAGTTGACGAAGATGTAGTATCAAAACTAACTGGTAAAGCAGCACAGTATTTTTCTGGAGTGATTGCAGCCCTCAACTAAGTTCCGCTCTCCATGTAGTTAGTGCAGCAAAAGATTTTGCTAAACCTACTAAGAAGGAGATTTTGTGAACAAAGAGGAACTAGCATCATTAGTAACTGAGTATGGTGATGCTATAATCACATATCGAAGTGAAAATTCCAGAAAACTAAAGTACAATGTCTGTACATTAGATTTTACTACACCATATGTAGCAGAGAAGAAAAACCGGGCGAAAGAGTCTTACGGGACTCTTTTGCTCTTTTGTTGGGATACAGATTCGTATAGACTTCTCAAACCTGGGAACGTAACTAGCGTTGTACCCCTGTCTTCCATCCTTAGAAACGAGGTGTAACATGGAACTTCATGAAGCACCTGCAGTGTATGAGAAAGTTATACACTACAACGAAGCTAAGGAACTGCAAGTACGTCTAACAATCAATACCTTTAGGGGTATTGAGTACCTGCACGTAAGGAAGTATTATTTAGATTTTACAGAGGAGTGGAAGCCCTCTCCCGAGGGTGTAGCTATGGAGTTGGATTTCAACAACTCTCGTGAGCTATTTTCAGGACTCCTAGAAATATTATCATTGGCAGAATCCAAAGAGATCATAGAAGAACACTTTAAAGATTATATAGACGAAATCTATAAATAGTTCTTGACTTTCCCTGGTATTGTCTGTATAATATACAATATTCCAGTGAGAGTTTATATGAAAGATTTTTTAGATAAGGCAAGTAAACATTATTATGAAGGTACTCCTATTATCTCCGATGCAGAGTTTGACTCTTTGGCAGATAAGTTTGGCTACAATAGCGTGGGTTACACAGTAACCGATGGTATTCCCCACCTTTATAAAATGTACTCCTTACAAAAAGTCTTCTCACGTGCAGACTTACCATCAGATATTGATGATTATGTTTGTACTCCCAAGCTGGACGGGGCAGCAGTGTCCATTCTATATGTTAATGGTATATTTGCTTTGGGCCTCACACGAGGCGACGGTAACATTGGACGAGACATAACTAAGAAATTGCGGGCTTTAGTCCCGAACACAATCCCATTAAAAGAGGTCATCCAAATCACCGGCGAAGTAGTTGCCCCTAAAAGTATCCCTAACTCTAGAAACTATGCTTCTGGTGCTTTGAATCTCAAAGACATGGAAGAGTTTGTAGAAAGGGATATAACTTTCGTAGCTTATGATATTAACCACAGTGTACAAGAACCAGGACGATTATATGAACAGCAAACTTTATCTATTCTTAGGGATTTCGGTTTTTACGAAGTTAGTACGTTCGATACTGATAATTACCCTACTGATGGTCTTGTATACAGACTAAATAACTGCGATAAGTTTGATAGAATGGGATTTACGTCCCACCATCCTAGAGGAGCAGTAGCTCTGAAGGAAGAGAAAGATGGTAAAATTACGACTTTAATAGACGTAGTATGGCAAGTAGGTAAGAGCGGGGTTGTTAGCCCCGTGGCCTTACTTGAGCCTGTCGACATAGACGGTGCTATCGTTTCTCGCGCTACTCTACATAATATAGAGTACATACGCAGTCTGAATTTAGAGATAGGCTGCAGTGTTGAGGTTATTCGTAGTGGTGAGATCATACCTCGGATTTTACGACGTGTGGAATAAGTACACCATTGAAAAAATAGTTCTTGACAGAAATCTTAAAATCTCGTATAATATATTCTCAATTTCAAGGAGAGCCCTTTAGTGCAAACTATTCAAGCCCCAACTAACTGCCCTAGTTGTAGTTCGTTACTTGATTGGTCGAACGATCTACTGTACTGTAGAAGTTCTCAATGTTCTGCTCAGAAGCAAAAGAAAGTTGAACACTTCGCCAAGACCCTTAAAATCAAAGGACTTGGCCCTAGTGCAGTCAACAAACTAGGCCTGACAGATATTGATCAGATCTACTCTCTTAGTAGAGAGGAAATCGCTGAAGGGTTATCTTCCGAGAAATTGGCAGAAAAATTGTATGCAGAGATTAAAAACTCAGAGGCAGCCCCTCTTAACGCAGTACTGGCTGCTTTTAGCATTCCTTTGATCGGAAAGACTGCAAGTGACAAACTCTCTAAAATAATTACTAATATTACTGAGATAAATGAGAGCAGTTGTAAACAAGCAGGTCTTGGACCAAAAGCTACTGAAAACTTATTGGAATGGCTACATAGAGATTTCTATTCTTTTTATGATGGATATCTCCCTTTTGATTACAAATTTGATACCCCTCTTCAAAAAGAAGAGATAGGCATCGTATGTATTAGTGGTAAACTTACAAGTTTTAAAACTAAGGCATTAGCGACACAAGCCCTAGAACATAAAGGATATGTTGTGAAATCAAGTTTGACAAAGGATGTTACAATATTAGTAAACGAGAGCGGGGTAGAATCCGCAAAAACAACACAGGCCAGGACTTCTGGCGTAATAATCATTGAAAATCTATTAGATTTACTTGGAGAACAATAATATGGCATTGCCAAAATGGACCGAAGAACGTACCGAAGAGTTGACCAACTTTGTCGGTGACGAATCACCAATCTCTCAAGCAACTGTTGCAGAAGCAGCAACTCAGCTTGAAACTTCAACACGATCAGTTTCTAGTAAACTGCGTAAAATGGGCTTCGACGTAGAACTTGCATCAGCATCTTCTGTTCGAACCTTCTCTCCTGAACAGGAAGCTACTTTGGCTTCTTTTGTACAGGACAACAGTGGTGAGTATACTTATGCTCAGATCGCTGACCACTTTGACGGCGGAGCTTTCTCTGCTAAGTCAATCCAAGGTAAGATCCTGTCTATGGAACTGACCGACAATGTAAAGCCTGCTCCTAAAGTAGAGACTGTACGTACTTATTCTGTAGAAGAAGAAGAGACTTTTGTCTCAATGGTACAAGACGGTGCTTTCGTAGAAGCAATCGCTGACGCTCTTGATCGCAGTGTAAACAGTGTTCGTGGTAAGGCTCTTAGCCTTCTTCGCTCTGGCGATATCGACGCTATTCCACGTCAAGAGCACACCAAAAGTGCAACTAAAGAAGATCCTTTAGCAGACCTTGGTGACATCTCAGCTATGACTGTAGATACAATCGCTGAAGCCATTGGCAAAACTGCTCGCGGTGTTAAGACTATGTTGACTCGTCGTGGTTTGGTTGCGGCCGACTATGATGGTGCATCTAAGAAAGAAAAAGCTGCAGGCTAATACAATAGCGACCCTTCGGGGTCGCTAATCTTTATAATCTTCGGGGGAAGTTTTGAATATTGCGAGTGCTTTAATAAAGCAAGTTCTTGTTCTACAGGATTTTGAGACCTGGACGTCCGTTCGCAAGGATTATTTGCCAAATGAGTTTCACACCCTTTTTGGTGTGATTGATAAGCATGCAGATAAATTTCACAAACTTCCTACTCTTGAAGATTTAAAGTTTGAGATACGCGATCCTGGAACTCTAGAAAAGGTTTACGCCCTTCAGGGTATCGAGGTAGATGTAGATGCATTTAGCCTTCTACAGTATCTTAAAAATGAATATACTCAAAAGGAGATTCTCAACTCCTTAGAGTCTTATGTTGATAATTCTGTAGCTTTTGAAGATGCAGAAGAATCAGTTACACACTTACATCAGATCGTATTAGATATTGAGAAGAAAGTAGATCTAGAACTACCTCAGGAGAGTATGCAACGCATTACTCTCTTTGAGTCTGATGATGATATTGCCAAGTATTTACCGCTAGGTTTGAATACCGAGTATGATTACGATATACAGTTCTCCCCCCGAGATCTTGTACTTATCGGTGGTCGTCGCGGGGCTGGTAAGTCTATGACTTGTGCAAATATCGCTCACAACGTCTTTGAGCAAGGTAGGTCGGCTATGTATTTCACTATTGAGATGGATAGTCGATCTATTCTTCAAAGAGTTTGCGCTATCGCAACTGGAATTCCTCACGCTCGCCTCCGTACCAAAAATCTTGGTGTGGTAGAGTGGGAAAAGGTTGCAGACTGGTGGGCCAACCGTTTTACGGAAGGTCAGAAAAAATTACAAGAATACAAACAACACCGGGATTTCGATGAATTTCACCATAGTCTAACAACTAATTGCGAGCTTCTCCCGACTCAGCAAGTAGATGTTATCTATGATCCTTCTTTGAACTTAGCAAAGATTAAGGCAGAAATGGATAAGAAAGTGAAGGCCCTTAATGTCGGTGTTGTCCTTGTAGACTATATTAACCAGGTTAAAAAATCTGCTATTCCGCACAGGGCGGGACAGTATGATTGGACAGAGCAAATTGAAGTGAGTAAAGCCCTCAAAAGTATGGCACAGGAGTATGACTGCACAGTTATCTCTCCATATCAAACAGACGCGAGCGGAGAAGCGCGCTTTGCTAAAGGTATACTAGATGCTGCTGACGCGGCCTATTCTCTTGAGACTTATGACCAAGAGGATTCTTGTATTACTTTTAACTGCGTGAAGATGCGTAACTCCGCTCAGCGCTCTTTTACTTCTAGCATGAACTGGGAGACCCAAAAGATTGGCCCAGAGAGTGCTGCTACTCCACAGGAGAGAGAAGACTCTTCTATGAAGACCGGCGAAGATATTGACGACGTTGCTTAAAAATAGTTCTTGACATGTGCTCGTAAATCCTGTATAATATACTTTCATATTTAAGAGGTTTCTAATGATTATTCAAGGCAGCATCGGACATACCTATTCTGGTAGGAAGCGTAAGAAAATATCAAAAGTAAAGAAAGCACAAAAGCCTTTTATCCCACTAGAGAAATCTGAACAGGTTTTCAAAATCGCCCCCTGGGCAAAAAGAGATAAAGTATATAAGTCTGCTGCTCTTACTGCACCCAAGACCTTTATACCTGACGATTCTTATAAAAAAGAAATTAGTAAAAATTATACTGTAGCCATCGCCTTTAACAAGGGAGCGTATCAAGTTATTCCTAACTCTGATATTAAGCATATAGGTAAGTAATGCATCGACATACTCAGATTGCACAGAGACAAAGATTGATGCGACAACAAAGTCGCAGGCGACAAATCAAACAAGCACAAGCACGTAGGTTGGCATTTAATGAATGTGGAAGAGTTATTGATTCAGAAGGGGATACAGTACATCCCGAAGGGGAAGGACTACGTAGTCCGTTGCCTAAATCCTGAGCATGATGATAGTAATCCAAGTATGCGAGTCGATCAGATTGATGGTCGGTTCAATTGCTTCGCCTGTGAGTTTAAAGGTAATCTATTCTCCTTCTATGGAGAGCAAGTATCAGGTTTACAACTCAAGCGCGATATCCTAGTCAAAAAGATTCAGGAAAAACGTGCAGAGAATATAGGTTTGAACTTTCCTAAAGATTACGTCCCTTATATTGGTAATTGGAGAAATATAAAACCACAAACGTATAAAACCTTTGAGGCATTTGAGCATGTCGGCAAAGACTATATTAGTCGTATCAATTTTCCTATTCGAGATATTTCTGGAAAGATAGTAGCTTTTCAAGGCCGTCACACAGCTGGAGGAACCCCTAAGTATAAGTTCTCTCCTCCTGGGGCTAAGCTACCTCTTTTTCCACAAGTATTTCCCCGTCTTGGAGAAATAATTCTTGTAGAAGGTATTTATGATGTACTAAACCTACATGATAAAGGACTCACAAACTCTGTTTGCTGCTTCGGCACAAACAACATAAATGAAGATAAGCTGTTAATGCTCTCTATGAAAGGTGCCACCAAGATAGGTGTCTTCTTTGACGGAGATGAAGCAGGACAAAAAGCAGCGGAAAATGTTAAAGTAATGTGCGAGAAAATTGGTCTCTTTACTAGGAACATCCATATGAAAGAATTGGATCCTGGTGCACTTACCGAAACTCAAGTTAAAAAACTGGAGAAAAGATTATATGCCTAAAGTTGCATTAGTAGAAACTAAACCTAGCAGAACAGACTTTCGAAATGAGTTTGATGGAGCCTTTGACTTTGATCAATTTCAGCTCTGCTCGGATTCTAGTATAAAGAAAGTATTAAAGCGAGACTGTGATATTGATATGGATCCTGATAACTATGAATGGGTAATTCTAGTAGGTAGTGATGCATTGAAGTATTTTACAAAGATTAATTCGGTCACTGAATACTCGGGTAAGAAAGTAGAAGATAAGTTCTTACCTGTCATTAATCCTGGCATGTTAAAATTCAAGCCGGAAGCTCGTAAGACCTGGGAATCTTCCAAGGAAAATATTATTAAGTACATTAATGGTGAGATTGAAGATGTTATCATTGATGAAAGTATTGCTCGCGGTATCAATGACACTGCCGAAGCAAAGGCGTGGATACAAGGAGCTATAGACTCAGATAGTGCATATATTGCTCTTGACTCTGAGACTACTGCCCTGTACCCGCGTAACGGACATATATTAGGAATATCTATGTCTTATAACGGGGAAAGTGGAGCCTACATTAATACTGAATGCTTTGACCAAGAAATCGAAGATATGCTACGTCAACTGTTTCTCAGTAGGAAAGTAATCTTCCACAATGCAAAGTTCGATATGGCATTCTTTGAGTATCATTTCAACTTTGAATTCCCTGACTTCGAGGACACAATGTTGCTCCATTACCTCATAGATGAGAATCCAGGAGGGCATGGTCTAAAGCCATTATCCTTGAAGTATACTCCTTTTGGTGATTATGAAAAACCAATGTATGATTGGATTGATCAGCACAAAAGAGCAAACGGGCTCAATGCAGGTAGCTTCACATGGGATATGATTCCATTTGACGTTATGAAAACATACGCGGCTATGGATGCTGTATGTACTTTTCTACTGTACGAGAAATTTGTTAAAATTAAGAAGAACCCAAAACTTTGTTGGATTTACGACAATATTTTGATTCCTGGCTGCAGGTTTCTGAAGGAGACTCAAGATAACGGTGTTCCGTTTGATCGTACTCGACTACAGGTATCTCAGGGTCTAATGCAGGATAACATTGATGACGCTATTAAAGAACTCTACAATTTCAAGGAGGTGGCCAAATTTGAAGAGTTTCAGGGTAAGGATTTTAATCCTAACTCTACCGTTCAGCTTCGTACTTTGTTATTCGACTTTATTGGTCTGAAACCTACAGGTAAAAAGACTGGTACAGGCGCAAATTCAACAGATGCAGAAGTCTTACAAGAATTAGGAGAAAAGCATGAAGTTCCAAAGCATATTCTTAATATTCGCCAGAAAAGCAAGATTAAGAATACATACCTTGACAAGATCATACCTCAGCTTGATAGGGATAGTAGGTTACGCACAAATTTCAACCTACATGGAACTACTTCTGGTCGCCTGTCTTCTAGTGGTAAACTAAATATGCAGCAGCTTCCTCGCGACAATCCCATTGTAAAAGGGTGTATTCGTGCTCAGGAAGGAAATAAAATCGTTGCAATGGATTTAACCACAGCAGAAGTCTACGTCGCTGCGAAGCTCTCATCTGATGAAGAGCTGATGAATGTATTTCGTTCCGGAGGCAATTTTCATAGTTCGATTGCTAAAACAGTTTTCAAGTTACCTTGTGATGTGGCTGATGTTGCAGAGCTCTACGGAACTCAACGTCAAGCTGCAAAAGCTGTTACTTTCGGTATTATGTATGGTGCAGGGCCTCGGAAAATCAGTGAACAAGTTACCAAAGATTCTGGTAAATATTTTGGTGTCGGCGAAGCAAAAGACGTAATTGATGATTATTTCAGAGAGTTCCATAAGCTAAAAAGCTGGATCGAAATGAACCAGAAGTTTATTGAACAAAATGGATTCATCTATAGCTTCTTTGGTAGAAAGAGACGTCTACCTAATGTTGCCTCTGACGACGCTAGTATTCGAAGTCACAGTATCCGTTCAGGGCTAAACTTTTTAGTTCAGTCCGCCGCTTCTGATATTAATTTATTGGGTGCTATTGATATGGGTATGTATATTAAGTCGAAGAAGATGAAGTCTCGCATCTTTGCCTTAGTACATGACTCTATTCTTGCAGAAGTGCCAGAAGAAGAAATAGAAGAGTATAATGAAAGGTTACAACACTTTATTCAACTTGATCGTGGTCTTAATATCTCAGGAGCCCCAGTAGGGTGTGACTTTGATATTGGAGAAGACTACTCCATGGGCAAATTCGAGAAGATGTATGGTAGTTACTTACCGGAAGATCACTAAAATAAAGTTTCCAGCTTATTTACTGGAATCCTCGGACTGGCATGAACAAGACGGACTGTTGTTTGTAGAAAACAGATTATTGGATGATAAGAATATGCCAGGTAGCACACTTGGTCTGAGAAGGCTACAAACACCTTTTAGGGATTTATATCCTCTAAGAGCCTCTGTAGGTAGTCTTCTCGGTATTATCAAACAAAAGAACAAGACCTTCGTAGATAGTAAGGGAACTCCCTTTATTTACGAAAAAATTGAATACTGTGCTCTCAAATATTATAGAGTTCGTAAAATAGAACAAAAGGGACGTGCGTGTGTTCTATGGGTAAAGGGTGTTAGCCTTCCTTTTAAAATACCCCGCCCTCCTATGAATCAGCTTCAATGGGCGGGAATTTTGCATCGTAAGGGTATTCCTTGGATGCTATATGAGTATTCAGACCATAAAAAGTCTGACACTCGAAGAAAAGTGTGAATATTTTATGGCAAGAAGAAATAGAACGCTAGCAGGTGCAGGTCTGACTTTATCAGAGATTGAGCCTTTAACACAAAACCAAGTAGCCGCTTTCGAAAGTGATAAACATTTAGTTTTACACGGAGTTGCCGGCACAGGAAAGACCTTTATATCTTGTTATTTAGCATTTGACGATATGATTAAGTCATCGTATAATAAGTTGATTATCATACGAAGTGCAGTGCCGACTAGAGATATAGGCTTTCTCCCAGGTAATGAGAAAGAAAAAAGTGCGATCTATGAAGAACCGTACAAAGATATATGTGTAGAATTGTTTCAACGAGGAGACGCATATGAGATACTAAAAACAAAAAGTCTAGTAAATTTTATGACTACTTCGTTTATTCGTGGTGTCACACTAAGAGACGCAGTAATTATAGTTGATGAGTGTCAAAACATGAGTTTTCATGAATTGGATTCAATTATTACTCGAGTTGGAGAAGAATGCAGAATTATCTTCTGTGGAGACTTCCGACAGGCTGATCTTAGTAAAAATGGACTAAAAGACTTTATTCGCATCGTTAAAGCAATGGATCAATTTGATTTAATTGACTTTGAGATCAAAGACATTGTACGGAGTGGCTTTGTTAAAGATTATATTACCGTAAAAACGAATCTGGGTTTATGAAAGCAGTAATAAGTAACAGGATCTATCTAGAAGTAACGCAGGAGTATAAGGAGGTTCTTAGCAAAGAGCTTACTTATTCTATACCTACGTACAACCCGAAAGATCCACCACAGATTATAAAGACTATGGTACGAATTCGTTCTGATCTAGTTAGTATACCTGTGGGAAGAATGGATCTAATCCCAGATGATTACGAGATAATCGATAAGCGATTAATACTGCCGGAGGATTTCCCCGACTTTAGGTTCCCTTTGCGAGAAAGTCAGCAAGCTGTTTTTGACGAGATCGAAGACAATGCTATAATTAACGCATGGGTAAGTTGGGGAAAGACTTTTACAGGTTTAGCTATTGCAGGTAAGCTTGGGCAGAAAACACTTGTTGTTACCCACACGGTTCCTTTAAGAAATCAGTGGGCAAAAGAGGTAGAAAAAGTCTATGGATTTAAACCAGGCATTATAGGCAGTGGTCACTTTGATCTTGAGCCTCCTATTGTAATTGGCAATACTCAGACTTTATACCGGAATATTGGCGAAGTGCAGAAGAAGTTCGGGACTATAATCTTGGATGAGATGCACCATGTATCGTCTCCAACGTTCTCTAAAATAATTGATAGTAGCTATGCTAGATATAAGATAGGACTATCAGGGACTATAGAGAGAAAGGATGGCAAGCATGTGGTGTTTCGAGACTATTTTGGGAGTAAGATCTTCAAACCCCCAAAAGAGAACTTTATGCCGCCTACCATTCATATACTCAGCAGCGAAGTTCGGTTTATGGATGGTGCTAATGTTCCTTGGGCTAATAGAGTGAATAATCTTACGAACAATGATGAATATCGACACACAGTTGCTATGCTTGCTGCGGCCTACGCCGCAAAAGGGCATAAAGTGCTGGTTGTGAGCGATCGAGTCCACTTTATGAAAGCCTGCGCCGAACTAGCAGGAGAGATTGCGACTAGTGTTACAGGTGAGCTATCGCATGAGGAGAGAGAAGAACGTATGTCTCTTATAACAAGTGGCAAAAAGAAGATCCTTTTTGGTACTCAAGCTATTTTTTCCGAGGGCATATCCTTGAATAGCTTAAGTTGCCTCATTTTAGGTACACCTATTAATAACGAACCATTACTGACCCAGTTGATTGGGCGTGTCATACGAAAAGAAGAAAATAAAAAAGACCCGGTGATTATTGATATACACCTCAAGGGTAATACTGCAAGAAGACAGGCTTCTACGCGTATGGGACACTACATGAAACAGGGTTATCAAATCAAACAGCTATAAAAAAATAGTTCTTGACAACAAGGTTAAACTTAAGTATAATATATGTTCTTATTTGATTGGATGAAAATTTATGACGCGTCACAGGGTAATGTGCGCGAGGTAGTACGTATTTTCCGGATGCTTGTCAGCAAGCAAATACCGGATAATCGTAAAGATCCTATTTATAAATATTCACATAAAGATTTTTCAGGGGTTAGCTTCATGCTGCACCCCGACGTTCTTCTATACCATTCTCATAAGTATACATATCGTGAGATAGCACAGTACATTTCGCTGTGTTCTTTTCGATCCGCTGTAGATTTTCTCAGCACACAAGATACGACTTTAGATCTGATATTAGTACCAGGTTTAGAGCCGGAAACCATCATAAACAACAATAGGCTACTCATGATAGATGACGACAGAGTGTGTTTTCTATATGAAGAAGTCCCAGCAACGGAGATACATTAATGGCAATTTCATTTAATCAACAGAAGGGCTCAGCCCAAAAATCATCCATCTCATCTTTTCAGTATAAAGACGGTGACAACAAGTTTCGTTTAGTAGGCGATATTCTCGCTCGCTATGTATATTGGATTAAAGGTGAGAACGACAAGAACATTCCTTTCGAGTGTTTGTCTTTTGACCGAAACAAAGAAACTTTTAACAATTTAGAAAAAGACTGGATTCGCGAGTTCTATCCAGATCTTAAGTGCGGTTGGAGTTACGCTACCCAGTGTATTGATAACGGCCAGGTAAAAGTAGTAAACCTAAAGAAGAAGTTGTGGGAGCAAATCATTACCGCTGCAGAAGATCTAGGTGATCCTACCGACCATACTACTGGCTGGGACGTATGTTTCAAGCGAGTTAAAACCGGTCCACTACCTTATAACGTAGAGTACCAACTACAAGCACTTAAGTGCAAGCCTCGTCCTTTGACAGACTCAGAATTAGCTGCAATCGCAGAGTTGAAGTCTATGGATGAAGTTATGCCTCGTCCTACTCCAGATGCTCAGAAAGAGCTTCTCGACAAAATCCGTGATAACATGGGTGGCGCAGAAGAGATTGACGAAAGCATTGAAGACGAGTTTAAAATTGCATGATCTTATTTACAGCAGATTGGCACATAAAACTGGGGCAGAAGAATGTCCCAGTTCAGTGGGCAACTAACAGATATAACAAATTTTTTGAACAAGTACATGAGATCACTGAGTACTGTGATATGCATATTATTGGGGGCGATCTCTTTGATCGCATTCCAAGTATGGACGAGCTGTCCTTGTACTTCTCTTTTGTTAGAAAAGTAAAGAAGCCCACTCTTATTTATGATGGCAACCATGAAGCAACGCGTAAGAACAGAACTTTTCTCTCACAGCTCAGACAAGCTACTAGGGATATTAACCCTTTAGTGAATATCGTTGATATCTCGTATATTGACAAAGATCTGGGTTTTGGTGTTTTGCCATACAGAGAGTTACATCAGAAAGGCAGTGTAGATCACTTTAACAAGAGTATGCCTCTGTTTACCCATGTTCGAGGAGAGATACCTCCACATGTAAAACCAGAGGTAGATCTTGACCTTTTTAATAGGTTTCCCGTAGTATTTGCAGGTGATCTTCATGCTCACAGCAATACTCAAAGAAACATTGTGTACCCAGGAAGTCCGATGACGACTTCCTTTCACAGAAAAGAGGTAGAGACCGGCTACTTGATTATTCACCCCCATACTTGGGAGTGGGAGTGGAGACGCTTCGATCTACCTCAACTTTTGAGAAAAACTGTTCAAGATCCAGCAGACATGGTTGCTACGGATTACCATCACACTATCTATGAAATAGAAGGTGATATACAGGAATTAGCCGCAGTAGAGAACTCAGACTTACTGGATAAGAAAGTAATAAAACGAAACTCTGAAGCAACTCTAGTTATAGACAAAGAGATGACTTTAGAAGAGGAGCTTGTAGAGTACTTGAGATATATTCTCGAGATACCTGATGCACAGATTAGTAATATAGTAGGGACTTATAATGATTACGCTCAAAAAGCTCAAGTGGAGTAACTGTTTTAGCTATGGTCCCGATAATGAACTGGATTTAGACGATAACACAGTAACTCAAATAATTGGTACAAACGGTATGGGGAAATCCTCCATACCGTTAATTATTGAAGAAGTTCTTTACAATAAAAACTCCAAAGGCATAAAGAAAGCCGACATTCCTAATAGGTATGTTAATAAAGGCTACACTATCTCTTTGAGTTTCGAGAAGGACGGGAATGAGTACAATATAGTAGTTGATAGAAAAACGAATATTAAAGTAAAACTTGAGAAGAACGGAGAAGACATCTCCAGCCATACGGCTACGAATACTTACAAGTCTTTACAGGAAGTATTAGGTATTGATTTCAAGACCTTCTCTCAGCTAGTATATCAAAATACGAATGCAAGTTTACAGTTTCTAACTGCCACAGATACTAACAGAAAAAAGTTTTTGATAGATCTGCTACACTTAGACGCTTACGTAAATTTATTTGAAGTATTTAAAGAAGCCTCGAAAGAGTCTTCAAATACGTTAATAGCCGTGTCCTCAGAAATAGCAACTGTTGATAAGTGGTTATCAAACAACAAATTGGAAAGTACTAACATACTTCCTCTGTTGGATTTAGAAATTAATACGGAAGAAGATGAGAAGTCTTTCCGTTCTTTATCAGTAGAACTTAATAATATCTCTGAAAAAAATAAAAAAATCTTACAAAATAATAAGTATAAAGAGCTGTTAAGTCACATTGATATTGAGAAAATTCAGAATAGTAATCTGCCTGAGAAAGAATCGTATGATTCCTACCAGAAAGAGCTAGGAGAGATAGTAGGTAAGATAAACACAGCTACAAAGATGCTTCTCAAGTTAGAAAAATTGGAAGATATCTGCCCTACTTGTGAGCAAAAAGTAGACTCAGAGTTTAAGCAAGACTTAATAAACACTGAGAAGGACAATCTATCTCACTACGAGTATAGAAAAGATATTAACGAAGATATGATACGGCAGATAAAAAGAAATAATGCTGCCAGAGATGGACTTAATAGAGCGCAGAAAGAGTGGGAGGATTTATACAGAAGTATAGATAACTCTTTGCCAAACCAGATACTTAATCAGGTGCAGCTACAAGAAGAACTAGACTCAGTGTCTACTCGCTTATCTGAAGCCAAGAAAGAATTGAAGAAGATTGCAGAAGAAAATGAACGTATCACAAGAGCAAATACACGTATAGAAATCATACAAGCTCAGACCGATGGGTTTATAGAAAAACTTAATAGTGCTCAAGAAGTTTTAGATACACAAAGAAGTCTAGATTCTAACTTAGAGATTCTAAAGAAAGCATTTAGTACAAACGGATTACTTGCTTATAAAATAGAAAATCTAGTAAAAGAACTAGAAGAGTTAGCAAATACTTATCTTGCTGAGCTTTCTGATGGTAGATTTACTCTTGAGTTTGTAGTTTCAAACGATAAATTGAACGTACAAATTACTGACAATGAAAATATAGTTGATATTCTAGCACTTTCCTCAGGTGAATTAGCTAGAGTAAACACAGCGACTTTGATAGCTATTCGTAAGTTAATGAGTAGTATTTCAAAATCACGAATCAACATATTGTTCTTAGATGAAGTAATTAACGTTCTTGACGATAGTGGTAGAGAGAAGCTAGTAGAAGTACTTTTAGAGGAAGATCTAAATACTTATGTAGTCTCTCACGGATGGACACATCCTTTGCTTGAGAAAATAGAAGTAGTTAAGCGAGGAAATGTGAGCGGATTGGAGCAATAATGGTAGATTCCAGAGCAAAAGGTGCGAGAGGAGAATATCTAGTTAGAGATATGTTGAGAGACTTTACAGGTCTTCAGTTTGAAAGGGTACCTAACTCTGGAGCGTTAGAATATCTGAAAGGAGATCTATATGTACCTCACGAGAAGAATAGGTTTTGTATAGAAGTAAAAAACTATGAAAGCTCTCCTCTTTCTGACAAGATATTTACAGCACCTAAGACGAATAATTTAATAAAGTGGTGGGTAAAAGTACTACAACAAGCTGCAGGAGGAGGTCAAGAGCCTCTTTTGTTCTTCAAGTATAATAGATCGGCAGTATTTGTTGTAAGTAGTGTATTACCTATAAACACGGATCACTTCATGCGAATAGAGTGGCTAGATTGCTATGTCCTATTAGCAGAAGAGTGGTTAAAAAATGAAAAAATAAGGTTTTTAAATGGCGTTTAACTTTACAGATAAAATAACGGAAGCAGACGCTGATTGTACGTTAATAGTGGATGCTTTAAATCTAGCTTTCCGATGGAAGCATCAAGGTAGATCTGACTTCAGGTACGAGTATCAAAAAACAGTAGAAAGCCTAGCAAAGTCTTACGGCTGTGGAAATATAATAATGACGGCAGATTGGGGCTCCTCTTCTTATAGAAAGAATATAAACCCTGACTACAAGCAAAATCGAAAAGATAAGTATGCAGAACAGACAGAAGAAGAAAAAATAGCTTTTGAAGAGTTTTTTGAAGAGTATGAAGCTACACTAGAATTATTAGCAGAAGAACATATGATTTTTAGATTTAAAGGAGTAGAGGCAGACGACCTGGCCGCTCATTTAGTAAAAGAAAAAGAAGTATATGGACTTGAAAAAATATGGCTAGTTTCCAGTGACCGTGACTGGGATTTGTTAGTACAAGAGAATGTAGGGAGGTTTTCTTATGTAACACGAAAAGAGGTTACTCTAGATAATTGGTCTCAACATTATGAAGTAACTCCTGAGCAGTATATTTCTATGAAATGCTTGACAGGGGATAAAGGGGACAATGTAGCAGGTATTCCTGGGATTGGTCCAAAAAGAGCTGTATCTCTGATTAGAGACTACGGAGATGCTTTGAATATTTATGATGCGCTGCCTTTAAATAGTGGTTATAAGCATATTCAAGCATTGAACGCTAGTGGAAATCTGATATTACAGAACTATGAACTAATGGATTTAATAACATATTGCGATGATGCAATAGGCGCTGATAATGTTTCAGCAATAAGGAGTACTTTCAATGCAGCTTAGTTATAATAGAGATAACTATTTATCAGAGTTTAGTTTAAAAACTCTAGAAGATAGATATTTTGTAGATGGAGAGACTTCTCCACAAGAAGCATTTGCCCGAGCTGCTAAAGCTTTTGCAGATGATGATGAACACGCACAACGATTATATGACTATGCTAGCAAGTTATGGTTTATGTTTTCCACGCCGATTTTATCTAATGGTGGAACTACGAGAGGTTTACCTATTTCGTGTTTTCTAAATTATGTAGAAGATAGCAGAGAAGGCTTGACAAACCATTATACTGAGAATGCATTTTTGTCCTCTGTTGGTGGCGGGGTCGGAGGATGCTGGACCGGGGTTCGGAGTGTAGGCTCGAAAACGAGCAATGGCTCCGAAAGTACTGGAGTTATTCCATTTTTGAAGATTGTAGATGCAGAGATGCTTGCTTTCTCTCAAGGCGTTACTCGTCGTGGAAGCTATGCAGCATATCTTGATATTTCTCATCCCGAGATTGAAGAATTTTTGGATGTAAGAAAACCGACTGGTGGAGATGTCAATCGAAAGTCTACAAACCTTCACCACGGTGTAATGATTGGAGATGATTTTATGCAACTCATCGAAAACGCTACCCGAGAGCCAGGGTTTGATGATTCTTGGCCGTTAATTGATCCGCACTCCGGAGAAGTTAAGAAGGTTATTCCTGCGAAAACACTTTGGGTAAAACTTATCCAAAATCGTGTGGAAACCGGAGAACCTTACATCGTGTTTCGAGATACAGTTGATGAAGCAGTACCTGAGTTTCAGAAAGAACTTGGTTTGCGAGTACATCAATCGAATCTATGTTCCGAAATTACACTTCCTACAGATAAAGACCGCACAGCGGTATGTTGTCTATCGAGTGTAAATCTGGAAGAATATGATGAGTGGAAGAATAATGATTTATTTATACCTGATCTAGTTCGGATGCTTGACAATGTACTTGAACACTTTATTACGAATGCACCAGACCAACTCTCGCGTGCTAGTTATAGTGCCATGAGAGAACGAAGTATTGGACTAGGTGCAATGGGGTTTCATGCTCATTTGCAGCGACATAACATTCCTTTTGAGAGTGCAATGGCAAAGGGCAAGAACTTACAAATGTTTAGTAGAATTAAATCGGAGGCAGTACGTGCGACTCAACAACTTGCCACGGAACGTGGCGATTGCCCTGACGGGATGGGCAGTGGACTTAGGAATTCTCATTTGCTCGCTATTGCTCCTAATGCTTCTTCTAGTATCATTTGTGGCAATACTAGTCCCAGCATTGAGCCATACCGCGCTAATGCATTTACGCAAAAAACTAAGTCAGGATCCAGTCTACTTAAAAACGAATATCTGGAGAATATTCTTCAGGATTTAGGGCAGGATACTGATGACGTATGGAAAAGTATTATTACTAATAGCGGGTCTGTACAACACCTAGATTTTCTAGATGAATGGACAAAGGAAGTATTTAAGACAGCAGTAGAGATTGACCAGAGATGGATTATTGAACTTGCTGGCGACAGACAAGAATATATTTGTCAGAGTCAGTCTTTAAATATCTTCTTTCCAGCAAACGTATCAAAATCAGAACTTCACGCTATTCATATGATGGCCTGGAAAAGGGGCGTCAAGACTTTGTATTATCTACGAAGTGAAGCATTTAAAAGAGCAGAAACTGTATCAGATGAGGCACTACGAAGATTAATCTTTGATAGTATAGATGATGAGGGATGTTTAGCTTGTGAAGGCTAAGATTTGGACAATTTGGAAATATACAATAGGCAGTTTTTCAGATGAAAAGACCGAGGATTATGAAGACATTATAACTACTTTAAGAACAGTTATTTTATTAATTAATCTAGGAACTTGTTTTTTCATTATGACAAACATAGTACATAATTGGTGATAATATGAATCTATTAACAGAAAGAGAATACTATAAACCTTTCAACTATCCGTGGGCTTTTGAGCACTATAAGGCTCAACAGCATATGCATTGGCTTCCTGACGAAGTTAATCTAGCGGATGATTTGAAAGACTACCGTGAAAAATTGACAGATGGGAATAAGAAACTTATTTCTAATATCTTTCGATTCTTTACACAGGCTGACGTGGATGTATGTTGTGGGTATGCTAAGCATTACCTTCCTACATTTAAACAGCCAGAAATACGAATGATGCTATCCGCATTTGCTGCTATGGAGGCGGTGCACCAGGAAGCTTATTCGTTGCTTTTAGAGACACTTGGGTTTGGGAATGATGAATATCAAAAATTCTTTGAGCACAAGGAAATGCTCGACAAGCATGAACACTTAGCTAATTTCGGAATGGAAACTCCAATGGACATTGCTAAAACAATGGCTGTCTTTTCCGGATTTACCGAAGGTGTACAACTGTTTAGTAGTTTTGCTATTTTGCTTAACTTCCCTAGACATAATTTGATGAAGGGTATGGGACAAATTGTAACCTGGTCTGTTCGTGATGAAACATTACACGTTGAAGGCATGTCACAACTTTTCCGTACTTTTATTCAAGAAAATCCAGAGTTATGGAACGATGACCTGAAGTACGAAATTTATTGTGCAGCAGAGCGTACTGTAGAGTTGGAAGATGCTTTTATTGATTTGTGTTTTACAGGTGCGGAAGTACCAGACTTAACACCACAAGAAGTAAAAGACTATATTCGTTATATCGCTGATCGACGTCTCCTAGGATTAGGAATGAAAAAGATCTTTGGTAGCGAATCTAACCCTTTACCTTGGCTTGACTATATGTTAAACGGGGTAGAGCACACTAATTTTTTCGAAAACCGAGCCACCGAGTACTCTCGAGCTAGTACTACGGGTAACTGGCAGGACATTTTTAAATAAGGAACCTTATTATGACAACTGAAGTACAAGAAAAACCTACCCTCGTATTAGACGGTGAAAACTATGTAATCGAAGATCTCTCTGACAAAGCCAAGTATTTGGTAAGTCAGTTGCAGGATCTTCAGCAACAAGCTACTCAAACAGCCGCAAGAGCAGATCAGATTGAAGTAGCACGACAAGGATTTACGACTCTTCTCAAAGAAGAAATTGC
>Ga0209716_1000958_pt1 | contig 23826 bp, 11 predicted proteins | sample COGITO_mtgs_1205_FD_184811 | JGI IMG/M metagenome (GOLD analysis project Ga0209716, IMG submission 184811) | Pelagic marine microbial communities from North Sea - COGITO_mtgs_120531 (SPAdes) (version 2) | ecosystem: Environmental > Aquatic > Marine > Epipelagic ...
GCTGATACTCCTAACGGTGAAACGGTAGATAGTAGTGGATGTTCAGATTCTCAGAAAGATACTGATGGTGATGGTGTAACGGATGATGTGGATACTTGTGAGGATACTCCCGAGGGTGCTACAGTTGATGAGAATGGCTGTGCAGTAACTTTCATTTATCCCGATGAAAATGGAGTTACAATTAAAGCGACAGAATATGCTTTAGCTGGTGAAAATTATGTTTTAGATAGTATTAGTTATTTGGTCGTAGATTCAGCGATGCTTTATCAAATGGTAAGGAATGAGGAGGATCTTACTAAAGTGGTGACGAGTAATGTAACAAATATGGAAGGGATGTTTTCGATATTTTACAGCCATTTGTATCCACGTCAGTCCCTTCCATTAAATGGAAATATTTCAAATTGGGATGTTAGTAATGTAACAAATATGAAAGCGATGTTTGCAGGTTCTAGTTTTAACCAAGATATCAGTAATTGGGATGTGAGTAATGTTACCAATATGTCTGGGATGTTTCAGAGTGTAAGGTCTTTCAATAGCGACATTGGTTCTTGGGATGTAAGCAATGTGACAGATATGAAAGTTATGTTTAAAGGGGCTACTTCTTTTAATCAAGACATTGGATCTTGGGATGTCAGTAAGGTGACAGATATGTCTGGGATGTTTTTTGAAGCAGCATTTTTCAATAGCAACATTGGTTCTTGGGATGTAAGTAATGTTACCAATATGTTGAAGATGTTTACTTATGCCTATGCTTTCAACCAAGACATTGGATCTTGGGATGTGAGTAGTGTAGGTGATATGGATACTATGTTTGAAGGTGCTAACTCTTTCAACCAAGACATTGGTTCTTGGGATGTCGGTAAGGTTATTAATATGAGTGCAATGTTTTTTTTACACCCCGTTTTCAATCAAGACATTAGCTCTTGGGATGTGAGTAATGTAACAAATATGTACCGTATGTTTTGGGATGCTACTGCTTTCAATCAAGATATTGGTTCTTGGGATGTCGGTAATGTAACTGATTGTGAAGGTTTCAGCACAGACGCAACCGCTTGGACAGAACCCAAACCTAACTTCACTAACTGTACGGAATAAGCCTATTTCTTACCCTTAAAATCGTTTCTTCCAACATAGTCTTTGGCATCCTTGTAGAAGGGGATTAAACCATTATCCATAGAGCTCACATAAGCCTCTTTAAAGCATTCTTTTCCCTTCTAAATAAGAATTATAAATCTATGCTGATACGTCTTCACAATAGCTTTAAAGCTTGTCTGTATAGAGGTTGTATTAGCTCTTCTAAAGAACTTATTTAAGGACAAAGGAAGAAGTACTACCTAGTGATAAGAAGGTCATTAAAGGCTTTAGAATCTAGCTTAGAATAGATATCAAATCTTAATAGAAGGATGAGGAAGAAGGTTGTAATCTAAAGATAGTCCCTATAGGTTCTAAAAGATTAAGATGATAAGTAAAGGCTTATACTATAGAAATAAGAATAGATTTAAATAAGGGTATAGAGATAAGAAGATAAGTAGGAATTTAAACTAGAAGTAGAGACAACTAAAGATTAAAAGGATATAGAAATAAGGTGATAACCAATGGTTGAACAGCAGTAGTAATACCAATTAAAGTATATCTAATTATGTATACTCATTAGAAGTATATCTAGAGTATATACAACTAACTAATACCCTACTCCAACACAGACATACCCAGTATGTGGTGCAAAAACTCATAAACCTTATTTGGAGTTAATAGAGGTGGTTTTTAGGGTAATCTGTAAACCTTCTATTTCAGCTAGAAATATGCCCTTATTTCATCAAGATTTTACTCCTTATTGAAGGTGATATTGATGTTGTAATGATCCTTTATATACTGGTTTGAGAAGCTGTAGAGATACTCGAAGTTGGACTCATTTGTGTAGATGCAATCATGGATAGTAAAGAGCGGAATACTTGGTTTCTCATCTTTCAACTGATTACATATCCCCTTGATGATTATATCAGACTCCATGGATTGTAATACTCTTGCTGCGTTCTTGTACGAAGCTTTATTAAGCGTGTTACCATCTTTTGTCAATTCAGCATCAGGTGTGTTTTCTAATGATTTAATCGTCCACATCAATGTATGTAAAGGCTTGAAGTGATGTTCTATGATCTCATCGATATAAGGTCTGTAATCATCTAATGAATCTCTTTTAGCATTGATCCATTTAAGAACCTCAAGTTTAATCGTTTTTCTTACTGCCTTTGGGCTGTCCTCCCATGTAGTCTCTGGCAGATCTTTATGATCCAATAATTGCAACTTATGATAAATGAATGCGTAGAAGTTTCCATCAAGAACAAGCTCTTTAAGCAACTGCACTTGATCAAGGTTTTCATCTATCGCTTTTAGGACTTCTGATGGATCTACTAGGTATTGGCTCTCTTTATGCTCTTTAATATGATTCAATAGTATAAGCAGCAGTAAGGGCTGTGCGTTGGGAAGGTCTATGCCTTTAAGCTTTTCATTTTTGTAGGTCAGGAATTTTCTTAACTCTGAGGATAGATTGGTCAGGTTATGATGGAATCTTCCGTACTTATCCGTAGTGAAATAATAATCACCCATTAGAATCCTTTGGGCTGATATTAAATGATGTACCTTCTTTGATCTTCCATTAAGCGTAGAGATATATTTATAAACTTTATTCTCATCAAGGGTTAGCTTATCGCAATCAAAATCAATGCACAAAGACTTGTAAGGTTCTTCTAAATCATATTTAGGTGACTTATAATCTGGATCAGGAACGAATGTAACCTCACTGAAATAACTTAGATTGGTAAAGGTATAGGACTTAGAATATTCTCCTGTCAAATAAGAATTATTACATTTGATGATTCCAGCATCTGTTAATTTCTTAATTGCAGGAGAGTAGCGACAATTTACTTTATTTTTAAATGTACTGCTCGATATTTCAACATTAAAGAGATCTCTCTCTTCTTTGTCGGTTTCACTACCATCTTGCCTTTCGACTTGATAACAAAATTGATGGATTAACAGGGTACAAGTGGCAGACATGTGCTTGACAATGTTCTTTTTGTCACTTTCATTTTTTAGAGATGCTAAATCAACACCTTTAGGGATTAGGTAATACTTATGATTATTGGACATACTTGATTAAATGGTTTTAGTTTAGTCCGAAGGGAATATCCCTATGGTTATATTTAATTTTGATTTCTTTTATAGAGCTTTCACCACTCTCCTTGTTACTTAATTACAGTCCTTAAAGCCTCCCTAACCCCTCAGGTTCAAAAAAAAGAGGATTGATATTCTCGCATATCTATAGTGACTCATCCAATTGCTGATATCCAATAATAAATTTTGATCTAGAACTTCGACAGTCCATTAATTATATGGAAAGCAGTAAGATGTTATTATGGTACAGTCAGAATTCAGTATCTTTTACAAAGTTAATAAACTACGCATTACTATGCAAAATAAAATATATAACTGCCTTTAAAATCAATATAAGATTATTATTCCTTCTTTAATGTTAATAATCAACGCTTTTTGGATAACTTAAGGATGATGAAAATGGACCTACGGGTGACTTATATGAAATCACTCCTCTCCTTCTATTGAAATATCTGACCCTGAGCAGGACATTGATGAGATCCTTGAAAAGAAAAAGAACCAGGCTCAAAGACTATTCGCTAATAAAAGTAAACTTATGGTGAAGGGATTCGAAGAAGAGATGCTCCACCTGAGAATGGTAAAGGGGGAAATGAAGATTGTCTCCGCTAATAAGAAAGAGCAATCATGATGAACCTAGATCCTGGTTATTACAAGATCAAGTCTAAAAGTAGACGAGCATCCAATGTGTTCCACTATTTAAGGGTATTTGTAGAAAAACAAATGGGTTCAGATAGATGATGAGGATCCACAGGAAGCCAATGAAGATATGCAAATATTATTGGAATCCTATACCCTTGTCAAGCGGATAACGCATCACAACCCCATTGAAGTAAACAATGCCGTTATAACCATTTCTTGGAATGATGAGGATGAACACCCATTTGAAATGAAAATGAGGAACATTCAAACCTTTAAGAATGCGTTAAATCTATTTCTAAGGGTGGCTAAAGCACTGAAGCTCAAGTAAGGAATCCTCAAAATATCAAGACCAGTTCATCCTCTTGATAATCATTTTTTTCATTTCTGCTTTGACAGTAGCTATTACTTTTTTCTTAATTTTTTGTTTTACTATGTCCATGCAATTCGCTTGAGGTGCACTAGAATACATCTTGATTAGAGAATTTTTCAATAAACTCGCACATTGTTTTTGCTTTGAATAGGATATTTTCATTCACCATAAACAACATAATGATTCACTTGGTTCAAGATTATCTGTTGATCTTAAAATAATTCTAAGTTTTTATTCACTTTCCATATGGAACCATTTTATTTGTTAAATGAAATTCGGTGCACTTCTGGAAGAATTTTTTAAGCATTACAAATCCATACTTGGAACGGACCCACATTTTCAAGCTAGTTTTCAAAGTGTATCTGAGTTTGATGAATATGCTGATTTTTCTGCTGATAAGGAAAGAGGTGCTACAAAGAAATTACCGAAAGAATTTACATCACCTTACCTTCCCCTTGACTATACAAAAGAAGAGCAAGAGGCAGTTGTAAAAAGAAAAAAGGAACAGCCAATACCCAATCCAGATGACTATGGACCTGATAAAAGGGATTATGCCATTAATAGAGCTAATAAATTAAAATATACTCCGTTTAATGAGCCTTGGCAAGAGTTAATTGAAGGTTATGATGTAATAGAAGATTATGACTTGAACATTGAATTAAAATTAATTGAAATTAGAAGAGCAGCAGAAAATGAGAATTATAAGTTAAGGGATATAATGTTGTACATTAAAACACTCAGAGATCAATGGTGGATCAGTGATAATTTTCATTTGGCAACAACATTGAAAACTTATGATGGTACAGTAATTCCTGCCATACATATTCCTATTGAAATTATTGATGATATGAGTAAATGGATGCAACAAAGACATCTAAATAATGAAGAAATCACTGATGTACACAAATTGCTGCTCAAAATTCAAAGAGAATATAGTCTTGAAAGAGATATAGATATTTATCAAAGACTACTTTGGTTTGTCTCAGGATTAGAACCATACTCATCCGATATTGATATTCGTAAATATATTACTGACAAAATAGCTGGAGATGTTGAACCTAAAACTGAGAAAGTTGAAACAGATCAACCATCTAATTATCCCCCAAGAACCATTAAAGTCAAAGAAAAAAGAGAAGAATGGGATAATAAATTTGACCGCAATACTTTTAAAGATATTTACGATCACTTTAAGGTTCTCGTTCCAAAACATCTTAGCGAGGAGGAACTCACTCGATATATTTGGGGAGCATTTCACCACCAAAAGAAATGCAATTCATTTACCTTCGATCATTTTAATAACAAGAAGGGACATATTCAAGATGTTTGGGTTCAATATTATAAGAAATCTCACGACAGCCATGCCAATAAAGAGCTCTTCATACCATTGCTAAGTGATTACTTTAAGGAGTTTGACACAAAAAAAATGTTAGCCGACTATGCTAAAGGGAACACCAATTTTAAGTAATTAGCCTACCCAACCCTTACCCATTTTACCTAAGTATTACCCATTTTACCTATTTCAAAAAATAACTTTTAAACGTTCCTTCTACAGCCAGAAGAAAACTTATTGTTGCATCAATAAATCATTTTTTTTAACAAAAACAAAATAGAATGCAAACAATAAAAAGCAAAAATGTGCCTTGGGCTAATAAGGATCTCGATCATAAATTACAGGTTTTATTCCATCACCTAGACTATTTGGAAGACCAAATGGATATCGTCAAAACTGTAAATCTTTGTATGGCTAATGATATACCACATGAGGATCTTTTGGAATGTCTAAGAAAGAAAATTAATGCCCCATTAACCATCAAGCAGATGATCCTTGATTTGGTTAAGAATTACACAATGTTTGGAGGAGGTGACCTGAATCATATAGAAATGTATTTGAACCAGATGCACATAGGTCTAAATAAAGAAATAGATGACGTGATTTTAGCTCAACTTAACCTCAAAAAATCAGCATAAAATTATGAGCAAGTATCAAGAGATCAAATATTTCAAAATAAAACAAGACTGGCTCGGTTTAAGCTATATCTATCGCAATAATACCGAGGATTATGGGTATGTAGTATATGACCCTGATACGATACATCAAAGAGATAATGTCAAAATTATGGGTAATGTAACATGCAGTAATCCCCAGAAAATGGTGTATTATAACTTGACCAAATAAGAATATTCTATATCGTGGGAGACCTGTTTGTAATGCCTAATTGAGAAAAAATTGTATCAAAAAAATCCCAATATCCTCGAATTATTTCAACCAGAAATGTAACCTTTGTATAGTTATGGACAGTTCCAACGATACACCTGAGTTTCAAGAAGGTAACTCGCAACTACTCAACCATTATCGGAAATATTTTTCAGATACCGTGGTTGAGGAGTTTCGGAGGATTAACAACTCGGATGACTCCTTTGAGGGACACAAGGCATTTATTTCTAAAATTGAAGCCTATGTTCAGGAGAATGTGAAATATGATTCAAAGGAGGATTATGCAAATCTTGTGGATACTCTCAAGCTCCTTGCTGAGAATGATGATTAAGTATTATCTTTGAATCATGAAAACAGCTATACTATTGGCCACCTTAGTCTTGTCGTTAAGTTCTTGTAAGTCTTATAAGAAAAGGCAGCAGGATCGGGAAATCATTAAGTCATATGCTAGTGATACTTACCCAAAATACCCTTCTAACCCTGCACCATATGAGGGTATGCCTGTATCGGAATTTCTAACTCAAATAGGTGGGGAAGAATTTAAACACTGGGGAAAACTATATCAAATCCGTCTTTCGCATTCTTCTGAAACTTGGAAGTTTATTGATAAGACGCTCAGGGATATAAAAAACATTAAAGAATTTCCTTCTTTAAAAAATGGAGTTCTTCAAGAGGGTGAAAAATTAGAAGTATACGAAATTAAGTGGGATCGCTTTTCGGAGGGTACGACTTTCATTTTTAGAGATGACAAGTTGTCTTCAGTATTTATGGATGTAACGAAGAAGGGTAATTCATGGTATTATAATCATTCTGATTAATGATCCAAAAACTTGTAGCGTTAAGACTATGGGGTTATCTGACGATTGACCGCTGACCTCGATGTGCGGATTGCGGACTGGAAATGGGGTACCCCTGCAAAACAGCTATAAAATGGACTTTTAAATACCAATTTGATACTCTATTCACAAAAACAAGCATCAAGCACCCTCTATCGCATAAAAGAAGAATTATTGGATAGTTATTACCTAGAAATAGATCCGAATAATAATTTTGAATTTTGTTTGTGCCTATTCGGTGTCATCATAAACTAAATAATCCAATCTAGTAATATATTTATCTAGATCATGAAATAGGTCAAAATATTTTTCAGTTTTTCACCAAGCTTCGAGGACTGGATCTGTTCACCAATGAGGGCTTGGGAATTGAGGAGGAAGAAGGGTAACGAGAAGGATTTATAAGCCAAATAATACCATAGTACTTTATTAACAAAAAATGTGGTACTCTTTTGGTACTCTGATTTTTCATCTTCTACTGGTACTCCTTTGGTACTCTACGTTTTTTTAAAAAAAAAACACTATTTTAGTAAAATTAAGAGTGCTTTTTGAGAAAGGTTAAAACTAAGTCCAATTTACAATCATTCTTTTCGACATCCAAGGTAGTTTAACAGTGCCAAATCCCCAAGGGAGACTCTTTAAAAGAATATCTATGGTCTTTTTTTCAACCTCTAATTCCCAAAAATCATCTTTCTCTTCGATAAATCCTTGTCTTACAAAAAAACCTTCTCTCATGGCATCTATTGAAGAGGATTTTAATTTTTCCCAGTTTTGCATAACTCCCTTGAGCATTAAGTCTGAAGTTTCCTTTTCTTTATCTGTCAATTCAATTTGCAAAGGTACTGGCGTTGCCAACTTGATTCCACATAAAATTTTATTTAGAAGTAGTTCATGCTCAGGTGTTTCATTCGAGCCTGTTACCAAATATTGAATAAGATGTGGTGCTCTTGCGGCATCTCCCTCAGTTTTAAATGACCCTTTTTCAGTCATCTCTAACATTTGAAAAAATCGATCCAAATAAGGCCAAACAATAACGATTCCTGCGTTTTTTATTTCAATGCGATGCTCTAATTTGACCGATTCAATATCATCAGTCGGGTCCAATACGATAGGCAAAAGTTTTAATTCTGAATCATTCTCTTTTGGAATATCTCGTGTTTGTTTAAATGTATTAAATGAGACAATCATTTCTATGAGTTTATCTGAAATATCCAAATAAGCGTAGGCTTTCATGTCAAAATCAAAAGAGATTTGATTTACTTTTTTAAATTGCTGTAAAAATAAATGCACTAAATCAAGTGCGTTAAGATTCATGAACTTAGAATTCAATACGGATTGATATATGGTCTGATAAAATAACTCATTGATCATCTTTGGTTGAATGGAAGGCCAAATCTGACTAAATAGTTTGATGATCTCAGATTTATATTCCATTAACGATTTAGTATGCTTTGGGAATAATGCTCGAGTAATCAAAAATAAAATATCTTCTTTTTCATTTCTAACTACTCGAGTTCTCACCTCGCTATTTTCTATCACAGAAATAATGGCTCCCCTTAAATCCTCGTGTCCTGTATTTAAATAACTTTCCATTTTACGTACAAAAGCCAAATATGATTTAATCAAATAAGCATAATCAGCAGGTAAAGATCCAGTAGTAATATAGTAAGTCATTATAGCAATGAAATCTTTATTAGTATGATCTCGGACCAAATAAGTATTTGGAATAGGCATCAATTCGTCATTTATATTTAAATCATTAAATAACTTCATAAAGGGAAGAAATTTCATTTCTCCCTCATGCAATGCATCACGGGTAATTTTTAATAATTGTTCCTTGACTTTGAGGAAAACAAAGGGGGTCTTTTTTGTTATGAAGGTTATCCCTGATAATATAAATCGATCATGATCAAAGCTTTCAAGATGAGAGAAATATCTGAAAAGAAAAGTAATCCATTCATCTTTTGCTTTTAAATACCCCCATCGCCTGATTAAAATATTGAAATTAACAACAAAGGCACCATGCTGTGGAGACAAAATGAGTAATATCCTATCAATGACCTGAGGTTTCATAATCGGAATGATCTTTTCAAAAACTCCATCAGGTCTTTTAAGCATGGATATGGCTTCAATAAAAGATTTTGGATGCTCGTTAAGCATCTGATTGGTTAACCGAACCAAGTTTTCTGACTTAGAAAATCCTTGACGATCAAACTTAATAGACCACCATGGATATTCATTATAAAGAATGAGATGCAACAAAAAATCTATATCCCTTTGCCAAGCCAACTCTTTTTTGACATAGGTAATCGTATTAATCTTTTTTGATTCCAAATAAGCTGATATTTCCTGCGATTCTTGACTTCCTGCAAGGTCTATTAATTCAATTTTACTCATCTGCAAACTTAGTGACCATTGGTCCAACATTTCATCCCAAATTAGTTCATCATTGGCTGTTGGGTATTCGTGTTGATACCTCAGAATAATTAGGACAAAATAATTGGTAAGTACTGATTTCTTTACAACTGCGGCGAAGGCCTGCTCAAATTGCTTCGCGATTTTTTGAGCCTGCTCATGAACGGAAGGCCTTATGATTTTAAACAGAGAAAGAAATTTTTTTTCACCTAAAAATGAGATCAAAAAATCAAGATCTGCAGACTTTTTGATGAGCGCATCAATATTTAATTTAAAATGATACCCATCTACTTTAGCTAATTTAACCAGTATTTCATAAAACCTTTCTACTGAGTAAGCGGCTGACCAATTTGGAAATGTTCCCGTCGTAATTACCGCTTCAACAAAATCATATATATCAAAATGAGCTAAATAATCGTCTTTAATACTGGCATATGATAGGGACTTTAGTTGGTCAAGATCTGCTTTTCCAGCTTTTGACAAGGTCAATTTTAGAGGAGCTACTGATTTTTTAGGATTCAACTGCGCCAGTAATAAACCGCGCAATATGTTGAATTCTATTTTTTGAATATTTCTTAAGCCTAATAAAATTAATTTAGAAGTAAAAACGATTTTTGAAACTGAGAATACCATACTTTGCCATAAAGGCTCCCATTGTCCAGCATAGTCAGGCATCATTTGATTAAAGTATTGGGAAATTAATTTTTCTGGCAAACGTTGAAATAAACTGATCAATACTTGTTCAACATCTCTATCTCTCCTTAATCGTGATATAAAAAATTCCCTCTTAAAATGGAGTATCCTATTGAATGCCTCCTCTGCTTCATAAATGGAAATTACTTTGTTAAGCTTATTACGATCTTTTAAAAAGATTATAAATTCATCAACATAAGAGAGGGTAATCTCATTATTTTTTGGAGCCAATAGAAAAACTTTAAACTCATCAGGAATCATGAAAAAATTAATTTGATCATCCAAAAATTTCAAAAGAGATTCTTGATCATAATGATCATGTGATAAACCAAAAATTACCATTAAAACTTCCACTTCAGATATCGATTTTTGATTGGCTTTTTTAATAGAGTTCATAATCTCATTAAATGAAATCCCATCAAACTTATAATTTATTAATTTGATTAACTCGGCTAACGTTTCTTGTTGGAGAACTCTTAAAAAGATTTTCATTTTTCCAATACTTCGCCGAGTAAGTATTTGCCAAATCGTATTTTGAATGGATAATTGCTTATTAAATTGAAATTCAAATTCCTGGAAAGTTAAATAAGGAGTTTGGGCCTCTTTAAATCCCAATTCAATAACTTTTTCTAATAATATTCCAAATGTCCGATGTGGATACAAATCAAATGGACTTGCTGTCGCCAGATCGCCAAGATCATTCAAATTCAAAAACTCTTTTTCCAATGCTGCCCCCTCATTCGAGCTTATCAGCAAGTGTAAAGGAGAAAGCAGAGGGGTATCTGGACTAAAAAGGCTTTCGATAGAGATGAGGAGATCGGAGGATAATAATTTATAAAATTTATTTAACGTACTCAATTCAATCTCTTTAAAAAATTGGGCCGTCAATACTCCTCTAACCAAAAGCTCCATAAAAAACGTCTCAAAAGATGACCAATGCTTGAAAGGCGTTCTACTGATACTACCTTCTTCAATCACAACGCATAATAAAGCAAGATCTTTGGCCTCAGTTGAAGGCTGGAGATCTGGTGTTGTAAGCGTCTCCTTAAATTCCCGTACCATAGCTAGCAACAAAGCCTCATCGTCCTTCTTGTCATCAAATACAGCTGCAAGTGCAGTCAAGGCATCAGCAGACAATAATGCCAAAAATTGACGCACGGTAATCAAGTCAAACTCATTGAAAAATACGGCTTTAAAGAAGTTACCGCTCAATAGCTCGATAAAAAACGTCTCAAAGTATGACCAACGCTTGAAAGGCGTTCTGCTGATACTCCCTTCTTCAATCACAACACGCAATAAAGCAAGATCTTTAGCCTCAGTTGAAGGCTGGAAATCTAATTTTGAAGGCATCTCCTTAAATTCCCGTACCGCAGCTAGCAACAAAGCCTCATCGTCCTTCTCGTCATCAAACACAGCCGTAAGCAGAGTCAAAGCATCAGCAGACAATAATGCCAAAAATTGACGCACGGTATTCAAGTCAAACTCTTTGAAAAATACGGCTTTCAAGACGTTACCGCTCAATAGCTCCATAAAAACTGTCTCAAAGGATGACCAACGGTTGAAAGGTGTTCTGCTGATACTCCCTTCTTCAATCACAAAACGCAATAAAGTAAGATCTTTGGCCTCAGTTGAAGGTTGGAGATCTGATTTTGAAGACGTCTCCTTAGATTCCCGAACCGCAGCTAGCAACAAAGCCTCATCATCCTTCTTGTCATCAAATAAAAGCATCAACTTTTTCAAGGTTTGACTAGATAGTAATGAGAAAAATTTAGACAACTTTTTCTTGTCAATATTTAAGAATAATTGAGCTGATAAACTTTGGTCTTCGAGTAAACTTTCAAGAAGAAGATAGAGTAGCCTTTGCTGGTGTAATATTTGATTAATTTCTACTATATTGAAATTAATAATCTGGGTAAAGACAGATAATCTCATCTCAGGTGAAAAATTTCTGATCAACAGATTCAGATCGATAACCTTAAGGGGGGTGGCAAAAGACAATAACTTTAAATAAAGCAGCTCTTTTAATTCAAATTTAGTAGTAGCTACCGGTACAATATTCAAAATCCAGTCACTTATCTTTAATCTCACTTCCTCTACTAAATCAACCTTTTGACCTGACAATAAAAGTAAAAAATCATTCTCAAGCTCAGTTAAATCCTTCATTTGAAGATTGAACTGCACATCCTTGGAAATTAGATCATAACCATTTGATGAACCGATGAATTGATTAAATAATTCATCTTCTAACCAAGCACCCGTTTCATTTGGTTTTTTCTTTAATAATGTGGCCCATGCCAATGTAAACTGATTTTTCAATTCATCTAAATCTTTGGAATGTAGAGCCTTGAAAAAATCTAAAATATTACTTTTTTTAAAGAATGAAAATCTGTTGCGCGTACCAAAAAAATGGACCAGTTTAATCTCCCAAGAGTTTTGAAAATGAGTCAACAATGAAAGACGTAATAATCTTATCAAATGAACTTTTTGCCCCTTTTTGAATAATATTTCCCAGAGAGTCCAAGGATATTGCCCATTGATAAAAAAATTATTTAAAGTCACATCATGCCCCACCTCACTATTAAATCTCACCCACACCAAATCTGCTTGACTGTCTGTCGGATTGTCAAAAAAAACAGTCAATAATAAATTAAAATCATTGAATATTTTCCCCTCGTCAAGGTCAATATTTTCTAACTCAATCGCATCCGTTTCAGCATCATTTTTTTGAAATAAAGCCACTTGATATTGGAATAATTCATCGAAATTTTCACCTTTATCCACATCCATTTTAACTAAAATAAATGTTTCAAGTAGCTTGAATTTAAAATCCTGATCGCTTTGCTCCCATTCAGGTAAATATTTTTCTAGCGCTACAAATCCAGCAGTGTCCTTAAAAACTTGCAAAATAATTTTTAAAACAATATCGAAATCAAATTGATAAAGCAATCGCAGCCAAAAAATTTGATGACTAATTCTCTTTTTAAATTGAATAATTAATTGATCAAAATTGTCCTCTAGCACCTTTTTAAGAGATGAAATTGGATCTAAATCAACCGAAAGCCAAACCCCCAGCTCCAAATAATTCAATATCAAAAGAAGATCATCTGTAATTTTGAGACTTTTTTCCTTTGCCGTTTCCAAAACAGTTTGAAATAGAATGAGTTGTCTTCGTAAGGCAATTAATTTAGAATATTCACCAGGGTCTAGGTGAGCGATAATGGTTGAAAGTAACTCGGTAAAGACCATGTCTTTTTTTAAGGCTACTCTTTCAAGCAATTCATATAATGATCTGTTTAACTGTGGATCAGAAATAGAAAAATGATTGATAAAACCAGCTATTTGTTGATATCCATAATGATAAATATTTTCAGAAAATAAGGTGTGCAGAAAGATTTTAAGATAATGGAAGTTTTCAAAGGCCTTTCTCTTTTTGGTTTCTTGCCGAGCAAAAACAACAAAAAGCATATCTATTTGAGTCAATGAAAAAATTTCAAAAATTCGTTTTAATTTCAGCTTATTTTGATAATTATCAGTGCCAAATGAAATGATCATTGATAACTCTATCAGATCTTTCTTTCCAAGTCTTTTAGCCATCTTTAGAATTTCTATCAAAGAGTAGTCAAATTCTAATTTTCCTTGATTTAGATAGTCAATTAAGGGGACCAGGGATAAATCCTTGATATTCTGTTCTTGACTGAAAAATAAATCCACTTCCTCTTTAATTCGATTCATATTGAACCCCTTATCTGAAAATGGAAAATTATCAAACCATGAAGGATCTGTAATTAAACGTTCAAAAATATGTTTTTTAAACGATATATCGGTATCATATTGATCGATCAATTTTATAATTTTTTCAAATTTTTTCTTTCTTTGAATACCCTGAAAAAAAGCCATAATCACTTTCTCGACTGAGCGAAGTTCATGGCCATGAATCAATCTTAGCCAGACTACTTTATAACCCTGCTCCTTTTTAAGAGCTAGAATGAATGACTCTACATGGTCTTTTAATAGCATGATCAATATATCATCGGGAGATTGATCTGTTAGCTCCCAAATTCCAGATTTTAAATAATATAAATAAGTATCGATTAGACTTGAATCGCTTGAATCTTTCTTATAGAGGTTTGCGACCTCTTTTCTATGCTTTATCAATACAGCTTTGGCCATTTCAGAACCCTCAGATTTCATCATTTTTTCGATGATATAATCTCGCCCATAGCCTGTTCTTATAGAGACCTGATCGATCAGCGTAAATAACAATGCAGGCCGTTTTTTAAACTGCTGTTTTAATTCCTTGATAACATCACCCACCCACAATAAACCCAAATCATAAAGGGTAATAGAAAAAATAGGTCGAGTTAACTGAATAATCGCGGATAGCTCAATGAGCTCTTTTTGAAAGGAGAATTTGTTTTCACGCTGAAGAATTTGGAAAAACAATTCAATTTGCTGAGGATTTAATACTTGATAGATTCGCTCCAAAGAGCGCATAAATTTTTTAATAGTAAAATTTGATTTCGTGAATTGTAAAACAATTTCTTCAATTTCTCTTCGAAAAAATACTTTCCTAATTGTTTGTTTTTTAGCTACTGATAACGATGAAGCACGTTCCTTAATGATATAAATGGTTAACTCTTCAATCAAACGCTTAGTACTATTTGTAGGTTTAAAGGACTCCTCAAGTTCATTCCCTTTCAGCGATTCTATTATCTTGTGATATGCAATAGTTTTAACCTCATCGGCTAAACCTTGGACTTTTTTAAATTTTAACTGTAGGAATTTAATATAATCATTAAGGCTTACGGATCTATAGTCATTGACCATAAAATCAAACGTTACCCTTCTTAAGGAATCATTAAACTCTTTTTGAAAAGATTTAAATTCCTTTTTTTTCCAAATGGTTTCTTGTATTTTATAATTAAATCTCTTGATTTCTAAATAAATGATAGGTTCAACATTCAACCAATATTCATCCAGCTGATCCTCCTTTATTTGATGAAAAAATCTTTCTTTAATGGCCCTATCATTAAGGGTGTTTTTTAAATTAAATTTTAGAGAGTGTAAATCATTTTTTATTAATCTTTGGAAGACGCTTGTTACCGAATCAGAACCTGAAATCATTACCCCCGTCTTAAGGAAATATATAAATAATTCTAAATCATTTAAAATATTTTGTCGATCAATAAGCTCATCTATATTCTCCTGCTGAAGTAACTTTGCTAATTCAGTATCTAAAAGATATGAGAGTCTTACAATAAATTCTTCCTGAAAATTTTTACTATCTATCGTACCCAAATCGAGACTGATATCTTCTATTTTCAGATTTTTAGCGTAGGGATAATATTTATTAAAACAATAGTCTATCGCGTCAAGGATTCTAGACTTAAGGCGACCCGCTTCAGTGGTGCTCAGCTCCTTATCTAATTCTAATGATAAGGTGTTTATTAAATGATTTGGTTCCATCGATTTATTACGTTGAAGGCATCAACGAATAAGATTAACGGTTCCTGTTATCTCTTCAGGATCATTGGGGTCTAATTGACATACGTACTCATAGGCTCCCGTTGGAAGTGACTCATCATTGAAAATTCCATCCCAAGGTTGCTGATATCCATGAGATTCAAAAACAAGGGTTGAATCTGGATCCATAATTTGTAAATGGCATTTTGGGAATTTTTCAATATTCATAATGAGCCATTCATCTCTGATACCATCATCATTGGGAGTAAAAGCACTTGGGAAATAAACCTGTGAATCATCTTGAATAGATCCATCAATGTTTCCTGGCTCATCTAACCACATGACACAACTCTCAATAGAATCAAAAATGTATTTTTCAGGAACTTGGCTCGGAATAATGTCTAGTTCTTTTAAAAGGCTATAATTCTTCTTATTCAACTCACAAAAAGATATTTTTATCTTTTTCGACTTAAGATATAATATCGCATCTTTGAATGTGCGAATTCCGGAATAATCCATATAAGGTACCAAAGACATATTAAAAACAACTACCTCAACCTTAGGTGAAATAGTACGTATGGTCTTTAAAAACCGTGTAGAGAAACCAAAAAATAAAGGTCCTTTGATGGTCTTTATAAAAACTTTATCCTTAAAATCTTCGGCATCATCAAAAGTATCGATGAGCTCATAAATCATCAACTCTAATTTGGATTGATTTGAATCATCCTCTACTTGATCTGCCATTTTCTTCATAAAATAAATAGCTGAAATAATCAGACCCAAACTTACTGAAAATAGTAAATCATAGAATGCCGTCAAACCCATCACAGCTACCATAACGACAGCATCTACTCTAGGAATAATAATCAACTTTTTGAGCGTAACCTTATCTAATAATTCATAGCCAATAGAAATCATAATACCAGAAATTAATGCTAATGGAATCTCAGCAATGAAATTACCTCCCCAAATAAGGAATATCAGTAAAAAAAAAGCTGTGGTCATCCCTGAGATACGGTTTCGTCCTCCTGCCTGAATATTAGCCACTGCGCAGGCTGTGGCACCACTCCCCGTAAATCCTCCGAAAAAACCAGCAAGCAAATTACCTATACCTTGACCAATTAATTCTTGGTTACTATTGTGTACTGAGTTGGTCATCTTATCAGCTACTACAGAGGTTAATAATGTATTAACAGATCCAATAAATGCCAAAGAAGCGGCAGCAATCAGTATTCTAAGCAGGGTCTCTATATGACTTAACTGATCTAGAGAAATGAGACTAAAATGACTCAAATCAATACTGAAAGCCCCGAGTTTATCAATATCCAGTTCAAAAATATATGCCAATCCCGTCAAGCTCAGTAAGGCCACTAAACTACTTGGAATCTTTTTGGTGATTTTAGGAAAAATATAAATAATACCTACCGTAGTAACTACGAAGGCAAAAGCCAACCAATTAGCATGGTCAAAGAAATAAAATATATTGAGTATTTTTGAAATTACAGAAGTATATATACCAGATGGTACACCAAAGGTATTCGGAATCTGCAGGACGATAATAATCAGACCCACACCACTCATAAATCCACTAATCACTGAGAAGGGTATGTACTGAATGTTCTCCCCTAACTTCAACAATCCAAAAAATAATTGAAGGCAACCCGCCAACACAAAGATAGCCATCAGCATAGGCAATGCAGCCTCTAAACTCCCCTGAATCTCAATTTCCGTAACTACAAAAACAGAAATAGCAACAGTCAAAGCACCTGTCGGACTGCTAATTTGCCCAGAGGTACCCCCTACAAGGGCTGCTACAAATCCTAGTACAATAGCCGAAACAAATCCCGCGTATGGTCCCAAACCAGAGGCATATCCGTAGGCTATGGCCACAGGCATAGTTACCACAGCAGAGGTCATTCCCGCTAGTATTTCTGTTTTAATGGTTTTGGAGGTAGTCTCAAACATTTATCCCTTTATACTTTAATCAAAACAAATAACCCAAACTGAGATAAAACATTCTACCTTCTTGTCGCTGTAATCCCAAATTGGTATCACTCGCAGTGATAAAACCTTCTTTATTCAAAAGATTATAAACGTTAATACCCAGTTTGTACTTGTCAAAATAAGCATTAACATTTGCATTTAATAAAAAAAGTTCCGGTACTTCTATCCATTCTTTACCCGATTCTATCTGTTCAGCTAGACCCTTGTTCGTGATATCATAGTCAGAATAACGGTGAGATTGAGTGATTAACTGTCCATTTAATCCCAAAAGAATATGAAATTTCGTATCATAATCCGAACTCAATGAATACTGATCTCTTGTTTTATTTAAAACACTTTTCTTGAAGGAAACATCCCCCCCAAAGTTAAAATAATGTGTGGGGTATCGCGACGTAGTATCCGACCACTGATTGTTGTTAAACACATCAGACATTCTTGCTAGCGAGTCTACAGCAATTTGGGTTTTGGAGAAAGAATAATTACCAAAAAAGTGATAATTAAGGCCATTGATATAAGCTCGAGAGCTTATATATCGATATTTAAATTCCATTTCGTGTCCGGCTATTCTCGTTGGTAAAGGTTCATTTACGTATCTGTTATCTCCATCTTGAACAATATTATCCCTGATATAATTGATATAGGTTTGAAAGTTAAAATCTAAATGCTTATTGATCCGAAAAAAAGTTCCCGTCTCCAGAGATTCTATAATTTGTGCATCTAAGGGATCGATTCCATCATTTGGTGTTCTGAACGCTGGAACAAATCCCTTACGATATAGAAAAGCGGCAGGTAAAAAAGCGGAGTTATAAATGGCCTTAAATTTCAACATTCTCTTTTTAGCTTGGCTTTTATTGGCAATATAAACTAGGGATATTCTTGGAGAATATTGTTCACCCCAACGAATCCCATTTTTGAAATCAGAGTATACTTCATCATAATTGAATCGGACACTCGCATTCAAAACCATTCGATCTTTGATCAAATGCATTTCATCTTGAATATAAAAAGCCGCAAATATTTCATTTCTATCTCCTGACCTTCTTCCCAAAACAGGACTATAACTCGCATCGTCAATGAGTGTTGAGGTATATGTCATACTATCTATTTTGTTTAAATAATGATAACCCCAACGATTGACATACCACTCCGCACCCACTAATAAAAAATTGGGTAAGTTGTTAACCCCAAGGGTCAAAGCTTGAGTTGAAAACTCTAAATTGACGGTAGCTCGATATTCATCTCCAGTCAATGAACTATTAGATAAATCGCCAAATGACCAAATTGGAATAGATAAATCCTTTAAAAAATGATCTCCAGAAACTTTTAATTCTAACGCACTTTGTTCAAATCTAGTTTTTTCCAAAAAATTGCCTTGAATTTGAATAAATTCCCTCTTATCAATCCTTCTTCTTAATGAATTCAAAGAATCTCCATCATGACTTGCCCATAAATTTTTTCGAAAACTTCTAGGTAAATAATAGTTATTGGATTGGGCATTGGCAGTTAACTTTATTGAATTATTGGTATAATTCAATAAAAAGTTATAACTGGGCCCATAAGCATTAATATGCTCTATACCCGTAGTATCTGCAGCCCTTACCAAGGAATCAGAGCTCTGGCTATATTCAGGTAAAATAATTTTTCGATCCGCATCCGAGTAATCAATTTCACTTCCTCCTGATTGATGAAAAGTCGCTGATAAATAAATACTCTCGGTATTATTAATCTGAGTCCCATATTGATAATTGATTTTATAAGCATTATTGAGACTTTGATCTACGCTTGAAAAGTCATTCCCATTCCCCAATCGGACAATAGCCTCATTAATTTTTTCACCCTTGCCTGAATTTGTAATTATATTGATGGCACCGCTAAAAGCATTACCCCCATAAATGGCAGAACCTGGACCCCGCACCAATTCTATCTGTTTTACATAATCAAGACTAATCCAATCAGGTCCGTTTGAACTAGTCAAGTTGTCACTGATCCTATGTCCATTGATCAATATAAGTACATCTTGCAAAGTTGAATTTGACGTACCTCTAGTTCCAAATTGGCGCTCATTCCAATCACCTATTTCAGCAAATCCAGGCGTAATTCGAATCAAGTCAAGTAAATTTCTAATGCCCAATCGTTCAAAATCACCTTGATCATAAATGCTAATAGTGGACGAGATAAAATCAATATTTTGAGCAAATTTATTTACAAAAACAGAAACTTGATTTTTACTTTTGATAAAATTATTAATGAATACTTGCAGTGCTGGGGTAATATTAGGTATCGTACGATCCGAAAAACTTGGATTTATTTTATAATATATTTCCATAAAACTTCTCGTACTATCTCTCAAGTCCAATGCAAAACTTAATTTAATAGCAAAATTTAATATCGACTCCTTTGATTGTATAGAAGACTGATTAAACTGGCTTTGAAAAAGATTACTAGCAATTTCCAACCCTTTCTCAAACTGATTATTTTTGTAGTATACACCAATCTCTTGCAGGCTGTTAAAAACAACTTCATCAGATTCAACTTTATCAATACCTATTTTAAGATCATCAAAAATCACTTGAGCAAAGCTTTGCTCTTGCTGAAATAAACTAAAAACCAGTAAAAAGCACAGGGAAAATTTATTTATTATTTTGATCATTTTTAATTAGGAATATATTTTTGATAACCATCATTATATTCAAAATCTTCGATCAGCCATGTCTTCTCGGATTGCGCTAGCTTTTTGGCAAACAAATCTAAATCAACGGACCACAAAGACATTCTACCTACAGAGTTTCTATCAGTACCTAAGTTACTTTGACCTCTACTCAGAGAAACAAACCAATCATTACCAATAAACGCTATATCTTGGATCGCTTGATTCATTTGATAGACTATAGGTACATAATCATCACTGAGTAAATCTATATCCCAGACATGGATTTTATCATCTCTACCTCCTGAAACGATAAATCGAGATAAGGGATCAAAAGCAAGCACAGTTAATGCTGATAAATGTGCGCTCTTATTTTCAAAAATGACCTTATCTTCTAGAAAAGAGTAAATAAAAAGTGTGCCTCTTTGTGTCCCTATGATTATCCAATTTTTATCATCTATAAACTTCAAACTGGTCACTTTGGATCTCATTCCCTCTATTCTTATCTTTTCTTTAAAATTAATGTCTCCGCCGGGAGGGCAACCCCAAAATTCGATTTCTGATAATCTTCCATTGGTGGCTATTATACTTGATTTATGAGAAAAATCAATCACATTAATATTATGCTTAATATCGACATGTGGTAATTGAGCATAAAATCCCGAGGATGCATTCTCTTTAATATATATCAAATAACCCAAACTATTCGAGATTAAAACATCCCGATCAGTCAAATTAAAAACACCATTGATCGAACCTTTTACTCCGTTGTCATCAGCAAATCTTTGTTCGGAATTTTGATAAACCTTACCATCTACTGTTCCATAGATCAAGTTATCTTCCTCTATATATTTCATGGATCTAATGCCTGAGGTAATCTCCCTCATCCGAACATATCTACCTGAAATCAAAAAATCTGTATCATAGAATTTGTTTTCAGAAGGTAAGTTCATTTCATAAATATCACTTTGATCAGTACCAACAGCCAATTTACTTTTTGTCCTATTTACGTCAATGACAGTTCCAAACTGAATTTTTGACAATTCTTTATTTAGCCCTATATCTAATTTTTGAAATACATTTCCCATAGCTTGGATAAGATTTTTTTCGCTTACATGAAACTCTGATTTCATTTTTATAGATGAATTTGGGAAATTTTGGATCAAATTATTGTAAAGAGGGTTGTCCAATGAGTTCAGTCGTTTGTATCCCAATGCAATCAAATTAGCTCCAATTTTGAGATTATCCGAGATGGGTGTAGCCGCTAGTTCCAATACCTCACTACATATTTTGTTGATCTGACCTAAAGTGGCATAATACTGAAACTCAATCTTTTTATTCTCTATGTCTTTTTCAGATTCAGTGAGTTTTATTTTTAATTCATTCTGCCTTTCCATTAACAATTGAGCATCCTTTCGTGCATATTCAGCTTGCTTTAAGGCATTGACAGCTTGACTCTTAGCAATATTGGCTTCTTTATTTTTTTCAATCGATCGAATACTGTCCCTTTTGGCGGCATAACTCGCAATCTCAGCTCTCTCGGTTTGTTCTTTGGCTATATTCATCGCTTGTTCTGCAGCTACTTTTTCTCTATTAGCTTCTCGTTTACTCTTATCTGCTTCCATCTTTTGATCAACTGCAACACCCGTAAAAAACATGCTGACTAATATTAAACCAATAGTAATTAGAAAGAAAACTATACCTATCAATGCATTTCTTTTAGCCTTTCGACGCCTTGAGTTATCTTCTTCGTCAAGGATTCGTTGGGCTGTATTAAACTGTTCCTCACTTTTATCAATGAAATTTTTAACCAAACTATAATTAATTCCATAACGCTTCGCCCACCCTTTGGAAGGATTTACTTCTGTGTACCAATGCAATACACTCCTAAGCTTTTCTCCTTCATATAAAACTTCACCTTTCGATACATCCATAAAAATACCCTGATAAATATCTGAGTTTTCCATTTCATCATGAACCCATTTCTCTAATCTCGGCCATTTTTTTATGAGTATTTCATCATCAAGTGATATCCTCGAATACGGCGTAATTATGATTTTCGAGTCATCTAATAAATAATCTAAATTATCTAACCTTTGATCTGCACCAATAATGGGATCTATTTTTATCGCACCACATGTGTCAACCACAAACCATTCAATAATTTGTATTATGACATCTGTCTCAATGTTTGTGAAATCTGAAATTTCCAATATTGACATAGACAACTCAAATCCACGGTCAGATTCACTTGCCAAAAGTTGAAACACCAACCGACAATTGTCCTGATTCTCCTTAGAGAAAGTTGCAAAAATATCTTCCAATTGATTGCTGATTGAATTTTTAAAGCCTGAAACAGCTTCTATGTCTTCCAATGAAATGTTACTTCTACCGTTCTTCATACACCTCTCAACACTGAGTCTCATTGTATGTTGAAATTCACCTAAAGAAATTGGATGAGCACGATAATAAGTGGATATATGATCTTTAACATCTTTATCAAATGTGACATACCCCTTGGATTCAAAAAAATCAAGCGTACTCATTAAATCAGCAAAAGAAAATATGGGCAAATTAATTTGATTTTTATTGATGGTCTCAATAAACATAGATCGATCAGGAAAATAACTAGCCAGATCATACGTTCTTTTTGATCTCATAGAGACAATAATACTTATTGGATAAGCCGTTTGATTTATTATTTCTTCAATCCGTGTGAGAAAAATATCAAGCTCCAAAGAATCTTCCCCTCTCTTCTTCAAATGAAATAAATCATCTAATCGATCGATATTTAATAAAATATTACAGTTGGAGATTAATTTGTGTTCTTCGAATATTTCAATAATCCCATATTTGTTATTTTTTAATATTTTTTCAAATTTTTCAATCAAACCTGGATCAATCTTCTCATTTGGAGCGCTTCTTATAAAATTTACTTGAGCCAGTGCCCTTGCTAAAGATCGTATCGGATTTATTCCCGGATATAAATAAGCAATTTTCCAATCTTTAATCCCATTAATAATGAACCCATCTTGTAAAGTGGGTATTATTTTCGCGTTCAAAAATGAAGTTTTTCCTGAACCTGGGTCTCCTAAAAGTGCAACAAAATTGGAATCGGCTAATTGCCTTAAGAGCAATAATTTAATATTTTCATTTCCTTGATAAAATACAGCATCTTCAGTTTCAAAACTTGCTAAACCTTTAAAGGGATTATTTTTGTCAATTGGATTATTGATGCTCATTTGGTATCAGTAAGTCAAAAATTTTATTAGAAGCACTAAGTCTTTCCAGTCTGCTTTCAATAGGATCTTTCTTTAATTGATCCAGATAATCAAAATATAACTTTTCAAATACACTCATTTGATCAAAATCAAGT
>Ga0209716_1000959_pt1 | contig 23819 bp, 20 predicted proteins | sample COGITO_mtgs_1205_FD_184811 | JGI IMG/M metagenome (GOLD analysis project Ga0209716, IMG submission 184811) | Pelagic marine microbial communities from North Sea - COGITO_mtgs_120531 (SPAdes) (version 2) | ecosystem: Environmental > Aquatic > Marine > Epipelagic ...
AGATTTTCATCAGTGTTGATGACAGATCACTGATTGATGAGGAACACCGTAAGATTTCAATGCAGAATCCTATGTGCTATGTCAATTTTACTTGGGATCAGGGAGATTCTTGTTTATGGGGTATGCCATACCAAAAAGAGAAAGAAGAAAAAAACCTAACTTTAGGAGGGTACGAATCTTTCATGAAAAAATGGTATATGTATGAAAAGAGTTAAAGGCACAATCACCAAGCTCATCCTTCACTACAAGGAGAACGAGATGTCCCCAGAGCAACTCCAAATGGATTTGGTAAAAGACTGGGGTATTAAGATCACATGGAACGCTCTAATGCTTCGATGGAAGCGAGCCACTGGCTGAACGATAGAAGTCAGTAACGACAATTCGCCCTCTCTGGGATAGCGCATAGCGAACACGGTAATTGTATTTTGTTTCGCTTCTGAAGATATGATCTTCCGCTATGTTGGAGGGGGTTAATTTATCAAAGTACTTATACATATACCCTTCGTTAACGAGTGGGTAGATCACCATCCTGGCGCAGAACTGTCTGTTCAAATCTAATTGCGCTGTGAGATAATCAATAGTAAAGAATTCCAGGTCATAACAAAAGACCATTGCCATGATCTGCGACTGTGTTAGATCGTGCTTGTCTTTATAGAATCGCAGTGAATTGTATATGTTCTTTAGGGAATCGTACTTGTATTTATTCCTGGGGAGTTTCGCAAAATCACGAAACATCATCTTCTTGGATTTAGCCATTGTATTAAATTGTATTTTTGTACATAATACAAATTTACGAATTGATGGCAACTCTTACCGGATCAAAGGTTAAAGACACCTACCAAAGTTTATTAAAATTAGAAACCGGCACTGCCTCTTCTACATACAAAGTTGTAGAGGACGGTCAGGGAAACGATACTGGTTTAAAAGTCAGCACTGCTGGTATTGAGGTATCTGCTTTAAAGTTTACTGCTGATCCATCATCTTCAAGTTCAGAGCTTACAGCCCTGGTATATGATGGGACTACAAAGACTGTTAAGGTCCGTGACTTGTCAGCAAATGCATTCTCTGGGGGGCTGTCTTCGGCAATCCTGGTAGGTCGTGTTTCTGTTGACGATACGATTGAAACCAGTTATGATGAACCAGTACTTGCAGCTGTAGATAATGGCAATGCGGATAATTCATATCAGTTTGGTCCAACTGGTGATTTGCAAATTGATCCAGATTCTGGTACAATCACTGTAAATACAGCTGGTGTATACCGTGTTAATTTGTCAGCGCATACTGTTACAACTAATTCAAATACAACCATTACCTTTAAGTTACTGAAAGATTCAACAACGCTTTTAGAGATTGAACGTTCTAAAGCAACTGCCGGATCATACATGGACTCCTTTGAACACGTTGAGTACTTTGAGTCCGGAATGGTCATTAAGATGTCTTATAAATCTTCTGGATCAGGCGCAACGCTTAAGGCTAAAAGTATATTTGAATTAGAAAGAATAGAGTAATGTCAAATCAACATATCAGAAATTTCCTATCGGAACTACGATCCTCCATCACTGAAGAAACAAAGGAGTTGGCACGTAAGCACGATATACACCCGGATGATGTAGTATTCTTGATGACTACCGGTGTGTACATTAACGATGGAAATCAGCTGTTGGTTGGTGTTACTTCAACAGCTACGAATGAATCAGAGCTGGAAGGACTGTTAGACGGAACAGATTCTGTCCTGGACACTTTGTTTGAGGAAGATGAACCAGAGGAAGGAACAATCGAATGGTGGCTCAATAAGTTTGGACCGCAAGACGATCAATTATTAAATTAAATGAAGAATGAATATTATACGCAAGATCATTGTGGGCATCAATCCCAAGGATGCCATGGCATACTATGTTGGTATGCGTGCTGGAGACGGTAAAATAACAGCCATTCTACTGGACGAGAAATATATGTACCAGTACTCCAGATCCCGATATCTTATCTACATTGAAAATAGTGAAGGAACAATCCTTTGGAAGGGGATTGAGAATATGCCTTGTGTGGTAGAATACGATTGTAAATTCAAATAAAATGAAATCACCAGATAAGTTTATTATTAAGATGCCAGAGAAATTCAAGAACAAGATTGCTGTAGGTGATCAAGAGCTTGAACTGGTAAGTAAATTCGATGAGTTCGGTAACCGAATTATGGAAGCCGAAATTGTAGCTGTTCCAGCTAAACATGAAACCGGTGCAAAGCCTGGGGATCTCCTATACTTTCACCATACTGTTGCATTAAATGATACCTTTTACCTGGGCGATGATTTATACCTCGTACCCTATGGTCCTGGCGGTGGCCGGATGAACTTGGGCCATGCGTATAAAAACGAGTCTGGTGTACACATGATTGATCAATGGATCTTCCTTGAACCTATGGAATCCAGCAAAAAGATCACGAGTGATGTACTTGAACTTGTACAAGAAGATGTACAAAACGACCGTGGTCGTGTTTGGGCAGATTCACAAGAGCTTGCCAGGGAAGGTCTATCCAAAGGAGATGTCGTGTATTTCAGTAAGAATAGCGACTACGAAATGGATGTTGACGGCACGAAAGTATGGAGAATGTTAATAGGAGATTTAATGTATGCCGAAGTCTAAAAGTAATTTTACTACGTTAGATGCAGCCCAGCGGTTGTTATCTTCTATGGAGTTTGCCATAGACAATATGATCCAGGAGATTCGCAAACCAGTTGACCAGGAGCTATCCGGTTCACAACGTAAAGCAGAGCTTCAATCAATTAAGCAGACAGCTGTAGATGCCAAAGAGTTGATCCAGGAAAGACAACGCCTGGAGGAAATGATTAAAACCTTAAAAGAAACTGGCGGTATCAATGAGCAGCAAGATTTCTCTGGTGGCTTTGCGGAACGTTTCAGTAAGAAATAATGGCTGGTCTAAAGCAGATAGAAGGGTATGAGGATGAGGTAGTCAATATATGCCTGAATGATACCGAAGGGGAAATCATTGAGATCTCTGGTGTACACATTCAACTTCCTAAAAAGCCTGGAAAGAAAGAGATACTATTCTCTGACAAGAAGAAAGCGGACCAACGCTGGCAGCGCATTCCTATGCCTGATGATCTGGTAAAGATTAGATCAATGGATGAATGGGCAGAACAGCCCAAGGAATTTAGGTTGCGATACAACGCCTATATAGAAAAGGAGTTTGAGCGCAGACGTAATGGTGTGTGGTTCATGAATGACGGTGAGCCAACATACATTACCGGTAGGCACTACATGATGCTTCAATGGTCAAAAATTGACATTGGTTACGCTTATTACCTGGAGTTTCAGAGAAGGTTGTTTCTACATTTTTCAGCTTGTGAGTTTGATCCACGATGCCTGGGGCAGATCTACACCAAGTGTAGACGTTCTGGATACACCAATATATCAAGCACTATACTGGTTGATGAAGGAACTCAAGTAAAAGAGAAACTGTTGGGGGTCCAAAGTAAGACTGGTAAGGATGCCCAGGAGAACATCTTTATGAAGAAGATTGTACCGGTGTTTAGATCGTACCCATTCTTTTTCAAACCTATCCAGGACGGTACAACCAACCCACGTATGGAGCTGGCATTTCGTGAGCCATCAAAACGTATTACGAAGAAGAACAAAACATCCAATGTTGGTGAAGCACTGGATACTGTAATCAACTGGAAGAACACTACGAATAACGCATACGATGGCGAGAAGCTGCACATCCTATACCTGGATGAAGCTGGTAAATGGGAAAAGCCTACGGATATCCGTGAAGCCTGGCGAATAGAACGTACGTGTTTAATCGTTGGTCGTAGGATTGTCGGTAAAGCTTTGGTTGGATCAACAGTAAATCCTATGGATAAGGGAGGTAAGGAATTCCGTGATATGTACCGTGATTCAGATCCAGGTAACCGCAACTCTAACGGTCGCACGAAGACTGGGCTGTACAAGATATTTGTACCGGCTTATGAAGCCTTGGAAGGTTTCTTTGATAAGTACGGTAACCCAATCATTGAAAATCCAGAGAAGCCAAGAGAGACTATTGAAGGTGACTTTGTGAAAATTGGGGCAAAGACGTTCTTAAAGAATGAGCGTGATGCACTTCGCCAGGATGTATATGAACTGAACGAGGTGATCAGGCAGTTCCCGTTTACTGAAGACGAAGCTTTCCGTGATTCTACAAAAACATCTACGTTTAATATTGGTAAGATTTACGAGCAAATAGAACACAACCAAGACTTGTATCCTAACCCAGTAATCCGTGGTAACTTTATGTGGAAAGATGGGAAAATGGATACAGAGGTGCTGTTTCATCCAGACTCTACCGGAAGGTGGTATGTCTCCTGGATGCCAAAGCCTCAAGATCGCAACTCACAAAAAGAAGTGTACGGAAAGAGAACACCAGCCAATACACACATCGGTGTAGGTGGAGTGGATAGCTATGACCTGGATGCTACAGTTGACGGTCGTGGATCTAAAGGAGCTTGTCATTTGTACAACAAGTTTAACATGGCTGCGCCATCTAACTTATTTGTAGCGGAATACGCCAGCCGTCCACCGATGGCTAAAATATTCTACGAGGATGTTTTAATGGCTTCAGTATTCTATGGATACCAGCTTCTGATTGAAAATAACAAATACGGTATTGCCAGGTACTTTGAATCCAGGGGCTACGATAACTATTTGATGGATAGACCAGAACACCTTAAGACATCAAGTGTTGCTTCAAAGACAAAGGGTATACCTTCTAATAGTCAGGATGTTATACAGTCTCACGCTCAAGCTATTGAGTCTTACATACATACCCATGTAGGTGTGAATGAGCAAACCGGGGAAATGGGTAAGATGTATTTAAACAGAACCCTGGAAGACTGGATCGGATTCCGTGTAGATAACAGAACAAAGTATGACCTTACGATTAGTTCTGGGTTAGCTCTTTTAGCTGCACAAAAGTTTAAAGAGGAAAAACCCAAAACGAATTTTAACGAAAAGAAGTTCTTTAGAAGTTACAGACCTATAGAACGTTAAATGCTTCCCTTGCTTAATTCACTATATTTGCATAATAGAATATATTGTCGGATATGCAAGGAAATGTAAATAACGAAGGGAAGTACGGTAACTTTCCAGATCCGCTGGCAGACTTTGTAACCAAATCGTCAAAAGAATACGCATTGAAATATGCCATGGCCATTGAGAAACAATGGGGTTCTGCTGATGATGAAGGTTCGTTATTCAGAAAGCGATTAAAGCAATTTGAAATAAACAGAGACTACGCCACTGGTACTCAAGATACCACGATCTACAAGAAGATCCTGACCAGCCTCGATCCAAACGGGGGTGACGGAACTCTTCTGAATCTCGACTGGACACCAGTTCCTATTGTGCCGAAGTTCGTTAAGATTGTAGTCAATAAGATTCTTTCAAAAAAGCCGTATCCGAAAGTTGAAGCTATTGATCCGAATTCTGTAATGGAAAAACAGAAAGAGAGAGATCGCATTCAACGTAGAATTGAAAACAAAGGAATTCACCAGCTCGCACAAGGTTTGGGGCTAAAAGCTGAATTTGATATTAATAGCTTGCCAGAAACTACTGACGAAGCCGAAATATACATCAACAACAACCTAAAGACAGTTACGGAGATGGCAGCACAAATGTCTGCCGCTCTTACTCTTGACTGGAACAACTACGATGAGAAGATTCACCGTAGAGCTGTTGAAGATTTAGTAACGAATGGTATTGCTGTAGTAAAACGTGATAACGATCCTAACTACGGAATCACGGAAGAATATGTTGATCCAGCGTACTTTATCCATAGCTACACTGAAGATCCTGGTATGAACGACCTCGTGTATGCCGGTCACATTCGTAGAATGACTATCCAGGAGTTAAAGAGAAAAGCTGGACATCAATTTAGCGACAAGGATTACGAAGAGATGGCTCGCATGGTTGCACATAAATATGGCAACAATCCAACAAAACTATCTAATAGCTACTACGACAAAAACCTACAGCGCAATGCTTTTGGGTATGATGAGTTTATAATTGAGATACTTGATTTTGAATACCTATCTGTTGATGACCTGGTGTTTGAACAAAAGAACAGCCGGTACGGAAACGTAGGTTTCTACCACAAAGGATTTGGGTTTACTCCGACTGGATCTGTATACGATCGTAAGCCAGTGAATATGACTACTGCTACTTTATATGGTGGTAAGTACATTATTGGTACAAAGCACGTCTTCGATTACGGAATGAAAAAGAACTTGCCTCGCAATGTTCATGATCTAACGAGAACTCGTATGAGCTACTCTGTTGTAGCTACTAACATACGCAAGATGATGCCAAAGTCTATGGTAAACTCTGTTATTGGGTTTGCTGATCAAATACAACTTACACACCTTAAAATCCAACAATCTATCGCCAAGGCGAAGCCGGATGGTTTGATCGTAGATATCGAGGGACTTGAAAATGTGCAGTTAGGGCGTGGAGGCGAATTGCAACCTTTGGATATCCAGGACATCTACGAGCAAACTGGTGTATTCTATTACCGTAGCAAGAACCCAGAAGGTGGTTTCCAAAACCCACCAATACGTCCGTTGGACAACAGCATTAAAAACATTAACGAGTTGATCGGTTTGTATAACCACTACCTACGTCTAATCCGTGATGCTACTGGTATCAATGAGGTTATGGACGGATCTACGCCTAAAGGTGAAGCTTTGGTTGGTGTTCGTGAGCAACAAATGCAAGCTGGTAACAACGCTATTTACGACATCACTAATGCTGCGATGGTATTGTACCGTAAGGTTGTAGAGGACATTGTTAAGTGTATCCAGGTTCTACCTAAAGAAAGCGTACTGTTTGGTGTATATCAAATGGCTGTAGGGGAGAAGAACATGAAACTCCTGAACAGCTTCCAGGATTTGCCAATGTATAATTTCGGCATCCGTGTGGTTTCTGAAATGAATGACGTTGAAAAAGCTTACCTGGAGCAGAACATACAAATTGCGTTAAGCCAAAAGGAAATAGACCTGGAGGATGCTATTGCTATACGCCAACTTAAAGATGTGGATCAGGCAGAGCAGCTGTTGATTATTAGACGTAAGAAGCGTATTAAGCAGCAGCAGCAAATGGCGCAACAAAATATGATGGCGCAGTCCCAGGCAAATGCCCAAGCTGCTCAAGCTTCTGCCCAGGCAGAAATGCAAAAAGAGCAAATGAAAGCACAGCTTGATATGCAAAAAATGCAAATGGAATCCCAGGCAAAAGCACAGTTATTGCAGCTGGAGTACCAAATGAAAATGGAGCTTGAGAAAGTTAAGGGTCAGTTTAATATGTATAAAGCTGATGCGGAGAAACAAGACAAGTCAGCTCTTGATGTAATGAAAGAAGATCGCAAAGACGATCGTGTTAAGAAGCAAGCTGTAGAGCAGTCAAAGCTGATTAGCCAACGTCAAGGCGAGCGTGGGGAACTCCAGGAAGCAGAGGATGATCCATTAGAGAGCCTCTTTTAAATGACTAAATTTGCAATATGGCAACACAAATAAATTTAGACAACTCAACCAGGGTAGACATTACTTGTCGTAAGGGGGATACGTTCAGTTTAGAATTGACCTTTACAGACGATGCTGGTGATGCAATTGACCTGACATATTACACCTGGAAGATGGATGTAAAAGAAACAGATACGTCATCTTCAGATATTATCGCAGACGATAGCTTTACATATAGTGGAAACAGTTCTGGTGAATTAACTATTACAGCTACGGCAGCAACTATGGCAGCGACATCTGGGGGAACTTATGTTTATGATCTTCAGTCTACAAACAGTGGTGTTGTCAAAACATGGGTATACGGAATTTTTAAAATAAACGAAGACGTAAGTGAGTAATATAAACGTCAGCTCTGGAGACAGTATTTCTATTAGTAGTGTATCTACATCTACAAATGCTGTCACCGTTAAAGATTCTTCAGTAAACGTAAGTGTTACTGGTATTATTGCTTCTACAAGCGGTGATAAAAACTATGTGCATGACCAATCAAGCGCAAGTGCTACATGGAATATTACTCACAACTTAAATAAAAGACCAGCTGTATCTGTTGTTGATTCGGCTGGAACTCAAGTAATATGCGATATTCAGTATGTATCTGATAATGAGGTAACACTCACTTTTGACGATTCTACCGCTGGAAAAGCGTATTTCAATTAGTATTAAATTTGTAACAAAGAAACAAACAGATCATGGCATTAAGAATAGTATCGGGGCTGTCCGCAACCAGCATAACCCTAACGTCATTCCTTGACCTTGCGAAGAACGAACTCCGCAATGCTCAAATTCAGAATTTATCAACTACGCAAATCGCAGCGATCAGCTCACCAGTACAAGGGCAATTCGTATACGATAGCACTTTAGACAAGCTAAAGGTTTATGATGGTGAAGCCTGGACTTTAGTTGGTGCTGCTGCCGATGAAACCACTATCACGCTTTCAAGCAACACCCTTACTATTAAAGACGGTGGTGTTAGTTCCGCAAAGATTGCAACTGGAGCTGTTGTTGAAGCTAAAATTGGTGCTGGTGCAGTTACTAACGCTAAACTTGGTGCTGATGCTGTAACCGGTGCGAAGATTGCCGACAATGCAATTAACAGCGAACACTATACTGACGGATCTATTGATACCGTACACATTGCTGATGCCCAGGTAACTGGTGCTAAAATTGCTGCACTTACAGTTGCTACTGGTAATATTGCAAACCTTGCGGTTACTTCTGGTAAGTTAGCTGACGGTGCGGTAGGTACTGCGAAACTTGCGACCGATGCAGTGACTACAGCAAAAATTGCTGATGCACAAATTACAAATGCTCTCCTTGCTACTGATGCTGTAACAGCAGCGAAAATTGCAGACAACTCTGTTGACATCGCTCGATTGAACGTTACAGACGGTTCAACTGGTCAATTCCTACAAACAAACGGTTCGGGTACACTTGCGTTTGCAACACCTACTGATTCTGATGTAGCTTTAGACACTTTAGCTGTACGTTTATCAGAGCTAGATACTACTCATGTTACCGGTAGCGTAGTTACTATTGGTGCTTCATCAAATACACCAGACATTCAAGTAACTGGTGATTTAATTGTTGATGGTGACCTTACTGTTGGTGGTACAACCACAACGGTTAATTCAACTACGGTAACTATAGATGATCCAATCTTTACTCTTGGTGGTGATACTGCTCCATCTGCTGATGATAATAAAGACCGTGGTATTGAATTCCGTTACCACACTGGAAGTGCTGCGGCATTAGGTTTCTTTGGTTACGATGATAGCACAAGAAAATTCACTGGTTATACATCAGCTACTAATACTTCTGAAGTATTTAGTGGTACTATAATGGATGCGGCATTTGGTGCTTTAGAAGCTACTGGTTTTACATTGTCAGCCGAAACATTCAATTATGCTGGTACAGTAGTATCGGCTACCGGTGCAGATCTTAACATCCTTGATGGTGTAACAGCAACAACTGCGGAGCTGAATATCCTTGATGGTGTAACATCTACTGCTGCCGAGCTTAACATTCTTGACGGAGTAACAGCTACAGCTACGGAAATCAATAAACTTGATGGATTTACTGGTGCTGCTGCTGATCTTAACTACGCTAAAGATCTTAAAGCTACTGGTGTTACCACTACCGAGTTTGATAAGTTAGACGGGTTAACAGCAAGCACAGCGGAACTTAACAAGTTAGATGGAGTTACTGCAACAACAGCAGAATTAAACATCCTCGATGGTGTTACTGCAACTGCGGCAGAGTTGAACCGTATGGACGGTATTACCGTAAGTACAAGTGAACTTAACTCTGTTGTTAACCGTGCCGGTCGTTACTACCATGTAGCAACTAATCACTCTGGAGGTGAATTGCAAATTGCTTCTTCTACACACGGTTTAACGTTCCCGTTCCACGTTACTATTGTAGATAACAGTGGTAATACTCTTTTAGCTGAAATCGTTCAAGCTTCTGGAACTGATTTAATTACTATCCAGGATCTACCAGCGGAGACTATTCACGTACACATTACTGGTGGTTTGTAATAAACCATTAATCCAATTATAACAAGGAGGGTTAGGAGTTTATCCTGGCCCTCTTTTTTTTATCTTTGTGAATACCTAAAATATATATAATGATACTATCTGTAGTTTATTCTAAATCAACCGGTGAGATTGTGGTGTCTTCTGATATTGATGAGATAGCGGTTGAGGTAAACACAAATTCAATTCAAGATGGTTCAGATCAATTAGTTTTTGAGATAGCTGTAGATACAAGTGAGTATGAGCAGATAAACAATCTAATGGATCAAGAAGAAATAACAGAATAATATGGCTGCACTGTCTTCAACACAAAGTGGAAACTTTAATTCTGCATCTACCTGGGGAGGCACAGCACCTTCAGATGGCGATACCTTTACTATTAACCGTGGTCATAAAGTAACTGTAAACTCTGATCTTCGTCCTACAAATGGTTATGGCGATATAGCTGTTTATGGAAATCTTCATTTTGCTACAAACGCTAAATTTAGACTAAATGGTCGTATGACTGTTTATGGTCAAAACACCGGAACTACATATACTGATAAAAAACAATTTACAGAAGGAGATACTACTACTGGATGTTTATTTTCTTGCACTGGTAGTAATATCGTATTAGAAGTTAGAGGTAGCAATAGCGATCAACATGGTGTGTGGGTGGAAACTCAAAGGTTTGCATCTCTCAAGATAGATGGAGATGACAAAAAAACCACAACATCATTGTCATCTAATCATGTCCCTGGATCGGTGTATCTCTCTGTTGATGATGCAACTGGATTTTCTACTGGAGATTGGTTAGCTGTTTTTAAAGACGGCAACGAGGATATAAGATCAAATTCAGATGAAGGTCTTTGGGTTCACGATGTTGACACTGCGAACGATAGACTATATGTTAGACAGTTTGTATCACCAACCGCTGTTATAGAATCTGTATCGGGGCAAACCATAAAAGTAGATAACGCAAAAGTATTTAGAAAAGGATATAAGATTATATGCGGATTTGGATCAACACGAAAGACAGCTTTAATATCTTCTATAAATTACTCGTCTAATACTTTAACGACAAACGAAACCTTTGTTTCTGGAAACGTTGGTCAGACTATATATCAGACTGGTACTGAAAAACATCACAGCTCTTCTGATACTGTACAGAAAAACGCTACTACAGTTACAGCGGCTATTACCAGTGCCAACAGCACTAATCAAGTTACAGTTGGATCTGCAAACGACATATCTGTTGGAGATGATATAATTATTGATGTAAACAACGATACTGATACTAACTGGAATTATGACACACAATATACTGTAACGGCAAAATCTGGAAACACCTTAACGCTTAACGCTAATATCAGATACACTCATAAAGTAGGATCTGTTGTTCAAATACTAACCAGGAACATTACATTTAAAGGTGTAGATACAAGTTCTGACACCAGACCTTTTTTATTAGTTGAGAGATGGACTGATAGTAACAATGGAAGAACAAGGCAAATACTTGTAAAAAACGTAAGATTTACGCAGTGGGGCAACAATACAAATAGCACTTACTATAGAGGTGTGTTTCTTGTAGGTAGGCACTCAAATTGGGCTGATAATACCGATGATGGTAGATATGATTTTGCATCAAGGCTGCAAGGTTCTGTAATAGACAATTGTAATACAGCTAATCAAGTCTACACTGGATTTACGTGGAGGGATACGGATAATTTTATTATAAGAAACAACACAGCTTATCACTGTGGTGATCATATGTTTTGGTCTTATAGCACGAATTATAATATAAATCTTCACAATAATTTTGCAACGAGAGGAGAATACGCTACGTGTTTAATTGACAGCTTATATAACGATAGAACTGAAGTTAGCTATAATTACTTTACTCGTAGTGACGATTACGGAATGCTTATGCATCACGCCAGGGAAGCCGTCCCTTTGCGCCATAATATACTTTTAAACCACGAGCAAAGACCTTGGTACTGTTTTTACTTTACTGGAGGAACGGTGCTTGAGCGGATGTACATGGATGGTTTTAGAAGCCAACCATATGTAGGTGAAGGTAACGGCACGGTTCAGTTTTTAGATTCTTACATGGACAATAGATGGTATAAATCGATGGAGAATGGGACTGCTGGTATAGTTGATAATGATGAATATTTAGGTTACGGATCTGTAAGTGGTAGAACAAAATATTACACCTCAACTGGATTGGTTCAAAACTGGGTTTCATACGAACATAATTTTAGATATGATGCCAAACTTGAGTCTTTTGGAGGTGGGTTTATTCGTACAACGTCAGAGTCAAGATATATGGAGGTATACACAGTTCAAGGAAGCGACTATATGCCTTACGCAAAACAAGTTTATATACCAGCTGGTGCTACAGTTAGAATTTCTTGTAAGATGAGATTAAGCTCTACCGGTAGCTACACAAGACCTTATTTGTTTGCTAAACCAGTAAGTGGAAAAGTATTTGACATGGGAAGATATAGAACAGCTTATACAAGTCAAGACACTGTGTTGGACTCATCAAATAGCTTGATAGACGATACCACTTATCATGGATTTAGAGAGTGGATTCAATACTCATCTTCAGCAGTTGGATCTTTTGAGGAAAAACAGCTTACTGTTCAGCCAAGAATAAAAGGGTATATGCTCCTTGTAGGCATAAGAACAGATAGCACTAATGAACAAGAAATTCATGAAATGGAAGATATAAATATATTTATTGATGAGTCAACACCTATACAAAGTTCTATAACTAAAGGCAAGGCTGTTGGTAAGCGTAATTCATTTAGTGAGGGTAAAAAACGAATCGGAGGAACAAGATTATAAGATATGGCAATTAAACTCGTAAGTGCATTAAGCACAACACAACACATACAATTTCAGAACTCTTCTGGTGTAAACACCGGTAAGATAGAAGCAAGTGGAGATGATTTAATTATCACTAACTCTACTGGTAATGTACTGTTTGGAGATCTTGACTCTGACGTTTATATCGGTGATGGTGTAAACAGTGTAGATATTCTATTTGAACAAAGTGGTTCTATTCGTGGGCAAGGATCGGTAACGCTCACCCTTGGATCAAGTAACACAACATTAAATGTATACAATCCACAGATTGCAAACGGTGCGAGTTTAACTTCTACGCTATCTATTGGCAGTGGTGGTGTTATTGACTTCTTGCCAGACACTGGTGCGATTATCAACCTGGATGGTCAGACAATCTTAAAGAGAAACACGTTTAACGGTGGTATTACTTTAGGTCATGACGATGCTGTTATTATAGCTGGTGGTGATACGTATAATACACTTGAAAGCAACATTAACCTTGGTGAAGAAACAGTATTCCTGGGAGCTGAAGGTGGTGTAATTATGTATGCGTTCCCTAACAATGATACAGCCTGGTCTAACCGTAAGGAGTTTATCTTCTCTAACGATACTAACTTTTACCTGGACGGTAGAGTATACCCAAGTAACCAGGCTACAAACTATGTAGACTCAACACGTATTGCAAATTGGCAGACAGCTTATGGCTGGGGAGATCATGGATCAGCTGGATACCTTACTTCGGTAAATAATGGTAGTTGGTCTGGAACTGATCTATCTATAGCCAACGGTGGTACTGGAGCATCAAGTGCTTCTGCGGCACGTACCAATTTAGGATTAGGTAGTGCAGCTACATCTAATACTGGAGATTTTGCAGCCGCAAGTCATAATCATGACGGTAGGTATTTAAGAACACATTCAAGATATTCAGACGATCTTGACACTATTAATGCATCAGGTGTTTATATATGGGATGTAAGTGAGGCTGATGATGAACCCACTGGCGCATCAGATGGATTACTTACGATAAAATATTGGGACTCATCTTTTTGGGCAACAGCATCTTTTCAAGATTTCCATAACAGAACTTTACATATAAAAAGCAAAAAGAATGGAACTTGGCAAACAGACTGGGCGCAAGTTTGGACTACAGACCAATTAACAACAACTAATAAAACTAACTACGATACCGCTTACGGTTGGGGCAACCACGCATCAGCTGGTTATTTAACTACAGCTTCTGCTGCTTCAACATATGCTCCTTTAGCTTCACCAGCTTTAACTGGAACACCAACAGCACCAACCGCTGCTGCGGCTACAAACACCACACAGCTCGCTACAACAGCTTTTGTACAGACTGCGGTATCAAACCTTGTTGACTCTGCTCCGGGTACGTTAGACACGCTTAATGAGCTTGCAGCTGCATTAGGAGACGATGCTAATTTTAGCACTACGGTAACTAATAGCATTGCAACCAAGCTTCCATTAGCTGGTGGTACGATGACTGGTAAATTAAAAGTTAATCAAGCTGGAGGAGGCACGTCAAACACTCCAAGCGGAGTAGCAGAGTTTTCTGGTCAAGCTGCTGGAGGAGTGCTTCAAGCTTTGTCGCTTGTAAACAGTGTAACCCCTCAATCTGGAAATGGAGTTCAAATAGCTTTTCACAACGCCAGCAGTTACTCACCAACCGGAAATATAAGCGTTATTCAAGCTGGAGATACTGTTACTGACTCTAAAATGCAGTTTCAAGTATATTCAGGCGGGTTAGTAACAGCTTTAACTATTGACCATGACAAAAACGCAACATTTGGAGGGACTTTATCAGCTTCTGGTTATAACGATACAAACTGGAATACCGCTTACGGCTGGGGTGACCATGCTAGTGCTGGATACCTAACATCCATTAACAATGGAGATTGGTCTGGCACAGACTTATCTATAGCTAATGGTGGTACTGGAGCATCTACGGCTTCAGCGGCACGTACCAATTTAGGATTAGGTACGGCTGCTACTTCGGCATCAACAGATTTTGTTTCTGTAAATGGAGATACTATTGGAGGGAATTTAGATATTGTACACGCCTCCAATGCAACGGGTCTTACCGTAAGAGTTAGTGGCGGTGCAGTGCCTACAGTTCCGCAGTTCAAAGTTGGTAGAGATACAAGTCAATACTGGGGAGTTTATGTCGATGATGGAACAGCTAATTTAGTTCACAGACAAGACGAAACTGGAGCTGGCGATAATCATCATACTAAATTTCAAATTTGGTCAAGCGGTGGTGGTGTTCACTCTTGGCAATGGATTACAGCAAACAACGGTGGTGGTTCTACTTCTGAAAAAATGAAGTTAACAAAAGATTCTGCTCTTACTCTTGGCGGTGGTTCTAATACCATCACAAATACTAAAGTAGGTCAATGGGATGCAGCATATGGATGGGGTAATCACGCTTCTGCTGGATATTCAACAGCCTCTGGGGTGGAGGATAACGCTGATGTAACAGATACAGCCAATGTAGTAGCAGCTCTAACAGCTGGCACAAACGTACAGATCGCAGCCAATGGTACTATCTCTGCTACGGATACCGATACGGTATACTCTCACCCTACATTTAATGGTGATGACTTTAGCATTGACACTGGCGCACTAACTGGTGCAACGGTTATATCTGATTTAGATATAAATGTAACTACCAATAGTCAAGGTCACGTAACGGATGCAAATGGTAGCGTATCTACAAGAACGCTTACTCTTGCTAACCTTGGATATACTGGTGCAACTAATGCTAATTACATAACCAACAATAATCAGCTTACTAATGGTGCTGGATACCTAACATCTTCATCTACTCAAAGCAAATACTTAAGAAGCGATACAGCTGATACAGCTACTGGTTCTTTAACATTAAGCGGTGGAGCAAATATTAGTGGTGGTGTGCAAGGTAGTAATAGCTTAATGCACTCTTTCTTTTTGCCTCAAAACCCAGAAGGTAGTCACGTAAAAGCACCTTGGTTCTTTAACGACTTTGCTTATGCAAGGTTGAGAGGTGCAACAGTAAGTGTAACTGTTAACGGTGGGTCTTCTCCAGGCAACAGCAACATAGATGCTATGCTTGATGCTTCAACTGGTTTCTGGAATATGGCAACTTCTGGAGTTACTTCGGTAGTTATAGAGATGAGCAACCTTCCAAAGACAATGTATCACGGCTCTCACTACGGAGTCACCTTTGGAAACACGACTTGGAGAGCGAAAGATGTTGTAATAGAAACGTATTACAGCGGTGCTTGGCAAGAAGTGAAAAACGTAACCAATCAGTCTCAAGAATTTGTATATGGAGCTAAAACTCTGGAAGTAAATGCTCAAACAAAATTGCGCTGGACGTTTAGCAACTTCAATACGACCTCAATGCGTATTGTCTCTCTATTTGCATACAACTACAATGCTGTGGGTATGCCTTCTCTCTACCTCACAAAAAATGGTGGTGAGATGTTTGGTGACATTAATATGGGGACTAACATTATTAGTGACACCAAAGTAGGTCAATGGGACACAGCATACGGATGGGGAAACCATGCTTCTGCTGGATATTCCACTGCTACTGGCGTTGCAAATAACGCAGACAACTACGGATCATGGAATTTAAAAACCAATGATGTACAAAGAACAACAGTTGGTTCTGGTGGTGATCTAAATCTTGTTGCTGGTACTAACGTATCTCTTTCTTACTCTGCTGGTGGTACAGTCACTATCACGTCAACTGACACGAACACACAGCTTACTGATGCCCAGGTTAGAGGTAAGATCAGCGGTACTGGATTGATTAGCTACGATAGCTCTACTGGAGTTATATCTACAACTGCTAACAACTACAGCCTTCCAGCTGGTAGTTCAACTACAAGAGGTGGATTTAAAATTGGTTATGCTGAAAACGGAAAGAACTATCCAGTAGAGGTATCTTTAGAAAAAATGTATGTAAACGTCCCATGGACGGATACCAACACCAATACTGTTACTTCCGTAGGGGTTAGTGGATCGGAAACTACCGGTACAATTACATTAACGGCAGCTGGTGCGACTACACTTACACAAAGTGGTCAAACCATAGAAATTAGATCAACCGATACCAATACTACTTATACCGTAGGCGATGGCGGACTTACACAGAAAAACTTTACTACCACACTTAAGAGTAAGCTTGATGGCATTGAATCTTCTGCCGATGTAACGGATGCGACCAACGTATCTGCTGCTGGTGCTTTGATGAGATCTGGTGGTACGATGACTGGTGACCTCCGTGTAACAAACGGAGATAACAACGGTATTAGATTCCACAGTGATGGAGCAAACATTACTTCTGTTTCTTCTGGAGATGTTGTAATACAAAGATTAACAGCAGGATTAAGATTTGGTAGTTCTGCTTCTTGGGATTATAACGAATGGGCTGGTATTCAGTTTGATAGTGGAAACGAGGTTCTTTATATCGGAGGTCCAGCAGCATCTCTATTCTCAAGTAATTCAAATCCTCCTATTATTGATGTAAATTTTGTAGGGGTAGATGAAGTACAGCTTGGTGGTAATCCATTAGCAACTCAAGAGTACGTAAACACTGCTGTATCAAACGTTGTTAACTCTGCTCCAGCAGCACTTGACACCTTAAATGAATTGGCTGCGGCACTTGGTGATGATGCTAACTTCAGCACTACCATGACAACTGCTTTAGGCAACAGATTGCGTATTGACACAAATGCCCAGGGTCTTACCTCTACACAAAAGTCTAATGGTAGAACTAACCTTGGATTGGGTAGTGCTGCTACATCTAATACCGGTGATTTTGCCGCTGCTTCACACACTCACGCTGCTTCTGACATTACAAGCGGAACTTTAGATATTGCTCGCATACCTAATGTAGACAGCAAGATATCAGAGTTTTTAGAAGAGAAATACGCTTATATAAGCAATGACTCTAATGGGGTTTTCATGCCGATGGTGAAAGGTGGTTTATACTCTACAAGCTCAAGCACCATTACTGGAGCATTAAAAATTAAACTGCCTAACGTAAAAACCAACATGATGATTTCTTTTCATGTTGATGTATACGAATATGATAATGATAGAATGCAAAGCTTCCAACTTGGAGGCTATGCTTATGCTAATGCAGAGGCAAATTGGTATAACACTTCCGCAATATGTTTGTCTGATTCCGACAATAGAAATCTTGATGTGACTTTTGCTTCTAACTCTGGTGCTACAGAACAATATGTTTATATTGGAGGTACTGGTACAACTTGGAGTTATCCTCAAGTAGTTGTTAGGGATGTGTTGGCTGGGTATAACACAAGTGAAGGTGAAATTCTTGACCCTTGGGCAATATCTTTTGAAACAACACTAAATAACGGAACTACAGCTGTTCATAGTAATAACCAACCAATTGTAGACGGCTCAAGAATTAGAGGTACAGTACCTCTTGGTAATGGAGGCACTGGGTCAACAACGGCTGCTGGAGCAAGAACTAATTTAGGACTTGGGTCTCTCGCTACTTTAAGCAGTGTTACAGCCTCTCAAATTGATGCTAACGCAGTTGGCTCTTCGGAAATCATATCTAATGCTGTTGGAGCTTCTGAATTAAATGTTAGTGGTAACGGTTCAAGTGGTCAAGTCTTAACATCAGATGGTGATGGTACAATGTCTTGGACAGCTAAAACAGTAAACACGGATACAATCACTTCAGTTGGTGTAAGTGGAAGTGAGACTAACGGAACAATCACCTTGACCGGTGCTGGTGCTACCACTATCACACAATCTGGTGGTGCTATTGAAATTAGATCGACAGATACAAATACTACATATTCTGTAGGTGATAACGGATTAACCGAGAAAAACTTTACAACCACCCTCAAAAATAAACTTGACGGTATAGCCGCAAGTGCAAACAATTACTCACACCCTACGTTTAATGGTGATGACTTTAGTATAGATACTGGAGCATTAGCTGGGTATACTGTTGTTTCTGACATTGATATTAATATCACTACAAATGGCGAAGGTCACGTAACTGATGCTAATGGCTTTGTAAATACAAGAAACATATCAAACTTAAGAATTGATGACACAAGGGCTGGGGAAATAACACCTAATGATTATCGAGACCATGCTTTATCTACTGACTTTACAGATGAGTTTGGTAGTCTTGGGGCTTGGTATAGCGGTATTACTCTTAAAGGTTGGGCTGATGGGTATGCAGCTTGGCAGTTAATAGCTAACGCAGCAAACAATCAAACAGACCAAAACTTATACTTCAGAAGCGGTATAAACACTACCTGGGGTACAATGCACAAAGTTTACCACAGCGGTAACTTAACAGCTGGTACAAACGTAAGTATTAGCTCTGGTGGAGTTATATCAGCAACAGATACAAATACGACATACACGGTAGGTGATAACGGTCTTACCCAAAAGAACTTTACCACAACACTAAAAACAAAACTTGACGGTATTGCAGCTGGTGCAACCAATGTTACCAATAACAATCAGCTCACGAATGGTGCTGGTTATATTACCGGGATAAACTCTTCTGCGGTAACAACAGCTTTGGGTTATACACCATATCAAGAGTCTACAGCTCTTTCAGCAACAACTGGATCGTTTAGCGGTGATGTCACTGTAAGTGGAAATCAAGTGATTACTACTGGTGCTAATGCAGATGTAAAATTCTCTGTATGGAGTGGTACTACTTATGGTATTGGTATGACCAGTGGTGTTACTTATGGCGGTCTTAATGATTACGCTATGACATTCTGTATGAACGATGATTCAGACAGAGGTTTTTGGTGGGGATATAGTGGGCAAACAAAATCAGCTGGAGCAATGTCTCTTACTACCGCTGGTGTTCTCACAGTTGCTTCATCTATTACAGCAGCCGGTGCGGTTACTGGTTCTAACCTTAATATATCTAACTGGGACACAGCTTATGGTTGGGGTGATCACGCAAGTGGTGGATACTCAACAGCCTCTGGGGTTGAAGATAATGCTGACGTTACTGACACAGCTAATGTTGTAGCTGCTCTTACCGCTGGAACAAATGTGCAAATAGCTGCTAACGGAACTATTAGTGCAACAGACACAGACACAGTTTATGTACACCCTACCACAGCTGGTAACAAACACATACCAACTGGTGGTGCTGCTGGTCAGTTCTTAAAATATTCATCAAGTGGTACTGCTGTATGGGCAACGCCTTCTTACACAACCAATACGAACACACAGCTTTCTAATGAGCAAGTGCAAGATATTGTTGGGGCTATGTTTAGCGGCAATACCGAAACTAATATAGTAGCTACGTATCAAGACGGTGACGGAACTATTGATTTATCTGTTGCAGCAAACTACGGAAGCTGGGACTTGGTTGCTGAAGACGATACGACTTTTAGAGTTGATACAACAGAACACGTTAAATTTGCAGGTGCTAATATTAGTGGTACTGGAACATCCGCAGACCCATTTTTAGTAAATACTCCTGACACTAACACTACTTACACTGCTGACGGTAATTACGGTATGACATTAAATGGAACAGCATTCCGTTTAGAAGATGACCGTAGACGTAACAGCTCTACTACAGATATCTATACCGGTAATACTCACGATTACACATTCTATGATGCGGACATTGGTATTCGTTGGTACACAGCCGGTGCTGAAGAGATGCGCCTGGAGGATGATGGTGATCTACACGTTGATGGTGATGTGATCGCTTTCTCTACAACTGTATCTGATGCACGCCTTAAAGACGATGTGCAGACAATTGAGAACGCTACCGAGAAAGTTAATCAGCTCCGTGGTGTATCGTACACCTGGAATGAAGGAAGTCGCAAAGGACAGCGTGAGATCGGTGTGATCGCTCAAGAAGTACAAGAGGTTGTACCGGAAGTTGTACACGAGAAGAAATTACCTTTCGTTGGTGACGGAACATACAAGACTGTTGATTACGAAAAGTTAGTTGCACTACTTATTGAAAGCAATAAAGAGTTGACTGCACGAGTTGAACAATTAGAAGCAAGATTAGATGGCTCTACAAAGTAGCGGACAAATTAGTATAAACGATATAAAAACAGAGTTAGGGAACTCCAGTGGTTCTCTAAACACTCTGTCTGTTGCAGCTGGTAAATCAGCTCCTCATGCTATGTCAGAATTCTATGGCTACAGCAATGCTAAATATTATTGGGATTTAAGTAATGATATTAAGTGGGACAATGCATCCGATTATCCAGTACAATCAAACACAGAAAGCTTTACTGCTTCTTTATGGATAAGACCTCAATGGTCGGCATCAGATTTAAACTTAATTATATTTGATTTAACTCCTTCTGGCACTACTTCAACGGCAAACCGATTCTTCTTGCAGTATGATTATGGATTGAATAGATTTAACGCCATGTACAGAAGTAGTGCTACAAACTTTAATGCACAATGGGCATTGCACGGTAACAACTCTGCTACTGGGACTGGTACAAATGGAACGGACTATTGGACTGCTTCTAATAGAGGTGATGTTAACAGTGACAATTTTGTTCATTTAGTATTGACTTACGATGCATCTCAAACTGTTGCCTCTTCCGCTTTTAAGATATACTGGAATGATCGTGAGTTAACCAGTGCTGTTGTATCTAACAATGGTACTCGTTCAAACATGAGTTTAAATGAGATAACTTTTTGTGGTAATGACCATAACACTGGTGGTAGTCGTATTGCGGACTATATGTATATGCATATGTGGGATAAAGTTATCAGTGCTGCTGACATTACACTTATGTATAATTCTGGAGATCCTATATCAGCATCTAATGCTGGGGTAACAAGTGATCTTATATTTGGAGATAGTTCAGATGCAGTACCAACTGTTGGGAATGCAGATGACAGCGGTAATTACAGTTTTGCATCAGCTAACGGTCAATCTTTAGCACTATTGTAGACAATTTGTCTTAATAAACACTATTGTATTATATTTGCAATAGTTGAATTCACTAAAATATTTTTACCATGGCAACAAAAGTCAAGAAAGTAACCAAAGCAGAACTGGAGAAAATCCAGGGAGCGGTAAGCGCAGTAAACCGTCTAACCAATCAGTTAGGTCAAATGGAAATCGCTAAAGCAGCTACAATGGGTCAAGTCCAGGAAGCTCAACAAGCGGTCCAGGCAGAACAAAAAGCTCTTGAAGAAAAGTATGGATCTGTAACGATCAGCTTGGAGACTGGAGAAATTACCGAAACAAAAGAGGACTAATCCTCACAAGCTTACACTCAAAAGGGCTGCGATTTTCGCGGCCCTTTCTTTTTTATCTTTGTCTCAAACTTTTTTAAATCAAGACAAATGTCAGATAACAGCTTTGCCAATTGGGTGAATGAATTAGAGAGTGCGGAACAGCCAGAGGCTTGTTCAATTGATAATCCGGATTGTGAGGCGTGCGGTAGTTAAATGAGACGTTGATATTATAATTATCTTTGCTACAAGACATAACAGATATGAAGGCTAAAAAATATTTAAAAGGCGGTCAAGTAAAACTTGATGCTAATAAAGACGGTAAGATCTCTGGTAAGGACTTTAGTATGCTGCGTAAGGGTATGAAGAAATACCAAAAAGGCGGTAAAGCTCCTAAAGGCGAGATTGATTTAGGGAAGGGATCTTATAAGGGAATGACTTTATCTGATGCCGAAGAATTAAACCGTAGAGTAGGAGAAAATTACGGCAAGCACGCATCAGACATCAGAACCGGATATAAGGGTCTTGATTCGCGCATGGATGAAACAGAAAGTGAGAGAAGACAAGCTTTTGCAAGAGCTGGTGGTAAATATTATGACGGTGATGGCGGTGCTGCTGGCCGAAGAAAGAAAGCTTACGCTGATAGACTTGAAGCCAGAACTGATCTTAAAATCAGAATGGAAAAACACGATGCTAAAACGAAAGCGAAGCAAGCCGAGGATCGTAAAAAAGGCATGAAAGCAGTAGATACATATAACAAATCATCAGCAAAGATGAAGTCTGGCGGTAAGGTAGTTAAGTACCAGGAAGGTGGATCAAACCCAACACCTACTGAAAGAACATATACTGGCGATGATCGCAGACAAATCACTTCTTCTGGTAACCAACCAGGTGCAGACTACAAAGGATACAATAAAACTAAAACTCCCAAAGAGGTTTTAGAGGGTAGTGAGATGAGACGATTAAAGGCTGCTCTACAAAAAAATAAATACGGCACTAATGGTATGTCTTTAGCTGATATGCGTAAGGTTACTAAAACCAAGGGCATTTATGATGAAGCTCGTAAATTAGCACGGCAAGACTATTCGAAAGAAATGGCAAAAAGACGGTAAAACAAAAGAGGGGCTTACGCCCCTCTTTCTTTAGGTGGTTAAACCAAACCAATAAACCAAACCAACCTATTCTCTTATTACAGAGAAAAATACTCTGCCATCATTCATTTTAGCTTCCATAACAATAAACGAACCTACTTCGTAAAAGCTAAATACGCCTTCAGGATCGTTATCCACTCTATTTGCTTCAACAGCAAGGTTTAGAACAGACACTGGAGCATCTACGTAAACCAGAGTGTCTTGAGGGATAGGTATTGTAACCTCACTTGAAAAACCAAGCTGTGTGAACTCTACAATACTCTTTGGTGCTTCCTGGGCAAACAGTTGACTCCCCAACATTATCGCCAATACAATCATCATTTTTTTCATAATCTCTTTCTCTTTGTTAACATTATTGTTAATACAAGTATAACGAATAAATATCTAATTTTGTACAAAGTCAATTAAATTTTTTTGAATATGAGTGAGAACGTAACAAACATCGAGGATTTAGCTCAAGCAGCTGGCCTGGATATTAAAGA
>Ga0209716_1000974_pt1 | contig 23528 bp, 39 predicted proteins | sample COGITO_mtgs_1205_FD_184811 | JGI IMG/M metagenome (GOLD analysis project Ga0209716, IMG submission 184811) | Pelagic marine microbial communities from North Sea - COGITO_mtgs_120531 (SPAdes) (version 2) | ecosystem: Environmental > Aquatic > Marine > Epipelagic ...
GCTATCTCCCCACCAAGCGCAGCATAGCCAATAATATCCACCCAAGAGTCGTCCTTGCTTGTGTCCTCTGCAAGTCTAGCCAGCTTCAGACCAATCATGCAGGCCACTACATCTTCCGGCGTAATTGCATGAACCAGCTTCTTCTCCAAGAACACATTCCAGATGGCAGCGATCCGCTCGTGGTTCATCTTAGCAGGACCATACTCCTTGGCCCTCGGACCGTTGATTAACTCTTCGGCCTTACTGAGGAAGTCTTCTCTAGTTTTCATAATGCAAATCCATACTGTGTTTGAGGTTCAATAATATGCAACGATTTCTTGGCGCGAGTAAGCCCAACGTAGAACGTCCGAACCTCGGCGTCCTGATCCTCGCTATTCGCGCATGCTCGTGATGAATCTAAGAGAAGGGCGACGTTATCCGCCTCGCCACCTTTTGCTTTGTGGATCGTCGATATCTTGATCCTCGGCGTCCCCGTCAAAATAGACTCGCCCATACGCCGTACTGACGAAATGTATATTCTCTCGTTCTCCGACACTTTCAACACTTCGTGCCACGGTGTCTCCGCAGTCGCGGATAGGGAGCACTGGTCTTGAATATCGGTTAGCGTGTAGGTTAGTTCGGGATCTAAGCTTGCGAGGGCTTTCCTGCCAGATCTGGTAATAACGGTAGCCGTTAATAGGGGCGATAGTTTTTTTAATTCTTGTGCCGACAGATGCTGTTGCTTGCATAGCTTTAACCATACCTCGATTCCGGTGAGAACATTTGGGGAAATGGACCAACCGGAGCCTTCACGCCAAAACAGGAATCCTTGCTCTTTAAGTGTGGTTGCGATTCTGTTGGCAATGAAATTGGTGCGGGCTAGGATTAGCCACTCTCCGGTTGTTATGTCCACATCAAGGATATCACGATGCCACACTACGGAGCCAGTTTCATCTGTTGGTTTCCAGAACTTTTTTTGTCTGGTAGCTAGCTGTTTTACCAGAGAATCCGCTATATTATGCACTGATATAGGCAAACGATATGACTTATCCAATATGATTTTGTTGTCTGATGCGTTGAGAAAATCCCTCACATCCACACCCATCCAAGAGTAAATGCACTGGTCATCGTCTCCCGCGTAATACACGCGCTTTGACTTAGGTTTTATAACGTCATGAATCATTCGCCACTGCAATGGGACCAGATCCTGTGCCTCGTCTACAATCAGGACATCGAACTGGGGACAGTGACCTTGGGTGATAAAGTCCTCGATCATGTCCACAAAGTCGACCTTGTTTGTTTCTTTCTTGTAATCCCTAAACACCTGATCCACTAGCTTTAGCTGCTGAAAATGAAGCCGCTGGTCTGCTGTTTTTGAGAACTGCTCCTCAAGAGTACAATCAGTAACTCTAGCTATCTGAATCATAGACAAGTACGCATCGCCGCTTCTTCCCGGGCTAAACAAAACACCGTCCTGCATTGACACTGAAGAGTTCGCGGTAAACTCAAGACCCAACAACTCACCTATACGCGAGTAATCAGGTCCCTGAAGGACCCTGTCTTTACTTAATCCAAGACATTGATAAGCAAACGAATGAAGAGTGCGAAACCAAACCATCTGATCCGCATTCATGTTTAGCTTAACCGAAGCCCTAGTACGCGCTTCCTCTGCTGCTTTACGAGAGAAAGATACGAACGCAATATCATGCGGCTTGGTGCCACTGGTTAGCTCGTCCTGAACAATCTGAATAAGACGAGTTGTCTTGCCCGTGCCCGGGGGTCCGAAGATAGTTGTTTCCATTTTAATCTACCTTCTCAAAAAAGTGTGGCTCAGAAACATACCCCCGAAAATCCTCTTTATAGGGAAGCTGGTCGATACAGTTGTCACAAGTATCGCCAAGCTCTAATAGCTTTATCTTGCCGTAATAAGTTTTCCAATGGTGACCACAGGTGTCACATAAAAAATAAGCTACATACATTAGAACGGCACCCCATCACCTTGGACCTCGATCCTCGGAACTTGAACCTCTCTGTTAAAGGCAGGCACCCACCACACACGAATCTGCTTGGCTTCCCCCCGCGTAGTCTTAAACCTTTTATGACCGTTTGCTGTTCCATCCCCGTTGAGCTCCTTTAACCGCTCTTGTATTTGTCCACGGCTATAGCTGTCGAAGCGCTGATTGCGAAGGAACTTCATTAAGGCTTCAATCTTGAAGTAGGTTAAGCCTTCTTCTTCTTCCGTGTAGGGCTTGCCAAGACTGATCTCTTCAGCGGATTGCGCTTGCACCCGCCCATCACAAAACGCCTCGAGAAGATCCATAAACTGGCCCTTGTAGGTTAGCTCTTCGGGAACCTCGATCTCACTCATGTCTTCCATCAATGCGCCAACAATGTTCTGCCAGTCAGCCATCTTCATCATTGGTGGCATCTTGTGTATCTGTTCCATACACGCCTTCTGGAAACGCTGCGGTGTCTGAAGATCATCTGTGTCCAACTCAACACGCTGTCCACCCACATCACAGAACCATACTGGAGGCTCTGACTTCACAACGCAAAGACCTGTCACATCAATATTGGAAACGTGGCTACCGATACCAAACTTCTTTGTTTTACAAAGTGACTTGTTGCAATAAGATTTGAGAGGCTCCTGATCACAGGGGAAGCCATACTCTTTCTTCTCATGCTGCTGCTGAATCGTCACAATCTCGGACGCTGGCAATGACGGGTTGGCAAACTTGTTGTTAATCTCTTCGAGCCTAGCCTTCCAGTTTTCTGGCTGCTCTTTCTTACAACCAACGGCTGCGGCAAACATAACTGTGTTGCGTGTACCTTCGGGTATCCCCTGTCCGAACATGCAGTTCAGACAGGGGGCCCAATCCTTAAACTCGTCGACCTGCTCACCGAATGTTAAACCAACAAAAGCATCCGGATCCACACTCCTCCTGTCAACAAGCTCAAGAAATTCCTCTAGGGACGCTGGCTCTCCGTCTTCTTTAATCGCGTAGCGGAGAGTTTGTTCCTCATCAAAGTACGGCAGGTTAATAAAGTTACCCACATCGCCACGCTCGACAAGAATCTGTTCTTGCTTTGGGAAAATCTCACAGCCGCCATAACCAAGTACGGCAGAAATCTCTGAAGCTTTATCACGGAACTCTCCTGCACTGATCCACTTTGTAAAGAAAAAGAATATGTGTGCGCCGCCAGACTTCGAGCGGCAGGTAACACAAGGCACCTCCATCTTACGCAGCTTTTTATCAAGCGCCTCAAGATCTAGTGGGTACTTATCAATGTCGAGGGCACCAAACTTACACTGGTTGTCCTCGTTAATTGGGATAGAGCCTACGCCATTCTTGCCCTCAAGATGATGCTTGATAAGGTCTAAGGTTAGCGGCTGCCTAACGATTCTCGACTTAGCTTTTTGCTTACCGGCTCGTCGTTCATCTGATATCTGTGTCTGTCCATGCGCTGCACTAAATCCGGTAAATGCAGCCATGAACTTTTCTGCTTGGTTCATAACTGTGCCCCTTATTGGTTTAAGGCAGGGGGTGGTTGTTGGGGTATGAGCCCCCCGAACAACCTTTCTGCTGCCCCCATTCAGCAGCTAGGGTGGAGTCGTATGCACCCCCACCCTAATTTTTAGACTAGAACGGGATATCGTCCGCTGGTGCCGACGATGCTGACTGCATCTCTTCTGCGGTGGCTCCAGAGGTCTTAATCTCACCCTTTTGGAATAGATCGAACTTGCTCTTTGCTAGCGCAACTGCGCTTTCTGGAACATCTTCAATGTCGACATTGGATACGGCGTAATTGAACCACGTTCCTTTGTCGTTGCTTTCTTGCACAGACTTCAAGCGCCAAGCTGTCATCCATATTGGTGGGTTAAACAAACCCTCCGTCGGATGCATAATCTGAAGACCAGCGCGGCGAGTGTTCCATGCCTTTGCTACCTTCATCTGTGTTTTCTTCATGTCACAAATCAACTGAGACGTACGCCCCTCACTGTCGACTGCAACCACAAGGAACTGAGCGGAGCGAACCAACTCGTTCCCAGAAGGAAGAATCTCGTTAGACCCCATGCGCTGAGTACGGCGGATGTCTGGATCCGTTGGATCTAGTTCACCCAAGTAGCCACCGCCGCTTTCACGAAGTTGAAACTCAAGATACTTCATCTGGTAGGCAAACGGTATAACAACAACACCCTCGTCTGCTTCCCAAAAATCTCCAGTGACATTGTTGAAGATGTCGCCTGCCGAAATACCATCAATGAACTTGATGTCTTTCTTCATGAGTTGTGGGGACAGAGGCTGCACAATCCGCATAAACGGGATCTGCATGTCCTCCAAACCAATATCTTCCAGACCCTGCCCAGCATTCTTAAAGGCATCGTCCATAAAACTTGCCACCGCAGTGGACTTCTTTTCTGCTACAGCTAAATCAGCCATCGTTCTAATTCCTCTTTATAGTTGCTTCGGTTCCGACAAAGACACCGAAGGTATCAAAGTCGATCTCTTTACCAGATTCAATACGTCCCTTAACCCAAGCCTTTAAGGTCTGGGGGTGAACGTGGGTTTTCTGCGCGGGGTCTAAACCCTGATTACGCAGGTCATCAACAACAGCGCCAGCAAGATTATCCTGACCGCTGCTGAAAGATACTGTCACATCATTCTTGATGATATCACCCTCGCCAACCGAGCGGATCCAAGCGAACGCTTCATCGCGCTTGTCTTCCGTGATACGAGCGTGAACAAATTGACGAAGGGCTACCTTATTACCATCAACGGTAATGCTGTCCATTCCCATCTCTTGCATAAGAGCCGGGATGTCCTCTTCGTTAACTTTTCTTTTCTTGTACTTGAGGTCTTTTAGATACTGCTCTGCATCAGCAATCTTGCTGTCCAGATCCATAGACTCTCTAATGAGGTTTGATAGGCGAGACGCCCCCTCAGTGCTTACAGTGTCGAACTTGTTGGCTTCGACTGCCTCATCCATTAGCGAGAAAATATCGCTCATCCTACTTCTCCTTGGTTACACATTAAAGTTTGACCCCTTCGGGTTTAGAGACCCGTACCTACACTAGCAGGTACGGGGTAGTCAATAGGCTTTATGCTACGGCGTGTCTTTTTCTAGACTCTGAATGCTCCGCATCGATCGCTGCCATACGAACCAGATGCGCTACTTGTTTACTTAAACTGCGGTCATTCTTTTCTGCCATGTTCCGCAACTCTTCATAAACTGTGACAGAAACTGCCACTGATTTCCACTTTGTGGTATCCACCTATTTACCTCCATATATTCTGTGTGCTACGTTAACTTATCTTATATTCACTTAGGGGGTCAAGTACCAAATGAGACGATCTAAAAAAATAAGTGACGGCCCAGATAATAATATTGCGTCTGGCAAAAGATCGGAGCTTCTCGCTGCTGAGTACCTGATCGGTCAAGGTTGTTATGTTTACACACCCTTTATCGAGCAGGGGCCAGTTGATATTATAGCCCTCGATAAAAACGGAGTCTTTCATTACTTCGATGTTAAGACTCTGTCCCGCCGCAGTGACGATAGTATTATATCTCGTACCCTTACTGACCTCCAACGAAAGCTTGGTGTTCAACTTCTTTATGTTTGCCTCGAAACTCATGACGTTCACAGATACCCTCATCATTTTAACCGTCACACTGCACCAAAAAATTCTGCACAAAACGCGGCTAACCGCCGATTCAACGGGGAGAAACCTGCAACCATTTCCGAGCTTCTTCACCCAGAGTCTTCGCAGACAGATCAATCTTTGCCCGAAGCGTCCTGACAATATGCTCGTCAATAGAGTTTCGGGTAACCAAATCAACGTAGGTTACTGATTTCTTCTGACCGATTCGATGACATCGATCCTCGGACTGTATTCTTGTCTCAAGATTAAAGTCGTTGGCGTAGTAAATCACGTTAGTCGCAGCCGTCAGAGTCAAGCCATAACCTGCGGTCTGTGGGTTGGCAACAAAGAACCTCGCATCTCCAAACTGGAATGACGCTATAGCGTTTTGACGTTGTTCATCTGTTGTGTCCCCGAAGTACGACACGACAGAGTCAGCCCCATAAGTTTTAGCTAAAGTAGCTACAATAGCTTTTATGTCGTACCGGAATCTAGACCAGATGATAACCTTACCATCCATCTCCTCAACCGTCGCTAGTAGGGCAGACAGGCGGTTCGTAGGTATCTCGACTAGCTCACCATCGTCTGACATCAAGTGGCCGCACAGCACCTGCTGAAGGCGCAGCAACTGGGTCATCACGGCTGGTGCCGATACCAGTTCTCCGTCCTCAAGCACTGCGATAGCCGCTTCCTTTAGTGACATATAGTGCCGATGTTGATCGTCAGTTAAAGATACTTCTCTAGTAGTGTAGATTTTGTCCGGAAGATCGAGTGCTTCTTCCTTCGTAACACGATACGAAAAAGTCTCAAGACGGCTCGAAAGCTCGTCAAGATTTCTATATCCCACGATTTGCTGAAAGCTGTGGCTGCCCATCCGTTGAGTTCTTGTGATGGCATACCGGCCTTGAAAAGAAAAGTATGAGTCGAATCCAAGCAGTCGCTTGTCCATAAATTCACATTGCGAGTAAAGATCCATTGGCGACTTAGTGACTGGCGACCCTGTGAGTATCCGGCGAAACGATGCCGACTTACCAAGCGCCACCAGAGCCTTAGTCCTTTTGGCTTTTGGGTTCTTAATAGTTGTTGACTCATCAATCGCAAGTAGGAACGGCGTTCCGCGAACGAATAGATCCACAAATTTCTTGACCTTCTGAGTTGCGAATCCTTCCACGTTGACCAGTAGGATGCGGAGCTTACCACGCTCCTCGATGCCAGCTTTGAGGCGTTGAGCTTCGGCTTTGTTTGGGTTCGGATTCCAAACATAAACCTCGTGTTCAATGTCCTCTGGTAAATGAGCAGGTATTTCTGATATCTGCCAGTTTCTATAGACACCCTTCGGAGCGATGATGATTGCCGTATCAAGCCCCTTGTTAACGTGAAGCCACGCCAAGTTGTCGATAAGTACCTTTGATTTCCCGCACCCCATCTCCATGAAGTAGCCGTAATTGGTCTTATCATACGACCTTTGAAGAGCAACGAGTTGATGCTCATACGGTTTGGTTTTAAAGTCGAATTGCATATGCCCCTCACAATACACCTATTCTTCGTCTGGGTAGTCTAGCCCCTCAGACATAAGCGCGTGTTTTGCTGTTTCAAGATAGTATAAAATATCTGATACATCTTCCTGAGATGTGATCATCTTGATGCTGCCGTCTTGAGCAGTGCCAAGGATGACAACGTCCTCCAATGTTTTGCCTGCGATTTCACAGAGCAGAGGGACAGCGTCCATCTTAATCTCTATTCTCTTGGGCAGATAAACCACGTTGTCGTTATCTTCGGTTGTCATTAGGAAGTTCCTTTATCAGACGTTGAGCAGTGGATCGCATATCGACATACGCTTCTAATCTTTTGCGTGTCTTTTCTGCTTCTTTGTACAAGCCAGCAGTCTGCAACTCCACAAGCTCCTCGTCAAGGATTCTTATGATCCTGTTCAACCCCTGAGTATTCTGTTCCATGCCAACCTCAAATTTGGTAAATCTTCCTCAAGCACTACATCCGGGGTAGCCGGATCTTTCCGCATATCTACAATAAATTTGTGGATTGCAGCTTCGACATAGTGGACAGCGACAGACCACTCCATCTGGCCTTCCTTATCTGCTATGTCCTCTTCTGTAGGCATCAACTTAGTCTCGTTCATGTCTGGCTCCCACTCAGATGGCATTGTACTATCCGTTATATTATCAGACTGCGGCTTACTGTCAATGATCTGTAGCCCACAGGAGCTACAGATCTTTTTAAGTTTTGGCACAAGCTGCGTTTCAACAGATGCCCCGCACTTGGGGCATCGTCCTGCGCCCAACTTTTTCTGCCAAGACCCATCACCTTTTATGATCATACTCAATGTTTTGTCTCCCCATTTTCTTCGGCTTTCATTAACTCGTTTGATGCGTGTGCAGAAGCATTCATGATCGCGGTGGAAAGCAAGTAGCTTACATAATGCGGATCATCCTTGTTGGTGTTCAGCATCAGCATCATGCCTGCTGTGATGAGAAGAAACGAAGCCGTGTCAGGGTCAATGTTCAACTCTTTAAAATCATCGAGCAAAGCCTCTAGTTTGTTTCCGGCCTCTGCCTCTTCTTTTGACGCTTCTTCTTTCATATACATTTTCTTACCCCTTTCGACTGAACGTACCGAACCGTACATTCTCAGCGATGCGCTTTGCATCTTTTTGTGCTTTGGTTAGCGGTGCATCCCCCTGATTCAGGGATGAAACCCCACCCATACGCGACATGACTTCGGTTGCCGGTCGGAAAATACGACCAATGTCTGGCTCGTTAACCGCCGCTGGATCATCTTCAAAACCCATTGTTAAATGCTCCTTGTATTAACGTGGTAAATATCACTTTCAGTCCGCTTTCCTCTCAGGTTCTTGACTGATCGTAGCATTCTATTTCTGGCTAGGCTTGTCGCGTTTCGCTTACTCTTTGCTCGAATCTTGAACACTCGAAGATACTCCATACCAAAGACAACCTCGAAAGTACCAGTCCTTTCATAGGACTGCTTGTCCTCGTACATTGCAGTCTTGCCACCCACCAAGAATTCCGAAATGTTCGGTACAGTATCAGGCTTCATCGTTCTCGAGCCTCTGCATCTGCGCCTCTTCCCAAATAGGCAAGTAATATTCACCGTGGATCTCGATCCACGAACCTTTGTCCATATGGAGCGCGTCTTCTTCCATCTCCATCATCCAACCTTTGACCTTACCCATTCTATTTATCCTCCCAGCTTGTCCCGCCGTTGTACTTATACCCATGCTTTTGAAACCCCATTGCGATATGGTTCATGTGTTTCAGCCGCTCTCTGACCTCCCGCTGCGCTGGAGTCTGAATGTCCCCTCGAACCTGCACCCTGCGTTTCGGTGGTACGATCTCCGGAATTTCCAGAGCCGCTCTCAACTGCTCTTTGCTAACCATTTACCTTTCCTCCTTAACTTTAGTTCTTACACCCTCAAAAACAAATGCTCTGTGATAGGCTAAATATTCCTTGCACCTATCCCCTTTCAACAAAACCTTAGTGTTTAACTTTAACCCCAAGGATGACATCAAAGATCCATTAACACCAAACTTTGAACTCATCATCAAGACACCATCGTCAGTGAAAGAAATGTACCCACAGTCAAAAAGCTTATCAGCATTGGGCGAAAGCAAGAAACCATTTTGTGGATCTACTTTTTCCCCTGTGTTTTCACATGCTGCGTATGGTTTGATGTGACTAGCAATCAAAAATCTTATGTCACTGATTCCAGTAAAAGGACAGACTGGTCTGTAATTGGTGGCGTTTATTAGTCTATTTCTAAACATTGTTCTAAGCTTTTTTTCTTCCCGCATCTCTTCTGGTGTTTTGACAGGGTTATCCAGAAGCAAAGACATTAGTTCTTTTTTATGGTCAATCTGTGGTCTTTTTATTACCTCTGCCTGCACTTTCATTCCGCCGGTTGGCGCATCAGGTTTGGCAGGGGGGTCTTCTGCTAAAGCATCGTGCCTAATGTTTAAGGACTGCGCGTAGGTGTTTAACTCCACAAGCGAAGCCTGCTGCTGCTCATGACCGCCCTCGATGTATTCTTCTGTGCCAAATACAGCCAAAAAATTCAAGATCACCTTGGCTCCAATCGGGCTGCAAAGGGTAGCCCTTTGCTCATTGAAAAAAGGAAAGGCAATTGAAAAGAACTTTTTCTCTTCTTCGGTCAATTCATTTTCTTGATGATAAGGGGACAGGTCTTTAGATAAAATGGTTGACCCCAAGGCATCGCCTGTTGTCTTGATCCCCTTTATTAAACGAATAACCTCTGTCCTTTTTCTTAAAGCAACAGGATCAAAAACCTCGTTCCTTATCATCGGGTTTATAATGATCTCAACCTCATTGATATTCTCCGCACAAATCCCTGCGGTTATGTCGCCTGTCCGCAGTGCCTCACTGGTAATAAACCAAGGCACGTTGACTGGTGCTGCCGGAGCGCGGTTGCGCCGCACTTCAACTTGAACCGCTTTGCGCGCACCACCAACTGATGGCCCTGCGCGTAACTTGCTGGCATCAATATTGCCAAGCGTCAATTTGCTGCCTGATAGGCTTAGTTTTCTTGGTTTCGATAACATGATTACCCCCAATCCTTTCTGTTTTCCTCTTCATTATAGCCCTTGGTGTAGGCAACAATCTCATCGGCTGACATATCTCGCAACTCGATCCTCTGACCTTTGCCTGTCCCCTCTGGATACCAGTGGGGGCTGTAGCTGCGACCATAATACCTGTCCGCCGAACCTCGATCACGCGGACTACCGTGCTTTGTAGATAGATCAGTCATCGTTGCCCTCCAGATTAAACAGGCGGCGCAGTTGCCACATGCTTTCGTCAAGCTTCTTGACATCAGACATCCACAAATCCTGACAATCATGCATGCTTTGCATCGCACCGCTGATTGCTTCATAAGCTTCTTTGACTGCGTCTCGTTGCTCTTGCGACAGCTTGTTGATGCCCTTCTGACGCTCCGCACGATCCTTCACGCGCTGCTTATCCCAATATGCTGACTTCTCTTCCAACGTCCAATCCTGAAAACCCTCTGGTACATTACTCATTGTCTTCTCCTACCCCTTGAAAAAAAATTGTTAGCTCTTCGTCATCATCGATGTCTTCATCGACAACCTGATAGATTATACCCTTACCATGCACGAGATCGTGAATGGCCTTAATCAACTCATCCTTAGTCATCAGTCATAATCCTCCACGCTCACATCCTCTGGACGTTTGAAATCAAAATTCTGTGAAGCAGGGTAGTCAGGGTAGTATGTCTCGAACGATCCTCCCTCATCCCACTGCACCTCGAGCCGATCATATTTCACATACCAATAATGTGCGTCATCGAGATCACGATCCAAGACCCACTCGCTGGCCTCTTGATATGTAGCCTTAACAAGCCACTGTTGTTTCTTAGGCATCTTCAACCTCCCTGCTTTTCACGCGCTTTGCATGACCATAATCGGTTTCGATGTTCACGGCATCCATAGCCTTGACCATAAACTCCCCAGACACAGACCAGCGATCCACGCCGCCGTCCAGATTAAGACCACCGCCCTGCGACCAGTCTGTTCTGTTTAATGTGTCGAGATAGTAGCGGCTAACGAACTGCCCCCGCTCCGCGATGATATCATTCTCATCTGCCATGATCTTGGCGGCAGTCGAGTCCATATCGTAAAACTCGATCAGGGGATTGTCGTCACGATTGAAGCCATGACGATCGTCCTTGTTGTTGTATGTCAGACAATCACCAAGGCCGTAGCTGTCACCCAGAAACACTGCCCGAACGCACCACCGGATCCCTGACTCAGGATCAATTGATTTATATGTGTAAGCCATTAGCAAAATACCTCCTTACCAAATGTACCTAGTTGAATGATCAGGTCATAGTCATAGGCATCCAGTTGACCAAGGTCACTGAACACCAAGCCCCTGCGATGATCGTCAAGCAGTGCAATGCCCTCGACAATTACATCAAAAGAATTCCTGTACCAGCGTGTGGGCTGCGGCTCACCGTCATCCACATGCATGATGATTTCAAAATTCTTCTCGACAATTTCCTTGCCAGACTTCAGATCGTTGCCGCCAGTGTGGATGTACTCGATCCAGTGGTTGCTGCCACCCTCGAGCGCACCAATCCAAATGCCTTCGGCAATCTCTTCCCACTCCGCCCTGTTTGGCGAATACACCAAATGAATTGTTGGCACACCAGCGCAACCCATTTGAACTTCTGCATCAATACTCATCACATTACCTCCTTCCAATTACGAATGTTTGGCGAGTCGTCTTCCCAGATCTGGCTGGTCTGCTGGTCATACCGCTCCGGACAACCGTCCGCAGCCAGATTAAACATCTCATGCGCCAATGTTTCTGCGGCCTCGACCGACTCAGCGCGAACCTCGATCTGTTTCCAGACCACCGCATTTATTTCCACAAGATAGGTTTTCATTCGCCTGTCTCCTCAATGTCTAGCCTGTCTAACTCGTCATCAACTTCTGTCGATGGGCAATAATCAGGGTTTTCTGTCCACTGTTTTAAAAACAATGTTTTTGCAGCGTCAGCATCTGCCGCCTCGACTTCAACTTCATGCCAGACAATCCTTCTGGCCTTCACAAGATAGGTTTTCATTCTATTACCCACCCTTCCTCGATTAACTGATGGGCAATGTCGTTGGCAAACCGCTGGTCAATGACCAACGCATCACCCCAACGAATATGAAAATCCTTAGTGCCTTCACACGCCTGATCCAAATTGTCCTTGGCTGCACCATTCAATGGCTGGCACAAGAATATAGAACCGTGGTTCTCGAACCTGTAATCAACTTGCTGCATTACTTCACCCCCTTTGCTGCGCGGATCATTTCGACCACCTCTTCATAAGAATGCTTCACGGCATAGCCATTGACCGATGCATAATGCTCGACAAAATGCTCGACCGCATTGATCTGCCTTCTGATCCTGCCAGACATAACCGAAAACTTTGTGTCGCATAGATAGTAAGAACCACCATCACGAAGCTTAAACTCCAGTTCAATCATCTTATCCATTCTTCTTACCTCCATAAGCAATTCGCTTGGACATAGCCGTCTTCAACCACGCCCGATTGTTAATAGCCAAATGCAAGACCCGCGCACCTAGTGTCGGCTTGCGTAGTCCTACGGTGTAAACCTTTGATTCCATGTCGTTGCCCCTTGAACCTCGAACCTTGCACCTATATAGTTAGGTGACCTTATAGGAGACCGTATCAGACTTATCCCATATAGTCAAAGCATAAAATGCAGGGGCATATAGTGTTTTCTACGGGTTGTGAAAAAATAAAAAAAAAATTGAAAATAGGTGTAACAAACGTAACAGCGTAACAAACCCTTATCCAGTAACAGTTGTAGCTGTTACACTTCTGTTACACTGTTACACCTGTCATTCTCTGTTGATGGTCGCGAGATTGGATTTTTGATTTTAAAAAAATAGAAAGGCAAAAAAAACACTATGGACACTGACGATAGTTTGCCCAAGAACAAGGGCGGCAGACCCGCTGGACTGACCCAAAGGCAGCGAGAGTTTGCAAAGTTTTATGTTGATGGTCGATGGTCTAATGCTGAATGCGCTCGAAAGGCTGGCTATGCTGACGGCAGCGCAGCCCAACACGCAGCCAAGCTGCTCGATGGCAGATCATTCCCTGACGTACCCGAATTGATAAAAGAACTACGCGAGGCACGAGAGCGCAAATATGGCGTGACCTTGATGAATCAGTTGAAGCGGTTCGATGAGTTGTCTCGATCGGCTGAAGAGGCTGGTCAGTTTTCCGCTGCCATCAATGCTGAGAAGATACGTTCGAGCCTTGGTGGTTTGACCATCGATCGGCGCGAGTCAACGCACGTTCACCAGCTTGATAATATGTCGCGTGAAGATATCGTGGCGCGACTGTCTGCCATCCGCAAAGAATATCCGAACGCTTTCCCAGAGCCAGAAATGAAAAGGGTCGAAGATGCCAAAGACAGAACGGTCACTATGGACATCGTTGAAGCAGAATTTACCGAAGAAGAGCCACTTCCAGCGGGTGGAAAATCGGACAGGGGAGGGGATGCCTGACGTTTATCTGTGCATAGATGGTGTGCCGATTTGGTGTGAGTTAAAAATAATTAAAGCCGGACGAGTTGCCCTATCAAAGTCACAGATTGCATGGCATCTCTCGCATACCAGATGTAATGGCGTAAGTTTTTTCCTGTTACACTGCCCCTCTGAGGGTGATGTATATTTATTTGACGGCGGTTTTGCGGTCGAGTTGCAAGGATCGAGGATCGAGGATCTGCGGCCTGCGGCTCGATGGTGTGGTGATATACGATCTGCGCCCTTGGCACTGCGCGCCTGCGCCCTAGAGTCGTGGTTCGGGGCTCGATGACCTGCGGCCTGCGCCCTGCGCCCTCGATCCTGCGGCCTGCGGCCTGCGGCCTGCGGCCTGCGGCCTGCGGCCTGCGCCCTCGATCATATGATATAGGTATAAAGAAAATACCCTGCCATCCTATCGGATGGCAGGGTATCAGGGGAAACCCTAGTGAAGAACGATTGCAATTGATTTTGCTTTGATCGAAGCACCCGCGCAAAGCTTGCATGTGTCGCACGTTGCCCGCCGTCCTGCTTCCTTGCTGGCAGGGCATAGCACCTCTGACCCTTTCACGACCTCTTCAACGTCATTAATGACGCGGAATGTGCGCTTGCTGTCTTTCCAAGCTTGGACGGCCTGCGTTAATGTGTCCGCGCTGATCATATAACGGCCTGCGTCAACGTCAACGCCTGCAAGGTCGTCTTGATGGCTGTAGGCTGTATGGCCGTCGGCCTCGCTCAACAAGCTATCCCAAATATAATTTGGAACCGCTGCGCCGTCGCCGTATGTACCAACCCGAACCATGCGACCCGCGCCAAGCTTGGCTATAGCTTCATGACCCTGCGCCGTTGGATAGGCGTTTTTCTCAACTTGTTTCCAGACATTAAGAACCCCTTGGAATAATGCAACGTAGCATGTGCGCCCCTTGGCATGCTTGCCCGGGGCGTCTATGTCTTGCGCTTCGCCCCTATGCTTGCAATTGCCGCAGATTGAATAGTCATTGCCAAGCTTGTTGTTTAGCATTGGGTCAAGGCCGTTATCGCACAAGATATATGTTTGCACCATGTTACCGGTTTTAGAATTGCTGCTTTTGGTTATAGCGACAACAACAATATTCTCGTTAGGGTCTATTTGTGATGGCCCGCGATATATGATTGAGTTTTGTGTTTTCATGATTTTTCCCCTTCATGAGTTAATAGAGAAAGCTTATCGGATTTTATGGGATATCACAAGCCCTAAAATCCTGCGGCCTGCGGCCTTGTTCCTCTTTTTTTATATACAACGGCCTGCGGCCTGCGGCCTTGTTCCTCTGTATATAAAAAAAAAGAAAGAGGATCGAGCACCGTGGCACTCGATCCTTTGTTATTTATTCCACCGTTCCGGTGCGCTGCCAGTTATCGATTAGCCGGTCAACAAGCTCGTCGGTCTGCTTTCGATTGCCACCGCAATGGCCTTCGGCCAATTGATAGCAGGCACCAAGCAATTCGCTGATCTTGTGTTTGGTACACTCGAGACTGGCTGCATCGCTATCCGTCCATACGACGCCGTGAAACAAGCCCAAGTGTTCGCCGCCGTGCAGCAATAAAGAATGTGTATGCATAATTATCCCCTATTCATATCTTGAATGTTGAACAGACAGCCAAGGATCGACCAAGGCACTCCGACGCTAGCGATCGATATCATACCGATGCCAGTGACGATGGCGAACATGTCATCGATAAACAGACAGTGATAGCCAGCCAGTCCAACGGTGCCGGTGGCGATGATCATCATGCCCCAAACGTATGTCATACGTTTGGCGACCGTTCTTCTATGTGCAACAAATGCGTGTCTCATAGTATAGTCCCCTTCTATTTGGTTTACCGTTTCGTCCTTCTGGACTCATCAGCGGCAGCGACACTGCCGGACGGTAGGGGCGACCGCCGCCGCCCCTTTATGCTAGTCGTCTTCTTGATTCCAGACTGTCACCAGTTTGCCTTGGATCATTTCCAGATCGCCTTGGATATCTTCGATATTGGCGACTAGGTCTTCGCACCAGTGGCCGCTGTCTTGTAATACATTCTCGATAATTTCCAATGCATGGTCTACCTTGTCATTGGCTAGCGCGACTTCGTGAAGGATGGTTTGTAATGTTCTGGTCATTGTTCAGTCCCCTTATGCTTGGTTTGAGATGATAGTTTTGCCGGACTTGATCGTATAGGTTCCGGCTTCGAGCTTCATGCGGCGGATGTTTGACTTGCCAGCGTCGTGCATTTCCTTGGCGATCGAGTAATCAATATATGAGATTACGTTTGGATGATCGTCGGTCAAGCGATCATCAGCAATGATCTGGCCGTAGGCTTGACGGGTTGAACCGTCAAGCTTGGTGAATGTTGCAGTAAACAGGCGTCCGCCTAATTGCTCGATGATTTGGTTTCTTAAAGTCATAACGAATTCCCCTTCGTTGTTGTGATGACATATTATAATCACAGATCATCCCATAAGACAACACGCAAAACCAATATAATCGCTGGATTTGCGCTTTTTTTTCTCGCGTTTTGGGGTTACTGGCAACGATCGGCAATCAGGATCGGGATCGCTTGACCCCCTACCCCCTATATTTGGGGGGCAGCCTCTTGACATACGGGCGCATTTTGCTGGGTTGATAAATTCATTTGAGGGTATTATCATTCGGAAATGAATCAGATATCCAATCTAGACCTGCTGCCAGAGGAAGTCCTAAAGGAAATCCTGTTACTGGAAGAGCACCAGAAGCGCCTGTCAACTCGTGACGAGGCCCAAGATAAATTTATGGCGTATGCAAAACATGTATACGAGGGTTTTATAGAGGGGACCCATCACCGAATTATCGCGGAGAAGCTCGAGAAGATTGCCCGGGGGGAGCTAAAAAGACTGATTGTCAATATGCCACCCCGACATTCTAAATCAGAATTTGCATCCTATCTTATGCCATCTTGGTTTTTAGGTAGAAACCCAAAATTAAAAATTATTCAAGCTACAATGAACACGGAACTTGCTGTAAGATTCGGTAGAAAGGTCCGTGACCTAATTGCTGATCCCATTTACAAAGAGATCTTCCCTAATACGGATCTAAAACCGGACAGCCAAGCGGCAGGTCGTTGGGAGACTAGCGCTGGCGGGGAATATTTTGCAGCCGGGGTGGGTGCTGCAATGACTGGCCGTGGCGCTGACTTGTTAATTATTGACGATCCGCACTCGGAACAAGATGCTTTATCCTCAACAGCGTACGATAATGCGTACGAGTGGTACACTTCTGGTCCTCGACAGCGTTTGCAGCCGGGGGGAACCATCATTATTGTCCAGACCCGGTGGTCCAAGAAGGATATTACCGGGAGGTTACTGCAAGCACAGCAGAAAGACATTATGGCTGACCAGTGGGAGGTGGTAGAATTCCCTGCAATTATGCCTTCGGGGGAACCATTATGGCCTGAATTCTGGCAAAAAGAAGAATTACTAAAAGTAAAAGCCTCGCTGTCTATTGGTAAGTGGAATGCCCAGTGGCAACAGAATCCTACCTCAGAAGCAACCGCTATGGTCAAGCGGGATTGGTGGAAGGTGTGGGAGCACGATGATATTCCTGATTTGGACTACGTCATCCAGTCTTATGATACTGCCTATAGTAAAAAGGAAACCGCTGACTACTCTGCAATTACAACTTGGGGAGTATTCCAGCCATTTGGTAATGGTGACCAGCACCTTATATTGATGGATGCCAAGAAGGGGCGGTGGAACTTTCCTGAACTAAAGGCCATTGCACAGGAAGAGTATGAGTATTGGGAGCCCGAGTTGATGCTGATTGAGGCGAAGGCTTCGGGTCAACCACTAGCTGACGAGATGAGGTTACTGAACCTCCCTGTAGCTACATTTAGCCCGGGCCGAAAACGTGGGGGCGGGGGTATGGATAAAACAACCCGTATGCATATTGTGTCTCCTATATTCGAGTCGGGAAAAGTATGGTATCCTGAAGGCGAGAAGTTTGCAGAAGAAGTTATCGAGGAAGTAGCGTCATTCCCCAATGGCGAACACGATGACTTTTGTGATAGTATGACGATGGCCTTGATGCGTTTCCGTCAGGGTGGCTTTATCAGTCTGAATGGCGAAGAGTTTGAAGATGACCCACCCCGCAAAGCTAGAGAATACTACTAATGGCTGAACGTGATTTTGATCCAGAAGCATTTGATTTTGCAATGCCCCGCACCAGCACTGATCCAAAGCAGGCTGGGGACTTTGTTCGTGGCGCAAAGTACGCTCCTATGGATTTGCTCGGGGCACCCGTAGATATTGTCAACATGGCTATGGGCGCTGTTGGCGTACCTGTTTCTGACAAGCCTTTTCTTGGTTCTGAATACCTGATTGATAAATACGCAGACTTAGGTGAGGCCATCGGTGTTAACTACGACCGTCCCACTGGTAGCACTGCCGAGACTGCTGGTCGTATAGTCGGCGGCGCTGCACTTGATCCGGGGTTACTGGCTGCTGGTATTGGCCTGAAGTTTGCCCAAACCACAAAAACCCGAGGTTCGGGGATCGAGAAGAAAGGCACTGGATCCGCGCAGCTAGAGGAACCGGTCCAGACCGTAAAAGCATTTAAGATGTTTCGCAAGGACAAGGATGGAAACCTACATCCGTTGTTTGTAAGGATGGGTGACAAGCAGCCTCTTCCTGTAGGAAAGTGGGTTGATGCGGAGGCCGGGGAGTTAAATCCCAAGACTGGTAAGGTTAAGTCTTCTCTTGGTGACTTAGCTTACCGTCCCGGTTTTCATGCGGGGGACACTCCTAGTGCTACGCATATTGGGGGGAAAGTGGATCCAGCGACAGGGCTGCGTGTAAAAGGAAGCATGAAGCCTAACATCAGAGAGGACAATCAGGTTTGGGCCGAGGTTGAAATGCCTGCTGATGTAGATTGGCAAAGTATCGCGGATGCTAGAGCCGTAATGACAAAGAAGGGGACTCCGGATCCAAAGACGGCTCATATAACTGATGAAGTTCCTTTTGGTGGGTACTACCGTTATAAAACAAACCCGAATATGCAGGGTAACTGGCTTATTTCCGGTCAGATGAAAATTAACCGTGTTCTTGATGACGATGAAGTTCGAGCTATTAACGAAGCTGCTGGAACCTCGGATCTTCCTCGTTTGGCTGAGTTGATGTCAAAAAGTGAAGCCCGTACCTCGGACCTCGCACCTGTGTCTAAGAAAGAAGTTCTTGAGGGCGATATCGTTGGGGAAAAAACTGCTGGGTACGAGAAACTTCAAAAGGATATGGAAGCTTCTTCGTCCTCGGACCTCCGTTCTTTGAAGGGCTTGAAGATGGAGTTAAAAGGTGTTGAGGATGCGTTTAGTTTAAATGCGGGGGTTAACATTGACAAGTCGCTTGAGTTTGCAAGCAGTGGTGATTCTGTCCGCTATACTTCTGATGACTTTATTGCTGGTGTTCAGGATTCATTTGAATATGCGCGGGATCAAGGCATAGATCGAGGAGAAGCCTTGCTATCTGCTCTTAGGGAGAATGTTGATAACTTTAACGACATCTATCCGGATGCGTTAGACTTAAATTCTGTTCTCAGCGATATTTCAAAAAATGTAAATGACGACTTTGGTTTCGACAAAGCCCTTAGTCGTTTTCAGCAGGGGCAAGCCAATCGCAGCGCTATGGAGGCGGAGCTAAGTACCGCTAAAGCAACGGCTGCGGGTGAGAGGGCCGAGGCACAAAGTCTTCGTCTTCGTGAGTCTTTGGGTATTACAAAGGACACTTCCCCGGAGGAAGCTCAAAGACTTATTATGGAGTACGCTAATAACCAGCAGTCCGGTATCGCTGGCGCAGGAATTCCTGACCCCGCCCCTCCGAAACCAAACCTACGGCTTGTCAAAAAGGCAGCGGGTGGCAAGGTTGACTTACGTTCTGGTATCGGTGATATATTTAAGGTATATTCATAGGATGCGAACAGACAAACAGATTATGGCGACGGCGTTGAAGAATATTCAGTCTCTTACGGACGCTGAGTATGATCGTTACATTGAGATCAAGAAAGATCGTAAGGTACAAACCAGACGCAATGGCGGTATGATCAAGGGCTTCAGCCCTATTGCCCGTCCACAGAGATTTAAAGGAATATTCTAGTATGGCATTACCTCCACAGATGGTTGAGTCTGCAATGGGTGCTGGTGGCCCCGGCATGACTATGGAAGAACAGATGACCGAGGTCCAAGTACCTATGGAAGAGTTACCTGCTGGCATTGAGATGGTTGGTGATGAGGAGTCTGTTGAGGTTGTAGCTGAAGAGTACGACCACAACGCAAACTTGGCAGAGGTTCTTGACGATTCTGTTCTTGGCTCTTTGTCCTCGGACCTTGGTAATAGTGTTGATGAGGACAAGTCGTCCAGAGAAGATTGGGAAGAGTCTATTTCAAAGGGCTTGGTTCTGCTTGGTATTAATTATCAGGAGCGCAACGAGCCGTTTCTGGGTGCTTCTGGTGTAACTCATCCGCTTTTGTCGGAGGCTGTAACGCAGTTTCAGGCGCAGGCTTACAAAGAGATGTTGCCGCCGGGTGGTCCTGTAAAGACGCAGATTATAGGGCAGCAGAGCAAAGAGGTTGAGGATCAGGCCCAGCGTGTCAAGGACTTTATGAATTACCAGATCACTGAGGTGATGGAGGAGTTTGATCAGGACACCGATCAGATGCTGTTCTATTTACCTATCACTGGTTCTACTTTTAAGAAAGTTTATTTTGATCCGACACGGCAGAGGGCTGTGTCGAAGTTTGTCCCGGCTGAAGATTTGATTGTGCCTTATGCTGCATCAGATCTGCGTACAGCCGAGCGTTACACACATGTCGTTCGTATGAGCGAAAATGAAATCCGTAAGTTACAGGTAGGAGGTGTATATCGTGATGTTGACCTATCTCCATCAGAAGATGACGAGTCTGACACAACAATTAGAAGCAAGACTGACGAAATTCAGGGACTCCGTCCGGGATACAGTGACGAGCTTTATACTATATATGAAGTCCACGTTGATCTTGACCTTGAGGGATTTGAGGATCTGGATGAGATGGGTGAGCCTACGGGTATCCGCTTGCCGTATATCGTCACTATGGACGCTGATTCGGGACAGATTCTCTCGTTAGTACGGAACTATCGTGAGCAGGATCCGCTTCGTCGCAAGCGTGATTTCTTTGTTCACTACAAGTTTTTGCCGGGCTTTGGGTTCTATGGCTTCGGTTTGTTGCACATGATTGGAGGGTTGAGCCGTGCTGCGACATCTATTCTCCGCCAGCTTATCGACGCTGGCACGTTATCGAATCTACCGGGCGGCTTTAAGGCACGGGGCGTTCGTATTAGAAATGACGATGAGCCTGTTAACCCGGGTGAGTTCCGCGATCTTGATGTTCCCGGCGGTGATATTCGCAATGCTCTTATGCCGCTCCCGTACAAGGAGCCTTCTGCAACGCTGGGTCAGCTACTCGGGGTGGTCGTTGATTCGGGCAGACGATTTGCACAGGTTGCGGACACAAAGGTCGCAGATGTCAACTCACAAGCTCCCGTGGGAACTACAGTGGCACTTATCGAGCAGGGATCTAAAGTAATCTCAAGCATTCATAAGCGCCTACACTATGCACAAAAAGCAGAGTTCCGTATGTTGGCGGAGATCTTTGCTAATAACCCAATGCCATATCCCTATCAGATCGGGCCGAACATCAACCCGCAGATTATGGCGCAGGACTTTGACGGGCGTGTAGATATTCTCCCAGTCTCTGACCCGTCAATCTTCTCTATGGCGCAGCGCCTGTCACTTGCACAGACACAGTTGCAGCTTGCACAGGCCGCGCCGCAGATGCACAACCTGTACGAAGCCTATCGGCGGATGTATGATGCGCTAGATGTTAAGAACATTGATGCAATTCTACCGGCACCGCAGCCACCACAGGCTTTGGATCCGGCAATGGAGAACTCGAATGCCTTGAAGGGTATGCCGAGTCAGGCGTTCAAGGAGCAAGATCACCGTGCCCACATTCGTGTGCATGCGTCGTTGATTCAGTCTCCTGCCATTCAGGCCAACCCGCAAGCTTTTGGTATTTTGCAAGCCCACGTTCAGGAGCATGTGGCTTTGTTTGCTCGTGACATTGTTGAGGCTGTGTTGATGAAGGGTGTAGACGAGGCGCAGATGGCTGGTGAGCCAGTGCCTCAGATTGATCCGACGGTAACTGATGCAATGATTGCCCAGCAGATTGCTGAAACACTTGAGCAGTTGGCACCACTATTGATGCCACCCCAGCAACCAGATCCGCTTGTTCAGATCCGTCAGCAGGAGTTGCAGAACGACACTGCCGAGATTCAACGCAAGATGCAGAACGATCAGATGGATTATCAGATCGATCAGGCCAAGATGCAGCAGCAAATGGATTTGGCTATGCAGCGCCTGAGTGCACAGATGGATGTAGCAAATCAACGTAACGATGTGAATGTGTATCGTATTAATACGCAGGCTGAGTTAGCTCGTGACAGGAACCGTGGACAGTGATCATGTGGGACATGCACAACCGCACGACTAAAGAGCAGGCCGAAAAGAATCGGAGTGAAAAATGTTACAAGCGTTAATTGGTCCGGCGACCGAATTGATTGGTAAGTTCGTCGAGGACAAAGACCAGAAGAACAAGCTGGCGCATGAGATTGCCACCATGGCGGAGCGTCATGCACAGGAGCTTGCCAAGGGTCAGTTGGCTATCAATGCTGAAGAAGCCAAGTCACGGAATATTTTTGTGGCGGGTTGGCGCCCAAGTGTGGGCTGGTGCTGTAGCTTGGCCTTATTCGCTCACTTTTTGGTCTTCCCTACTATGGATGTAGTAACTGCATATATGGGCGTTGAGCCAGTGGCTTACCCTCAGTTTGATATGGACAGCCTGATGACAGTCTTACTTGGCATGCTCGGGCTTGGTGGAATGCGTAGCTTTGAAAAGGCCAAGGGCCTAACAAAGTGAGTGTAGAGACTTTTCTCAAGTGGAAGATCCTTCCGCGCTTTATGATGTTGATGAGTACCCTAATGTCGTGGCGCTGTGCTGAGTGGTTTATGGCTTTGCCGGAGCCTAGCTCACAGCAGTCGGCTTTTGTTAGCGTTGTTATGGGCGTCATGACTGGCGTCTTTGGAATTTGGATGGGTCATGAGCACAAAAAAGACTAGCCCGTGTGTAGGTATTTGTGTCTTGGACAAAGAACGTGTAAGATGTATTGGCTGTGGGCGTACCATAGATGAGATCATTAACTGGGGAAAGAAATGGCCGGACCAAGAATAAATCAGTTTGCAGGTGATCTTGGTATCAACCGTTCTTCCGCAAAGAAACTTTTAAAGAAAGCCCGTGGTCGCAAAGACGGCGGGTCAGAGACATTGGAGAAATATATGTCTGGTGATTGGGAAAGCATTGTAAAGCCGCAGACCGAGGAAGAAGATGCGAAAACTAAAGAGCGGATGAAAAAGAAATCCGATCGTTATAAAAAGCTTCGTGAACAGCAAGCGAAAGAAATGGAAGAAGGCGTTAAAGCCAAGGACGGCAAGTATATGTCTTGCGGTGGAATGCGTAAAGCCGTCGGCGGCGGGAAGTTCACTGGAGTTTACTAATGGGCAACTGGAACCAAGATTCATCTGGCCTGTCCGATGAGGATATGGATCAATCCCTCCAGCAAGATATTGCTGCGGCTAATTTTGCTGCCTCTGGGGGAGATCTTGGTAATTACACCTTTGGTGAAAACTTTGTAAACGACACAGACAGCCCGGGTTACACT
>Ga0209716_1000979_pt1 | contig 23419 bp, 13 predicted proteins | sample COGITO_mtgs_1205_FD_184811 | JGI IMG/M metagenome (GOLD analysis project Ga0209716, IMG submission 184811) | Pelagic marine microbial communities from North Sea - COGITO_mtgs_120531 (SPAdes) (version 2) | ecosystem: Environmental > Aquatic > Marine > Epipelagic ...
CGTTCTGCTGCATTTCTCGTTTCGCTTCCATTGCCCGATACACAGTTCGCTCTCGCTCTTCTCTTATTTGTTTGCGGAGATCGGTCATCTCCTTATACGTGTTTGGCCCGTAGCGATAATTCAATAGAAATTTTATCTCCTTCTCACGTTCGAGCAGTGCTTTCTTATGCGTAATTATTTGCAGTGCTTCTCGCTCGATACTGTCCGAGCCTTGCGACATCTTCTCGTGGAGCTTTGGCTTTTTTCGCTGGCTCTCAGCTTTGGTTACATCCGCGCAGGCTTCGTACCAACTCGACAAAGTTGTTGTGACATCGTGCAATTCTCGGCCCGCGCCGATCAATTTTTTTGTGAGCGTAAAGGCCGCAGAGGCAGCCGTAAAAGCGCTGATGGGATCGATCATGGGTCATCCTTTAAGATGCCCTCGCTCACGTAGAAGGGCTGCATATAACTCCTTCATATGTTTTAACCTGATTACGCATAGGCTGTCGTCCAACGCCTCGCGGTTGCGGCGAGTTATGACCACTGGAAATTCTGTCGAGCGTGTGTCTCTGATGTTGCGCTCCGCTTGCGCGAGTGCGTCTCGTACGTTGAGCCGCTCGGTTCGCTTGGCTTCGACAAATATTTCTGGGGTGCCGAGGAGGTCAGCACCGCCTGCGTGTAGCCCAACCTTGCCGCCGCCGCTGAGTGGTGCGCGTTGCACCCGCTCCTCGCCGAAGATGTGTTCATTGAACCAGTGTGCGAGATCGACTTCGTATTTGTCGCCCTTCGCTTTTTGCGGATTACCCATAGCTTTGCCCCCATATAAAGAAATTGCTGATGTCGAACGGTGGCTTTGGGAGAGATGGCTCTCGATAGCCTTCCTCCTCTTCGCCGAAGCTCATGCGAGACGAGAGTGCCTCCTTCTCGTGGCAATGGGTGCATCGATACTGATTGATGGGTCGCCTCTTCTGATCACCGCATAGGGTGCATGGCCTGTCCCACATCGTCTCTGGCATTTTGAATTGGTACTTAGCCCCTGCGAAATACTGCAAGCCCTCGCGCATGAGAATGCGTTTGAGTGTGTCCACGCAGCAGCCCAACTTGTCTGCCATTGTCTGATGATCGAGGTCAGCGTGGCGCTTATGTAGCCAGTTGCGTTGCCTCTTCGTAAGCTCTCGTTGCTTTGCCATGCTCACCTCTTTGTGGCTCCTGTACCACACGGCAAACTAATGCACAACTAAAGTTCTTAAATAGTACATCTACCTATTGACTTTCTCGACAAACTTGTTACCCTCGGAGGAGCGAAGACGGCGCAGACAAATGAGTTCCCAACAGAGTTGGAACTCATGCAGGCGAGGATAGTAGGCGTGATGCCGAGGGTAACAACTTCTGAGCCACAAACAATTTGCCACCGATAAAAAGATTTGTTATCAACGAATTGTGAGGGTAGCCCCAGACGCAGTTGGGTCGAACTTAGTTTAATCGCTGCCCTCACACGATCCCTCTTGGCTAGGATACGCACTGCGATGGAGGGATCAACACCCCCCTTGACCGATGGTTAATCTAAAGTTAGCTTTTAGTTGTGCTGATCGTCCGAACCTGACGTAATTCGGCACTGGCCCTCGCAGCTTAATCTCATCGCAGCTTGGCTCTTACAGGCGAGGGCCGCTTAATCACTGAGCATTTGCAATAGCACTGGCATGTGACATCGCTCTGATCGGTTGCGTCCACTCACGCACCACCGAGATTTGTTTGTGCAGGCGTGACGCTATCTCTGCGTCCGACAAAGCTGGGCGAGTGACGCCCTTCGCATCCTCCCACTCTTGAGCAAACGTCTGCGCCCGTTGCTGTGGTGTGCGCTGTGACATGATCCGAACAGTGTCGTCGTCACGGTTGCTGACGAAACCCACATGATAGTAAGGCTCGTGCGTGTCGCTCCATTCTCGCACCTTGCCAAACCTCACGTCCATCATCACGTCCATATTCTCTGCATCGTCAATGTGCTGTGGCGATGACATGGTTGCGAAAGGGGTAGTGGGCAGGTCGCCATCCCATAGGCCAGCCTTGATTTCGGCGCTGTCCTTGTCCTCAAATATTTGCGTGATCTTTATCTGGGTTTCGAGAACGGTAAGCTGGTTGCTCGAGCCAGCCTCACGGCCCGACACGCTGCCATCGCTCGGCTTGTTTGAGTGATGCACGAGGATGACAGTCAGGCCAGCGTTACGCAGCTTGAGCATCAGGCGATTGATGTTCGACCATTCCTCTGCGCTATTCTCCATCAAGCCCGACCATGCGCTCCTCACGGTGTCGAGCACAACGATGTCAGGTTTGTTTGCTTTGACCCACTGGTAGAATAACTTGAGGCCGCTCTCAGTACGAAGGTTCATATCCTCGCTGTCGTGGAACGGAGCCCAAATCATAAACTTGTCACCCGCATCGCCGAAGCTGCGCTTGCTTCGAGCTAAAAACTTTGCCACGTTCGACTTCGAATTTTCAAAATCGAGGTAGAGAACCTTGGGTGTTTTTATAATATTGAACGGCCCGAACCTCGATTGTTTAGCCGCCGCCGCGTACAGCATGTGACGCAGGAACATTGACTTGCCGTGACCGCTGAACCCATGCACTTGTATGATCGTGCCAGAGGTCGGGATGATGGGGTCAATGTAATACTCGACGCTGCCGATCTGTGCCTCAAGCTCGGGGATATCCTTGGTCGTAATCGGGGTGAACTTGCGCGGCTCGTCAGCTTCCTCGGGCTCCTCTTCCTTCAACCGATCAGGATGGTTCTTGGCTTCCATGTCCTCGACCCTGCTGCACATCTGAGCAACCTTGGCGGCATCGATGTAGTCAACGAAAAACTCAGCCATAAACTTGTATGCTTCGTCTACTAGATCGCCGCCTCGATAGCCCTCGGCTGCGCGTTCCGCGATGGCTTTCCACAATCTGTCGTCTCGGGCGTTGCCGCCACCGCTAGGTAGCTTGCCAACTTGCTCGACCAGTTCAGCCGTCGAGGCCCAGACCGAGACGTGCCGCTTGACGTTAGCAAGGCTCATGCCCTCAAACTTCATCTCGTTGAACGAGATCACGTTGTCGCCGCTGGGAGTGTCGAACGTGGGCATCGGATAGACAGGCATGTCATCAAAGTCGCACCCGTCCATAATCGCCCATGACTTGCCTGGGGATGGGGGAGCTAGGACGTAGCCCTTCGAGCCTCGCAGATCGAACCCAGCGACAGAAGGCCACTCGTGAGATCGAGTGACGTTTTTGCCGACACGGTTCTTGATCCACCCCGCATCTTGGGGGAACTTAAAGTAATAGTGGAACCCATTTTTTGTACGGGCCACTATAGGTGTGCGGGTCAGCCCCGCCGCCTTGGCTGCATCAACCGAGGGGAGATTTCCTTCATCGTCTGTGTCGCAGTCAACCACCACCAGCCCACTCAACGGGCCAGTGATGATTGCCACCTGTGCGTCAGGCCACTCAGCCCACCAGCCCTCGATCTCCTCAACCGTGGGCATGGTCATGTTATCAACGTAATGCCCCCAAGTAATGAGGGGGCTTTTACTCTGCGGGTTGACGGGCAGCGGTGCCCAACCTTTGTCCAGATACTCTAGTGCTGCGTCGAGTGCTGTCATTTAAGTCGTCTCCAATGAAGTATTGATTGAGGTCTAGCGCAGGCCACACCTCTTTGATTTGTGAAAGATAAAGGGACGAAATGCTGGCTCGACGCATCCAACCGTAAGGCACACATCTATTAGTTCCGATGTTTTTTGCGATGGTAGAAGAGCCGCCAAGGTCGGCAACCATTCTGTCGATGTCGAATTTCATTTCACTTTCCTCTTGCTTGTGCCGTTTGTGTAGCGTATAGACAACTTTACCACAACCCCCGTTGTGCAAGCAGACCGTCACTAATCAGGAGTTCAGATGGACAAAGACATCATATTCGGCGACCAACTATTAACTCTCGCCCCCGAGCACCCCCAAGCAGATCGCCTACTAGAAGCGGCGATGGCCTATGTGAAATGCCTTGAACAGCAAGAAGAAACTAAGATGCGTTTGGACTATTTGAAGGCCCAACTCTTAGCTGATCTGCCAGAAGAGGTCGGCGAATACCCCATTCATTTAGATGGCGGCGGTAGCGTCACGGTTAAGCTCGGCGAGAAATACGAGTGGGACAAAAAAGTTCTGTCCGACCTATTACTAAATGACAACCTGCCCGACTGCGTAACCGCAGGATACACCGTCTCGAAAGCCAAGTTCGACAAGGCCGACGAGCACACAAGACAGCAACTCTCACCCGCCCTCACAATCAAACTAGGGCTCCCAACAATCAAGGTTAGCAAATGAAAATCACCCCCCTAAAAACAAACGATGGCTCGGTTTCGGGCGCGTCGAAGACGCTGCTCTATGGGCATCACGGCGCAGGTAAGACTGCGATGATAGGTAAGTATCATAAAGCATTTGGTAAAGGTCTCGTGCTCTCGGGAGAGAGTGGACTGTCGAGCATCAGCGATATGGAGATCGACTATCTCCCGTTCAGTTCGTTTGACCGCCCGACTAAAGAAGGCGAGTATTCTTTTAAGGATTTATGTGCGTACGTCATGTCGCCCGAGTTTGCCAAGCAGGAATATAAGTGGATCGCAATCGATAGCGCGACCGAATTAAGCCAGCGTTGCTTCGCTGATGTCGAAGTCGAGTTCGCCAATAACGCGAACGGCTTTGAGAAGTGGGGCGTGTACGAGCGCAAGATTACTGCCGCTCTCAAGTGGGTACGTGACCTTGATATGCACGTACTGATCACTGCACTCGCAAGCGAGGAGAACGACGACAATGGTGTCACAAACTACTGGCCCATGCTCGTGCAAAAGAAGGTGCAGAAGCTAATACCAGCGTTGTACGACCACGTATTCTGCCTTGTCCGCAAGACGAGCGAGACCAATGGCAAGCTAGACGTGAAGCGTTATTTGGTCTGCGACCAGATCAACGGATGGCATGGCAAGACCCGTGACCCCCATCGCCGCCTCGCCGCATTCGAAGAGTGCGATGATGTCACCGAACTATTGCGCCGCGTCTACATGACCGAAGCGCAATTCAAAAAACACCAGCAAGGAGTATCGAAGTAATGTCATTTTCGGAAATGGGATTTGAAGGCGAAGATTTATCAGGCGTCGAAGTGCGAGGCGGTCAAAGCATCTTGGGTGCGGGTCGTCACGTTGTTAATATCAACAGTGCGGAAGTCGAGAAGGACGAGAAGAAAAAAACAATCCAGCTTGTGCTCGGCTACGAGAACGATGATGGCGTGATCCGCCAGTGGATATACAAGTACCACGATGGCAGCGAGGCCGCGACACGCATTGGTCTCGAGCAGATCGTTAGCTTGCTGACGTGCCTTGGGCATGACGCGAAGAAGACGCCGCACCCCTCGTACTTTGTGGGTAAAAAGGTGGGCATCGTCGCAAAGGACGAAGTTTATAACGGCAAGACATCAACCAAAGTGAAGTATCATTTCACTGTATCCGAGGACACCAAGAGCGAAAAAGCGGGTGACATCGGAGACGATGAAATTCCGTTCTAGGAGACGACCATGCACCCTGTATCGCCAATAGCAAAAAAAGTAATCGAGCAGATAGATGCAGGGTACGCCGCAGAGGATCGCGGCGAAGCCCGTGCCTACATAGGTGCGAGTATGGCAGGGACAGACTGCATCGCGCAGATGGCCCTGTCATTGCGTGGCTTTCCTGATCGCGAACCTGACCCCACGCTCAAGCGCATATTTTTTGCGGGGCACCGCATTGAGGATTGGGTTGTCAAAGACTTGATCAGGAAAGCTGACGTGCGCGTGTGGGAGAAGGATGACTTTACGGGCCGACAGCATAGGCGCGAGTGGCTCAACGGTCATGTCGTGTGTCACGCTGACGGGCTGATTGATTTTGAGGACGGGGATGGCCCAGCCATTCTCGAGATCAAATCGATGAACGATGCGAACTTTAAGAAGTTTGTGTCAGTCGGCGTCAAAGCGAGCCATCGGAAGTATTATCGTCAGATGATTATGATGATGGCTATGTTCCAGATCGAGCGAGCGTTCTTCATTTCGTATTGCAAGAACACGAGCAAGTACCATGCGGAACTTGTCGCGTTCGATCAGGAAGAGTGGGACGGCATGTACGTCAAGATACAAGCTGCGCTCGACGGGCAAGCTACTCGCGTATCTGACAAGCCCGAAGATTGGCGATGCAAGTTTTGTTTCAAAGTCGATAGCTGTTGGAACCCACCGAAACTCAAACCCGCTTGTAACTTTTGTTCGCATAGCTTTGCGAACGAGAACGGCGGATGGAACTGTAAATTATCTGGCAAGGAAGCGAGAGAGCCGTGCGATAAGTTCGAGCAATTCGCGCCAGAACCAAAGGTGTAACATGGATATCTATGACCAACTATCCGATGTCAGGCAGCGCGTGGTACGCAAGGAAGCTGACATCCAAAGCATTAACGAGCGGCTCGACGGGATGGAAGAACCCAGCACGGATGACGTTCACAGAGCCGAGACCAAGCTGCGTCACGAGCGAGACAGACTGATCGAACTCAAATGCAAGCAAGTCATACTCGAGTGCGAGATACTGAGGGAGAGAAAGAATGGTTAAGTCACGAGACATGCCGCTGCAAGAAGCCTCGCTCATAATCAACAAGGATCGCAATAACGAGTACGGCGAGCCTCACGAGAACTTCATGTCGATTGCAAACATGCTCAACGAACTTCTCAAGCCTCAACTCGCCGAGGGTGCGAAGCTGGGGCCAGAGCATGTCACCATGATTATGATGGCGGTCAAGCTGTCGAGGATGGTTACATCACCCACGAAGTTCGACACTTACGTTGATATCTGCGGCTACGCTGCCGTGGGTTGGGAGGCAGTCAGGATTGAGGGGGCAAAGAATGTCAAAAGAAAGTGATGACGCCAAGAAACAAGAGAAGATACGGCAAATGAAGAACCAGCTTAGAAGTTCCCAAGCTGGTTCCGTTTACGCTCGAGCGAAAGAGGGCGTGACCGTCACGCTCAAGGACATGCCTTGGGCTGACGAGGATCAGTAGCCGCTGCCGTAGCCGCTGCCGTATCCACTGCCGTAGCCGCTGCCGCCGCCCGAGCCTGCGCCCTTCTTACCCGCAGCAGCGTCAACAATATTTTCGACCACCGACTTAGGTAGTGGGCCTCGGCTCACTATCTCTCTTACACCCGCACGTCTGATCCCATTGGCTTCGTCACCCTCAAAGTAGGAGCGGGTTGCCTCTGCCACTGTGAGAGCATCAAAGAACAATCCTGTGGTTGGGCCAGCTACCGCTTCCATTACTCTGCGCTGACCGTATGCGCCGTTGTCGCTTTGCGTTGCGACCTCGTACATCAAGTCGCCGAGTAGACCAAACCCAACAGACGCCACGAACCCGTCGAATGTTTGACCCAATACGCGGTCAAGGTTCTCATTGTCCTCGAACCCAGCGTAAACAGTCTTGCTTAATCGACGGTCGCGGAGCGCATGTTCTCTGTTCTCCTCACCGCCTCGGCCCTGCACCTTATCCTTGAGGGCGACCGCTGCTGCACCAGCCACGGGAGCCGCTGTCAGAAGGGCTGCGAGAGGCGCTAGGCGGTTGTCTGATGCACCGACAAACGCTTTGGCGAAGTTCCCTGTCCGATTGGCGACACCCTCACCAGCGAACGCCTCTCCGAATGTGCCGCCGATCATGCGGCCCATCAAGAGCGGGAACGATTTAAGCTGCATAACCATCGCGCCAAGTGGCGTCTGACCCCAAAGAGGAAGGTCGTTGGGGTTGGGCGTAAAGATCATCTGGTTGACCAGTTTAATAACCGAAGTCGATATTTCTTTACTGCGAGGATGTTCGCTCGCAGAGCCTCGGCTCTCCATAATCAGATCGATGTCGTCGTCAGCTTCCAAGCCTTTCAGCCCGTTCTGATCGAGGATGCGTTTGGCTATGCGTCCTGATCGTGAGTTCGGAACTTCACGAGCGATACGAGCCTGTGCTTTAAGGTGCTCGTAAGCAACCGCCGCACCCACATCCCGCATCATGTCAGTCCACGGCGTCAACAGAGTTGTGTTAAAGAAGCCCGACATAAACTGCGTTTGATCGACACCGTGAGCCATCGTCATGCGCTGATGCACCACGTTCTCGGTAGCCGCTCCGACATTGCGGATCATCTCACGGTAAGCCTCGCCCGTGTCCGTTTGCTTCGTGTAGTTCACGAGTGCTCGGGTGTATGATTTCAGATCACCCGTGCGGATCAGTGGAAGAACCAAGTCAGGCAATGACGTGAGAGTGGTGTAAGTGAGTAGCGTAACGGCGTTGATGCCGCGCAGCCACTTACTTGCGTTGGGCATAGAATATAGGCCGTGCATCCCCTCGATGGGGCGGCGCATAGCTGCATTAAAGAAGCCTCTCGCGTGTTGCACATTCTCTGCGCTCGTGTGCTTGGTCAAGCCCTGCGTGTCGTACAGTGCATTGGCGATTGATCGCGCTCGCTTTTGAAAGTTCTGCCGCATTTGCTGGGCATTCGCTGTGCCTTGGAGGGCAGCTTCCAGTTGCAGCATAATGTTTTCTTCGAGATCACGAGCCGTGCTACCTTGACGCGCCATGTTAATAAGTTCGTCCGCCTTCTGCATTGCGGGGAACTGCTCTTTGTATGGGGCCATAAAGACATTGTGGTCGAAGGTCTTGTTCATAACACCCTGACCGTCACCGCCATTGCGCGAGTAGGTTGTTCGGATGATCTTGTTTGAACTGAGCAGGGTTGCGATGGTTGCTTTCGCGCTGGGCGGTGAGCCCACGATTGCGGTGTAGTCGTGATACCCGTGTGCGCCCACCCCGAATGCCTCGGTCATATCGAGGCGGTGCTCGAGGTTGTCCGAGTATTTGGTCATGGCGACGAGGATGTCATTCTCGAGATACCCTGCGAGACTGTTGGGGTGGTTAAAGTCTTGGAACGCAGGGAACTCATCGAGGCGGATCATGCGTCGATAGTCAATGTGATCGTCGCCGTTGACGTTGCGTAGTTGCTGCGCTGGCTGTGACAGCACACCATCCTCGTCAGTTAGCTTCGTGACAATACGCTCGGCAATCGTACGGGCGTGTCCATCTGGATGAGGAGCGCCGCCTGTGGATTTCTGCTCGGTCTCGAGGTACTCGGTCAGGCGTCTTGTGAAGTCGTCTTGATTGGCGAGGATCAGGTCTTTGCGCCACACTTGCGGGAAGTAGTTTTCCTTTAAGTCACCCACAACGATGCCAGCCTTCCGCATTCTTGTGACGGCACTTCTCAGGTACGAGCGGACGTGATCATAAACCTTTAGTTCTTCGCTGCCGAGGAACCTTTTTGCCTTGCTGTCTCGCAGGGCCGTCACAATATCCATGTTACTTTTGGGCTGAGATGTTCTGCGGTGGGGAGAGAAACCCACGACTGAGGCGGCAGAGCCTCGGGCTGCGTCGATCATTTGCCGTGGCCCGTTATCCCAGTAGCGTCCGAGTGCGCCCTTACTATCGGGCAGCTTTTTCATCATGCCCGTGAGGGGCATAAGGAACTTGCCCATCGCCTCGTTCGTACGCTCGAAGTGACCGCCGCCACCCTTCTCTGGCTCGAAGTGATTGGCGAGCCAGTTCATACCCGAGTAACGCATGATCGCGCTGTTGGTTTTGAGCGGGTTCCAGACGTTAGACTTTCTGATTATGTCCTTGCCGTCCTCGCCGATGTTGCGCCCGTTGGCTGCTGCAATCATCTGATCGAGTGTGCGAGGTGGAACACCGCCCGCCTCGAGAACTCGTGCAGCCGCGACAGCCATGTTGTCTGACGTGTCCTCTGTTATTGAGTTAATCAGCATTGAGTTTACGTTGACTTCATCATTGCCACCGCCGAGAAGCGGATCAGCCTCATCGAACATTGACGCTTTGATCGAGCGTATATCTGACGGGTTCAGCATTACTCGCTCGCCGTCAACCGCAACACTCGAGTAGCCCTGCTCGCGCAGAATGCGCTGGATATGCCTCGGGCCACCCGCTATTTCAGAAAGCATCGAATACATTTTGGAGGACGGCATTACGCCCTGCAAAACGAGCGCGGCTTGATCCACGTCTATGTTTCCGCCGTTCTCCGCTACGTGTCGGCGTAACGCATTGAGAATTGACTGTACTGCGGGCGTATTCTTGCTGGTCTCTCTCGGGAAGATGATTGGGTTCTTGTCCGAGATGAACACGGGCTCGACAGATGTGATGTCAGTGATGCCCATTTCTTCAAGCTGCTCGGATATATCGTCATCCATTGCCCGTAAGACAAAGCGGTCTCCGCCTTGACCCATCTTGGCGCGTACATCTCCAAGTGTTTCAAGCAACTCGGTGGCTATTGCTTTCTGGTCATCTGGGAGGGCGGCAACCATCTCGCCTGTTCTGCGGTGGATATGATCGACAGGCATCTCGTCAACGTAAACGCCATCTCCCATAAGCTCTGATGGCGCTCGTTTGCTTTTGTAATAGACACTGACGTTTCCGCCTGTGAAGTTCCTAACCGCATCTATTTGTGCAGGGTTCATACGCGATACGACAGTGCTTGCGTAGCTAGTAGCAAGCTCAGAAGGAACCTCTTTGCCGTAGGTATCCGCCGCAGACGCATTCGTGATCTTTGCGCCTTCTTTCCCCCCGAATACTGAGCGAACGAACGGCACGGGGAAGCGGCGTCTTGCGGCAGGCTTGGCGACAATCCCATGCAGGATGTATGAGGCGGCCTCCATCATTTCCTCTGACAGTGACAGGGTGAAGTCATCAAACTTCGGGATATCGTCGCCTTCCATTGTGTCCATCATCTTGCGGAAATCGGTCTCGACGCCATCGTCATCGACCCAATCAGCAAAAATTCTGCCGAGCAGTGTGTCTGCTGGTACGCCTGACTGACGAGCGTACTTATCTATCAACACGCGGTTGGCATCGGTAACAACAGAAGTGTTGTAAAGAGATTTCCCGATGTACTGCATACTTTGGGTGATGTCCTCGGACTTGCTTACGTTACTTGCAACGCCCCGCAACTCTTTGACAAACCCGTTCCATCCCTCGTCAGCTTTTGACGGCGGCAAGTCCACGCCCAGACGAGCGAGGCGAGCCGCAATGGTGCGAGCCGCGTATGTCGCGTCCGCGTTCCGATGGTTGATCTGGCTCAAGAATGTACGCATTGCAACATTAGCGTTTGCTGGCACACCGTCTTCCGTTCCGCTGCCAACATTTTGACGCTGCTCGACATCAACAGCTTTGCTGATAGTGGGCGATTTTGCCACTTCCATAAATTCAGCTTGATCGTCGGCAATTCTGCGGCGCTTGACTTCTACCCGTATGAAATCACGGTCGGCCTTGGCCTTCTTTGTTTTTGTTGCGGTAGCCTTCGCGAGCGCCGCCGTAAGCTCGTACTTGTCCATTTTTCCGTAACGCTGCTGCGCTTCCGAGACGTTTGCGTCAGACATCTCGATGGTGTCTTCGCCATTGATTATCTGGTTGACCCTGCGGTGCAGCTTTTTACCCAGCGCTGACGGTACGCCAACTGTCTGTTTCTTTTTATCAACGCCACCGGCAACGATATTACGCAAGTAAGCATCGAGAAGTTCGCCCATGCTTGCGGTCTCGTAGTTGATATTCGCATCGTCGAACTTCTTAATGTCCGCCTGAGACCTAATAGCGTTGGCTTTAGCCGCACCAGACATGATCTCCCGAGCGGCCTTAAAGTAAGCGGCTCGCTTGCGGTTGGCGGCTTGCGTTACCTTTTTGAAGTTCACCTTTTTCTTTAGAACTTCGGGTGTGAAGTTGTTGCTCTTGCGGAGATCGAGAACTTCGTCTGACAGGCGGTACTCGGGAAGATCGCCACCCTCAATATCCATGAACTTCTCGTTCAAGCTGTCGAGCACGTTGTTGATTAAGACCTCAAGATCGCTCTCGTAGAACGCAACCATCTCTGTGTCGAAGCCCTCTCGAAAGGCTTGGCCCTCGATGACGCCATCACCTTTTTGGTTGACGTACTGGTTCTCTTTATAAAGCATCTTCGAGAGAGTGTCGGCTGCCGCCTTCATCTTTCTGTTGAACTTCTTGGTTGCTTGGAATGGGCCAGTGGTGGTGCGATACTCTTCCTGCTTCTTGAAAGCAGATATCTTGTTGTCCTTTATCGTGTTCGCCATTCCGTGAAACTCGTGAGCCACTTTAAGCATCGCCTCGGCTGCCATCTGTGGGTCTCTCACGCTCTCGTCTTGACCCATGATTTGTCTGTACTCTTGATGCGCGTCATTCAACTGGACAAAGCGCATCCGTATTGCTTGGCCTAAACGTGTCGAGCCGTCCACAGGCATGTGGAACTTGACGCGCTTGGCTTCCTTGCGGCTCACAATCATTTTATCGAAAAGCGGTTCTAGCTCAAGATCGTGTACTTTTTTGCCGCTCATGTAAGACCAAAGCATTTTGACTAGCTTCGTGACTTTGTTCCAGAGCTTTTTATTCTGGGGGAAGTAAACCGCGTCATGCCTTCTCTGCATGTATAAGGCGAACTGGTTAGCAAACATTTCTTGCGGGCTTTCGGCCCCGTTAAACGCGCCTATTTCCGCCCCGAAAAGTTCGTCTTCGGGGTTAGTCACTTTGATAAATGGGGTGCGTTGCTCGACCACAGTGCGACCGTAGGCGTCTTTGCCACCGCCATTAAACGTGCCGTTTGCTGCGTAATACTTATCCATCTGCTGCCAGAACTCGAGTTTCATGTCGGCATTCATCAGGTTTCTGTAAGCCCAGTGGCCCATCTCGTGCATAACAATGAAGGTTCCCGAAAGGCCGCCTCGATCTCCATTAGGAAGAAGCGTAACACCTGGGTTCCTTCTGCCTTTCATGTCAAGGTTGATAGAGTTTGTTTTGTTTGAAACGGAGTGGACGGCCTGATACGATTGGTTGCGCGTTCCTGTGGTGTCCACAAAATTTGGGGCCGCATCTCCGTCTTGAATAACGAGGTCAAACAATCGGTTAATTTCTTTTGTTTCTACATCGCTCAAGTGCCGAGTGATCTTATTAAGGCTGGCCTTTGACGCTTCCACCTTGTCGTTAGGCAACTTGATGCCGCTCGGAGCCATCCTGTCGATAATAGAGTACAAGCCCGTTAAGGCTTTGATCCGCGTTTGGATCGGGATTTCAATTACGTCACCATTAACGCTCGTAAACTTATTGACCCACTGGTCGCTCTCGAGCCTGTTGAGGACTGTCCATAACTGCACAAGGTTTATGGTCTGGGTTTTAAGGACATCTTTATTGTTCGATATGCCCTGAGTTTGAAGTGGTGTGTTTGGATCGAACTGATACGCTTGCTCTGGCCTGCGGACATTATTGTTGTTTCTCACAAGCATCATTGCATTGTGCAGGCGGTCAAATAAATCAGGTTCCTCATCCGCCAACTCGCTTAGTTTTAGCTGGGTGTTATAGCCATCTTGCGCGTAATCAACCATCGGGGGCGGAGCTTCGGGAAGGTCTGCGCGTACCGCACCGTCGAGCAGGTTGTTATCGTTTAGGGGGTCGAAGTTAGCGAGCAATGTTTGAACATCAGTCTTCTGCTGACGGGCTGGCTTACCGTTGATTGTCTCTGGTATGTACCCAATGTACCAATCGTCGGCGTCTTTGCCGCCAAGGATATCGTCAAGCGACTTGTTGTTCTTGACTTGGTATGCGCTCGCCATGCGAACATTGTCTTTAGGTGGCTTGCCATCGTCGGTGACTTCTCTTTGCACACGGCGGATCAAGACTGCTATTTTGCCATCACGAGACACGAAGCCTTTGACCGTGGACTTCGGCTTGCCGTTAGGCTTGACCTCCACAACAGGCTCGGGCTTGGGGGTGCGAGCATTAATGCGGCGCTTCTCGCGCAGGTACTTGTCGAGGTCGCCGTGTCCGCCGTCCAAGTCGCCGTCACCCTCATACCTTTTCTGGGCTGCCTCGAGTGCGGCTTCTGCTTCCTCTGCATTAGCAAACATCTTCTCGGGCTTAACTGGCGGGCTGTCTGTGGTCTTGCCCGCCCAAGCTGGGCCGAACTGAGCCTTCATTGCCAATTCTTCGGTGGCAAAAACCTTAATCGTCCATCCTGATTTGTTCTTAATAGGTACACCAAAGAGCATGTCGCCTTTGGTAGCCTTACCCATCACACCGACTTTGCCGCTCTTTATGCCCACGGCTTGCTCGCCGCCTTGCGAGGTGAAGCGATAAACGGCCTTCTGAACCTTGAGCCCAGCGTCTTTAATTGCGAGAGCGAGAACCTGCTGTTTGTTGAACGAGCGAGGGTCTAGGTCACGGACGCCATCGGTCACGGTAAACCCGTCACCAATGTCCAAGCCCCTTCTGAACAGGCTGGATATCTTGCTGCTTACTTTCCGTTCGCCCTTGCTGTTGACGTACGTTTTAAATACACGACCACCCACAGGATCATTCTCGAGCGCTGCGCCTGCCTTGGCTGTCGAGCCGCCCACGCGATTGCCGCCCGAGGACTTTTGCGAACTGGCTAGGTCGGCCTCGCGGTTCAGAACAAGGTCTTCGGATTTGATGCGCTTAATTTCTTCTGCGCTTGCATCCGCCTTGACTGTCTTGCGTACCTTATCCCAGCTATTTATGCGGCGCTTGATGGCAGCATATACTTCTTCCGTTACCTCGTCCTTGTAGGCGACGAGATACTTGTTGATTAGTATTTTCCTGTCTGCGCCGAGGTAGCGTTTGCTCGAGGCTGATGCCTCGATGATGTCCATAAATATGTTGTCAGCCACATCACTGACAGCTTTGTCACCCGCCGCTTGCTCTGGCGTTCTGCCGTCAAGATAAGCCTGCCGTCTTGCCGCTTCGCTGTCCTCAACCTCCGTTACGGTTTTGCGCTTGCTGCTCTGGTATTGTTTCTTCTCACCGCCACGAGCCGAGGCGATCTCCATGATTTTTTCAAAGCCATTTGTGGTAATGCGCCCGTCATCGGTCAGCTTAATTTGGCCGCTTTTGACTAGCTTACCTATATCGTCCTCGGTAAGAGGTGGATAGTCACCGAACTCTTCCGCATTCTTTGCATATATCGCAAGACGATTGCGGAGTTTCGCCATCTTCTTGTCTTGTGTCTCGGGCTTGACGCTAAAGATAATGTCGGCGGCGCTGCCTTCATTGTCAGGTATTTCAGCGCCAATCCGCCTTACAAAAAGCTCGGCTTTGGTTTCGTTAGTGCCTCTGTTATCCGCGTTTACATCCGCAGGCGGGGGCGTCTCAACATCAACGTCAGGGGTGTCATCCACATCAACGTCAGGAGTGTCAGCGTCAGCGCTTGCAGCCTTTGGCTTTGCGGTTGGTTTTGCAGATGACAAGTTGGGAACGAACTGCTTTTCGGGAGCGCCCAGACGAGATGATGCCCACTGGCGAACCTGTTGCCTGCCTTTTGCGGACAGAGCGCCAGCTTTAGTTATGTCAATCTCACCCGCATCGATCAGCCTGCCGATCTCATCGTCAGTAATTGGCTTGAGGCTTGTGCCGTTTTCTTTATTCAGCTTCTCTATTGTTGCTGCGTAACGCGCTCGCATTTCGTCGAGAGACTTAACCCACTTATGAGGCGCGTCTTTCTTGGTCTTGCCTGCGGCCTTTTTCGTAATGGCAGTCGTGTACGTTGCGGTGCCATCGCCATCAGGGATTTCAAACTCAACGAAGCGCTTGTACGCCGCTGCCCTCTCGGGGCTTGCAGGCTCTTTAGGTGGGTCGGCTGGCGGTGTGGCTCCAGCGTCCGCACCGACATCATCATCCATGTCCGCGTCTGATACTTCATCATCATCAGGCTTGGTGTTGGGGTCATCAACGTCTGCTGGCTTGCCGCCTGCGCCCGTGGCGGCATTGGGATCGGGGGTGCTGCTTGCGCCTCGAGCGGCAGCCCTTGTCGCGTCAAATCCTCTGCGCCACATGCGAGCGGCTTCCTCGCCGTGGACAGATTGGTAGGCGGCTTGCTGTGCAGCGACTTGCTCGTCACTCAAGTCCTTCATAGTGCCGTTGCCGTCACTGTCGTACTGCGTAGATTTTGCGCCTTCCTTCTCGTGACGAGCCATGCTTGGGTTGTTAGCGCTCGTTCCACTCGCGTTGGTTCCCGAGCCGCCCGTGTTGGGGGGAGGGGTTGCCGTGTTGGGGGGAGGGGTTGCCGCCGCTGCGGGCGGAGCGTTGCGTGTGTTGGCAGTCCAGAACTGGCTATCGAGTTTCTTCTCGACATCAACTAGGCGAGTTTGGAACTCAGCCTGCAAAGCCACCTTGTCTTCACCCGTCTTGTCAGCGTTGGCTATCTTTTCGCCAAGCTCATCAAGCGCATTTTGGTCGCCCTCGACTTCTCTAACGTGCATCTCGATGTCGGCTCGCTCGGCCTGTGCGTCTGCAAGATCGTCTTTAAACTCGGCGCGGCGAGCCAAGAGTGTGTCATCAGCAATCTTGGATTGAAGGTCGGCCTCCATACGGCCTAGCTCTAGCAGTCGGGCGTCGATTGTAGATGCGAGGCGGGAATTGTTGCGCCAGTTTAAGGCTGCATCAGCTTGTTTGCCCGAAGCGAACCTACCGATTACGCCGCCGAGAACGCCCCCGACACCCGCTTCGATAGCTGCGGCTGTTCCTGTTCGCGTGTTGTCAAATTCTTCGCGCAGGTTTTGCTGGATTTCACGAGACTGCTGGAGCCTGTCGAAGCCAGCGCCGAGCCCAGCGCCGATAGTGCCCTCGAGCAATGCGCCTTCTTTCGCGCCTTGATAAAGACCCGCAACTCGGGCAGCCTTGCGAGACTTTCCTGCCGCTCGAGCAGCCTGTGCTACTTTGCCAACCTTCGAGAGCTTGCTGGCAACACCAGCGTACGGTACAAAGTTAATTGGATCGGCGATTATCGCTCCGCCGTAGTCTCCGAGTTGATCCCAGATAGTGCCTCGTGAGGGCGCTCGCTGCCATGCTGCTGCAAGACGGGTGTGAGTTGCCTTGTCGGCCTCACTGCCCATGTTGTACTTGCCCATGTCATAGCCAGCCGCACCGAAGTTGCTGTCGATCCAGCGTCGATCAGAGTACCACTCGTCCAGCATCTCGCTCGTGGAAGAAAATGACTTGCCTTGGCTTGCGTAATACGCACGGATGTCCTTCTGGAAATCCCTGTTTTTAATAAGGTCGCTACCAAAAAGGTTGTCGTAGCCAGATACGCTATCAAATGTTTTGTTAGCGTTGTGTGTCTTAATAGTTTTAAGAAAGCTCGAGATGTCGGACATTGTATCGGGTACTCCATTTAACCTGATCTCGGCAGATTACTCGGAGCACCCTCTTAGGTCGTCCTTATTGAGATAACTTTTCCTGCTCCCAAAGTTCGAGAAGCGCAGGATCGTTAGCTTCCATTGCGGTTCTAAGCTGCATAATCGCCCCTTCGCCTGTGTACCCAAGCTGTGCGGCAACCGTAGCTGCATTACGTCTCAGCCATGACCTCATTTGCAACTGATCGTCAGCATCGGGCTGCTCAACATCTCCGCTAGGTTCGTTGGTAAACAGACGCTTTATCGCAGCTACGGGATCAGGGCCAACGGTTCTTACTTCGCCGTTGGTAGACGGGATTGGCAGGTTCAGTGTTTCTGCAACAACATCCGCAGTGGTTGTTGGTGTTTGAAATACTGGTTCTGGTGGCAGCCTCACGCCCCCGTCTTGGTCTGGTGTATTGGTTTTGACCTCGTAAACAAACTTTCGTTTTTGTAGGTCGCGTTCCAACCAATCCCGATAGGCTTGGACGTTATCATTGGCATTCAAGCCCGTAGCTTCTTGGAACATGGTTTTGGGATATGGCTTCATACCTGCCCCCCAACCTTCGCTGAACTCGGTATAACGTGTCCAAGTGCTCTCGACCCCTGCGATGCGTTCGGCCTCGACCTTCTCGTCTTCCGCTATGCGTTTATCTTCTAACTCAGTAAGTGAGGCCACTTCCATTTCAGCGTCATTCACATAGCCCTCAATCCCCGCCCTTATTTCTTCGAGGTAGGCTAATTGGCCTTGAAGGGCTTGGACGTTGCCATTGATCTTTGATCTCATTTGCTCGGCGCTCGCGCCTTTGCCATACATATCGTCAGCGCCAGCCTGCCGCAAATTGCCGATCTCTCGCTGTAGCTCCAACATCTCGCCATGCAGCGCTCTCGTAAGCTGACGAGCCTCACCGCTGCCGTTGATCTCTTGCAGTAGCTCTTGGTAAATGGCGAGCTTCGTGAAGTTTGGCACATCGACGTTTGGTAAGTTATTCGCCGTGCTAAGTTTGCGTATCGCAGCTTCTATCTTTTCTGCTGTTCCAGTGAAGATAGGCTCGAGAGCAGAAAGGCTCGGATGCCCGCTAAAGTCGGCAGACACTATCCGACCATCCTCGCCAACCACAGTGCTTACACGATTAGCAAGTACACCAGATCGTTCGGCGGCATCGGTGTAAGCTGGATCAACCACGTTGTATTGGCTGTTGACGTACGCTTTACGATTGAGTTGGTATTGCGCCTTGAACGCTGCCAAGTCCTCTTTTCTGTCAATCGGGTTCATGCCCTTGAATGCAACAATTCCCGTCTCACGCATAGCCGCTAAGAATGCCGACTGCTCGATGCCGCCGTACGCACCCATAGATAGCCCGCCTTCCATATCCATAAGGCTCGCGTACACCGCGTCCCTCACAACCTCCAAGTTTGTGCCGCTATCTTTGTTATACAACGGGATTACTTTTAACCCTTCTTCGGTTTCCTTTTGGCCCAGTAACAACTCGTTCATAACGTCCATTATAAGCTCGTTCGTGGCTGGCAGGCCAAGGGTATTAAAGACACTTTGGATTTCGTTGCGAACGTCAGAAGTAACTTGAGCGCCCACTACCGCGACATCATCTTTTTCGAGGTCTCCAAGTATGCTGGGTATCATTAGGATGGGTTCGAATATTTCGGCATTAGTATCCATCGGAATTAGGGAGCGATTACCCGCCTCAACCGTTGCTATGACTTCGGCGATTGTTTCGTTTTCTCGGACGTTGATTGCCCTGCGAGCCTTCTCGAAAGCTGCGTCGAAGCCTCCGTTCGCAAGAGCTGTGTACTCTGCTTTCTTGGCGGGGCTAATGGTGATCCCCAGTGCCGTCAGGTCGCGCTCAAACTTTTCCAAGAACTCCTCTCTGCCAGCGTCAACCGCGCCTGCAAAGTCAAAGTTTGCATTCTCAGATTTGTTTGCGGCCTGATTGATGGAAGCCATTACCTTGCCCATAGCGGTAACGTACCTCTCCGTAATACGAGCTTTTTGTTCGGGGGTAAGGGTGACATCTGTTTCCAGAGTTGCCTCCATCTTCGCCTCGGCTGCCGCAAGCGCGTCTGCATCGCTCATTCCCGCTTGGGCAAATTCATCGAGGTCGCCATCTTCCACAGCGACCGCAACTTTTCGGGCTACTTCTTTGTCTTTTTCTTGCTTCAACTCGCCCAATCTTGTCGAGATATTTGCGTCCGCTGTTGTCGTGTCGAACTGCAAAGTATCGAAGTTTGGGTTGTTTTTGAAGCTGTCCTTCAAAGCGCTGATGTCTCTGTCGTACGCGAGTTGCGTTGTGGCACTTGCCGCGATTTCGTTTGCTAGTTGAGTAAATCTCGTATCATCTGCGGTCTTGAGTTTGTCGAGCCTGTCTCGTTCTTTTCCAGCATTTATTTCGTCGAGGCTGGAAATTCTTATCCTGCCTCGTATCCCTTCGTCGCCCGCCTCACGCAACAGTGTAGTTCTAAATTCTTCATAGGCTACTGGCGACATGGTTTGAGCGGCCTTCTCTAGTCGGCCCATGAAGGATTGTGCGAGCGCTTCTTTGCTGCCCTCGATATTACCTTGCACTCTATTATATGCGTCATCGAGCCAAGCAACATCCCCATCCTGATCTTGGTCAGGATATTTGAGAAGGAATGACGCCCTTGCCGTTTGCCAATCCTCGAGGGTCTTGATGTTTTTTGCGGCGTTGAAGGCATAAGTTGACGCTTCATTTGTCGCGGCTTCTGCCGCATCAGAAATCGTTGTAGAAAGAACGGCCTCGCTTGTTTCAAACTTGCCGCTCACCCTTAACGCCTCGTAAGCATCTGGATATTGGTTCTTGATTGCCTCTAGTCCTACGTCCGCGCCCTCCTGAGTTTGGTTTACTGCCGTCAGAACTTTTGTCACTTCGGCGAGGACGGTGGCTTCATTCTTTTTGTCCTGCCGCACATACGCGCCCTTGTACTGGTTGGTGAACTTATCGCCCCATATGCCAGCTTTTGTGTTGAGGGTATCAAATGCGCCTTTGGATGGGTTGTTGAGGTAGTCGTCAATTACGCGAGCGTTGTTCTCCTGCCAATCACCCCAAGCCTTGTCGCCAGCCCGCTTGTAAACCGCATCAAACATCTTTTCGTCAACTAGCCCATAAGAGTTCATCTGGGCTTTGAAGGCGGCTATTTCTTCTTCTTCGGTGCCGTACATGCCTGCCATAGCGTCACCCAAGCTAATGATGTCTTGAAGACTTTGGCGAGCGTCCTGTGCTTTTTGACGCTTTGCTGCCTGCGCTGCCGCTGCGTCTTGCTTTGCTTTTGCGTCTCTGTATTTTTTGACTTGGCGCTTCATCGTTTCCTCGGTCGGAATGCCCGACTGTAGCCCGCGACTGTTGCCCGCAAGATTGCCGTAATATTCCTTACGCTCTGCAACGCTCGCGTCTGGATTTGCCCTTATCCATTCTGCATAAAGCTGTGCGTTCTGTGCGCGGCGATCTTTGCGTTTCTCATCTGCGCCGACGAAGGCGTTTGTAAAACCGCCGAGTGCTAGAGCCATAACGCTCTCCTATTTTTTATTTGTCATGCCCGTGATCGGGTTGTAATCAAGCGATCTGTCGAGCCAAGTGCCGAACGCGCTACCAGCGTTATCAGCGGCGGTCGCCATACGATCAGCAGAGTTAGACGCTGATGTCAGCGCGGTGCCGAAGCCCGCTGCTGTCGCGCCATCTGCGGCAAACTTGTAAGTTCCAGCAGCTTCGTTGCCTTTGCCGATGGCGTAGTCTCGGAACACAGTGCTTGTATTATTCATCGTGTCGAGGCCCGTCACGTAATCGTTTAGGTACGTGTTGTTTCTCATGCCTTGCAGGTTTTTAATGTCGTTTATTGCGCCGCCGTACATGCCGATTTTGCCGTCCGCAAACTCCATTCCGTAGCGTCCACCCGCAATGTCGTCTGAGGAGCGAGAGGTGCTGTAGTCAAGGTTGCCTTTGATGTAGGTCTGGGCATCAGACATCGCATCAATTAAGTTCTGGTTGTAGGCTTGGGCCTCCATATCAGTAAGGCTTTTCTCCATCTGGATAGCGTATGTCGAGTTCTCCAAACCTTCGGGTATCTTGGCGCTCGCTCGAGCGCGAGCTTCTGCGACTGCCCTGTCTGTGTTTTGGTTGCGGAGATCAGCAAAGCGACCAATCATCTCGTCTTGCTCTGATCGGCCTTGGTTGTAACGAGAGCTTGCGTTGTTGCGGAACCTGCTCTCGTCATTGATAAGCGTGTTTTGATAGCCCGTCGAGCGGTCAACAACTTGCGAGGCGTTTTTCAACTCTTCAAGCTCACGAGCGTTCGAGAACATGCCGCGCATGTTTTCAAACTGGGTCGCGCTGATTTGGTCGAAACCGCCAAACTGAGAATAGGCAGCTTCAATAGCTGACCGCATCTCAGCAGAGCCACTGTTGTAAAGTGACATGACCCGCTCGTTACGAGCGATCTCGGCGGCGGTGAGTGCCGACTGATTATTAGACGCTGTATTGGCTCGCTCGTTTGACTTGATCATATTCAAGCCAGTGAGCACCGCCATTCCCGTATTGAATAAGCTCATGTCAGCACTCCTATCTTAAACGTACATGCCGCTGTCTATTGCCCTGCCAAAGCCAGCGCGTCTTTCGCTCCTAAATTGATCCATGCCGCTATCCACGTTGATCGGGACGTTGACGTAGCGCACCTCGCCTGTCTCGCGATCCTTGACGGCTCGGCGCACATACCCGCCGCCGCCTGCGGCGGGATCGGATGGATCAACAACGCCGCCATCATAGTTAGGCTGCAAGGCAAACCCGAAGGCCGCTTGATATGCCTCTGGGTTATAGTCGGGCGAGTTTGGATCAAGCGTTGAGATATATTCTGAGACTTCCTGCGAGGACAGCCCGTATGAAGCGAGTTGGTTTTGCAACGATACAAGCTCGGCTTCCATCATCGAAGTGTCCTGACCGCTGCCCGAGGCCGATATTTCTGCGATCTGCTGTTCGAGCGAAGCAATCTCGGCTGTTATTGCCTCTGCCGCTTCGGCGCTGCCGCTTGTGTAATTGCCGCCGAATAAAGGCGTTGGGCCGTAAGTCCCTTCCGATGTACTTGACGCCACTGGCTGATCCCCGACATAATCGCCAAAGGTCTGCCTCGAAGCGCCGCCATCATCGTCGCCGCCCATGCTGGCTGCCTTTTGTGCGGCAGTCACGGCTTGACCATCCAAGAACTCTTGACGCTCACCGTTTACGTTTAGGCCGCCTTGGTAGTTCGCGCCTGTCGATGAGTAAACCACGCGACCGTTACGCATCTCGAGGCCATACTGCTTGCCTTGCTCTCCTGCGACTGCGCCTGTGACAAGGGCTGGATCGACAACATCTGCCGCTTGTACGTTGCCCGTTGAGAGATCAAGACCCTTTAAGGCGTTGGCTGTGCCACTTATCAAAGCGGGGCCAATAAATCTGTCACTTGCACCACCTGGGCCGCCACCATCTGTGTAGTCCGCCGCATTGATAAAGTTTCCAGCAAGCGCATTTGTCAGCGTGGTCAAACCGTTGCCCGCATTGCCCATGCCGTCACTGCCGCCAAGACCTTTGTTGTCGAGAGGGTCAACGTAATTGTTTATGCCGTCTGGGTCGAAAGACGAGCCCTCGGTACTGTAGCTCGATCCAGACCGCCCAGCGCCGCCGCCGTCCATTGCATCGCCAATGCCGTCAAAGCCGAAGAGCCAACCCGTTCCTTTTTCGTTGGTTGCTGCGCTCGAGGCCGCTGGTTTTGTTTGAGATACTTGGACTGCGGGTGTGGTATTACCGCCGCTGTTGCTGCTGTTGCTGCTGTTATTAGATGAAGATGATGAGGAGGTGTGTCTTTCCACTGTATTGTCATCTGGGTTAGCCGCTCTGTAATCATCATGCGATCCGCCGTAATGATTAGCGCCCGATCCGCCTGCGCCGCCACCGTCAAACATATCGCCGATACTCGTGTAGCCACCAAAGAAAAACTCCATCTCGCCCGTCTCGGGGTTGAAGCTGGTCGCGCCGCCCATATTCTTGAGAAGGTTCGCGGTGAATGGCGTGGCTTGGATGCTGTACTTGTCTCCGCCTCTGCCTTGGTTTGCAGCTTTGACGCCCATCGAGGC
>Ga0209716_1000981_pt1 | contig 23387 bp, 12 predicted proteins | sample COGITO_mtgs_1205_FD_184811 | JGI IMG/M metagenome (GOLD analysis project Ga0209716, IMG submission 184811) | Pelagic marine microbial communities from North Sea - COGITO_mtgs_120531 (SPAdes) (version 2) | ecosystem: Environmental > Aquatic > Marine > Epipelagic ...
GTTATTATTATTATTATTTGATGATCTACTTGATCCGTTTCCAGGGGCATATATAGGTCTATTGTTATAGTAGCTTGGTCGATAATAATTATTATACCAGCCACCATAATATCTATTAGGATATGAGACAACGTTATAATAAACGTTTGGTTTAATCATGTTAATAGGTAATCTTAGCGTATCACCTTGCTCTGTGACAGCTAGCACATGTGTTATTTGTATTTTTGGCTGTGTGTTATAAGTTCCACAACTAGCAAAGACCACAAAGGCCATTGCACAAAGGGCAATTTTCCATAATTTCATTTTTAATCATTAATTTTAACTATTTCTTTACCAACATGTTGATGTGCGTGTTTAATAGTTGGTGACAACAAAGGGTGTTCAGATATTGACGAGTGAGCAGAATGAACACAATATGGGCATTCATCTGCGTAAACTTTATCCATTTTTTCTTTAATCAACTGAGTGTCTATAGATATAACATATACAGTTGATATTAACCAACCTGCCACACCTAATAATAATGTACCTGCTAATCCTATAATTTTTTTATCCATAATTTCATGATTTTTTAATTGATCTAATTTCTTTTCTTTTGTTTTTTCTAACTCTTTTATTTATTTTTCTATAAGCTTTATTATTTGTTTCTGTAATTTTACCTTCATTAAATAGCTGATCTGTAGCTTCTTCTCTTCTTTTTTGCTCATCTGTAGAATCAGGTGTTCCACCAAATCTAGATTTTTTCTTACCATTGTTAAATGGTGGTGACTTCATATAAAATGCCATAATTATTTATTTGTTAGTTCAATTATTTTATTAACTCTATCATCTTCGTATTTAAGTTCTTTTATCTGTTTTTTAGTTAAACCTAAGTTAATTAAAGACTTTACTTGATCAGATTTATTAGTATCAACTATAGAGTCTCTACGTTTCATCTGTTTTATTTCTTCTTTAGTTTTACCTTTATACTTTTCAAGTTCTTTTAATCTTTTTCTTTCAGCTCTGTCATCTATAACCTTTTGTTTTCTAGCAGCTTCTTTAGCTTGTTTTGATTCTATTTTAACAAGATCTCTTTCTTCATTTTTAGTACCAACATCCCATGTTCTGTAACCTAAAGCAAGTGCTATTCTTTGGAACGTAGTGTTTCTAGCGTCTAGTGTTTCTACAATAGCATCTATTTCTACAACAGCTCTTTCAAGTGGTAAGTTAGTTATTGCTTCAGCAAGTGATGCTACAACTTGATACGAAGGGCTAAGGTTTACTTTACCTTTTAGTGTTATATCCCAACCTTGTTCTTTTATAACTTCTTTATTATAATCTTTAGCTTTTATAGCATTGTTAATTTTTCTAAGCTTAGAACCTACAGGTGGACTTAAGTTTAAAGCTTCAAGTAAAGTGTTTCTATGATCTTTACCAAATGCATCTTTTTTCTCTTCTTTAAAGTATGTCATTATAGTGTTTTTCATAGTAGCTACAATAGCTCCATATACTCCAGAGCCTCTAAGCATAGTGTCAACCATACTGTTAAGTATTCTTTCTCCTTTTTTATCAAGAGTTTGTTTTTTCTTTTCTTCATCTTCTTCATCACTAAATCCAGGTATAGTAGCAAATAAAGCATTTTGTAATGTAGCAAATATCATACCTTGAATAGCACCATAGTAAAGCATTTTAGATACATTTGTTTTTTGATCACCTCTACCGTTAATAAAATCTCTAGAAGATTTATTAAATATTCTAGTAACCTGAGCAGGTGTATTTTGAAATGCTAATAATAATCTACCTAAAGTACTAGCCTGCTGTTGAGATATTAACATAGGATCAGCAGATTGCTGAGAAACATCTGATGTTGCAGAAAAATCTTCAAAAGCTTTATCAGCAGCCTCAGTTTCAGACATACCTTGTTTTTTATAAGTATTTAATCTGTTTCTGTAAAACGTAGCACCACCTGATGCAATAGCGAAACTATCTGCAAGCTGTGTTGGTGTAAAACCTATTTTAAGTAAATAACTTAATATTGCTTGTGGCTTGTTTAAAGCACCTTTAGCAGCGTTGGCAAGTTCAGCCTCATTAACATCTTTTCTTAATCCTGATCTTCTTTGTTTTAGCTTAGGTGAGTTCCACAATGTAGCAAAATCTGACCAGTATTGAGGTTGATTACCAAATGCTAAAGCAGCTTTAAAAGGATTATTATCTGACCAGTTTAAAAAGTTAACAGAAGATATAGTCTGTAATAGCGCAGATTTTCTGTTAAAAAACATTATAGCACCAATAGAATTGTTTACCCAATTATTAAACTGATTAGTTAACTTATTAGTACCAGAAGGTCTGTTAGTACCATTTTTCATACGATACAACGAGTCTTCCATTGCTTCTCTCCAGTTTGTACCTAAAGCAACTTCCATTTTATTTAAGTTTTCTTTAGAAAATATTATATCAGAGTTCGCTATAAATTCAGCTAAAAATTGTTTTCTACCAACTTTGTTTGTTAAATTATTTAAATCAGATATTAAACTTTCAGAATCCCAATAAGCACTAGGTTCGACCCATTTGTCTCTTTTACTAATTAATAAAGTTGAGTCGTTAAACAAGTTTAATTGAGGGTCATTTGTAACAACATTATTTAACTTTTTAATATCACGTTTAGATAAACCTGGTATTTCAAAACCAGCTCTGGTCCAAAGATTAACTCTTAAGGCTTGATCAAAAGTAAATTCAGTACCTGGTACAATTTTACCTAGTTTTTTAGCTACTTTAGGATTTTGTTTTAATAAAGTGGCATAATCATTTTTTAAAGCTTGTCTATATTTATCTATATCAGCAATACCTTTTTGATAGGGTTTTACTAAATTATCTTGTACCCATTTTTGCTGTTGTTCACCTTTTCTACCTTTACCGTATAAATCATACATTAAACCTTGAAAATCCTGAGCACCTGAAGATATTAATTTAAAGTTTCTTACTTTTGCACCACGTCTTTTAGCAACAATATCAGAAAATCTTTTTCTAGCTTCAATACCCTTGGTATCACTAATCATGTTATTTATATCTGCATCTAATTGAGCAGGGTTTGGCAATGAAGGTTTTAAATTAGGATTATTAGCTAAAGCATCTTGACCTTTTTTTATTGTATTATCTATTTTTTGATTAGCTTCTCTTAGTGCAAAAGCCTCTGGGGCTAAATCACCATAAGTTCTTGTGTCCCATTTATTATCCTTTTTAATATACAGTTTAGTAACAAATGGAAACTTACCAAAGTTTTTAGGATTATAATATCTACCAAATCTTCCATAAGCACCTAAAGGTATTGTTGATTGATAGTTTTCATCTAAAATAGCATCCATACTAAGAGGAATAATAGTAACACCAAAATTATCAAACTCGGTTTGTAATTGTTTTTTAGTTTTATTATCAGTTAAATACTCTCCAGAGTAAATTGCCATAACACTAGCTGGAGGATTATGTTCATATCTATACTGCCCATATCCCTCACTAAAATCTGTTTCAGCTATACTATTTACTGGCGCACTTTCTCTTATTAAAGTTTTAGTTCCTCTATAAGAACTAGCTAAAATCATACCCATACCATTTTTATGCATGGCTTTTTGTTTTATTGGTAAACTTTTGTACCAATCTAATAAATCAAAAAAAGCATCTTTATTTTTCTTAGCATAATCAGCTGATTTGTTTAATATTTTATCAGATAAATTACTATCGTTTTTCCTTAAATCGTTTATATATTGATCTTTAGTTTGTCCAACTTTTGTTTCTGGTTTAAAGCCTTTAGGTTTTTTTAAACCTAAAACCTTCATCATTTCCCCAGCATTAGTATATAGATCATATCTTTGATCACCTTTTGCTTTTTTATTTTTTATTAATTTCCAGTCACCATTTTTTTGTTTATTCCAAGCTAAAGTTCCATTACCTATTTTTGAAGAACCAGTAAAAGTAGAAGCCATAGTATACATAGTTTTGTATATTTCTGCTTCACTTTTTCCATTTTCTCTATAAGAATTAACCACTTCCATTAAAGTGTTATTCATACCTTCCATTTGGTTAGTATCAGAATAATTTAAACCATCTTTTGATATACCTAAAACATCTCTAATTACTTGATTTTGTGATTCAGCAAAAGATTCATATAAGTATTTTTGTTGATTTATTTTCAATGGATTACCTAAATCCATTTCAACTTCTTTAAGTCTTGCTTGAATATTTATATTTTTCCAAGATTGTATAAGTGCGTCTTTTGCTTTAATTGGAATATTATATTGACCGTATACTTTTTCAAAAGCCTCAGCAACTTTATTAGTAGCAACTACAGTATCTATAAATTCACTAATATTGCTAATATAATTAAATCTTGTATCTTTATTCGTTATAAGTCTTTCTGCTTGACCTAGTGTAGTGTTTTCATTACCTAAACTAAACATTAATTTAGATTTACCTCTTTCAAGATTAGCTTTAGCTAATAATATTTCGTTAGTTTGTATTTTAGTGTCTAATATGTTTCTAGCACCTCTGTTTGCCATTTGTTCTGCAACACTTTTAAGCAATCCTTTTATTGTTTGTGACTCAGAAGCTCTAGGAACATAATTAGGATCAACCTTACCGTTCTGTGTGCCTATAGAAGCATCATAAACTTTATTATCAAATTTTTTAGGTGTTCTAACTAAATTATTACCAACTCTTTTAGGTGGATTAAAAAATGTATTTAATATGTTTCTACCTAGACCTAAACTTTCACCACCAACTTTTACAGGTTTACCACCTTTCTTTTTCGACGCAACAGTTTGCACTTGTTTATTAGCTTGGCCTAAAACTACATTTTTAATAAATGGTTTAGCAGCTAATAATATTCTTTGTGCTTTTAAAGATTCAGACTTAGATAAGTTGTCTGCAGCATTAGATAATTTATTTGCAGGTATACCTATGGCTTTTGCTAAAACGTCATAAGGTGTTATAGCTTGTAATTGTTTAGATGTTAAGTTAGGACTAGTTATATCTATACCTTTTTCTTGTGCTAATTTATTTACACCATCTGTAAAGTCTTGCTCAAACTTTTTAACATCAATTGATGGATCAGCTTTTTTAGCAAAATTCATTACATCAATTATAGGTTTTGTATCTGGAGCCGTGTCTGTTTCGGTTGTAGTATCAGCAACTTGTTGTGCTTGTGGACTATCTAAACTTTGTGTAACACCCTGTTCTGATGATTCAACACCTAACCTAGTTGCTAAAGAATTTAATCTTTGCATACCCGTGTTAGCCATATATCTTTCAAAAGACACTTGATTGCCGTCTTTATCTTTTCTGCTAGGATCGTATTTTTGAGCAATTTGTGCTAATTCAGTTTGTGCACTTCTAATATAAGTAGCTCTATCAAGCCCTGCTTTTTCTCTTATGTTTCTTGGTATACCTCTATAAAACTTAGCTACAGCTCTATTTGCTACTTTACCAACAGCATTTTTAACAGCTATAGCATCAACACCTTTAACTGTAGGTAAACTAGCTTTAGTTTTACCTGTTGTAATATCTAAACCTGTTAATTTAACCTCTCCTTCAAATCCTTTAAATTTTTCTTGTAAAGCTAATTCTAAATTTTGTTTTTCTTTTCCTTTTGCTTTTTTAATTTTAGCTCTTAATTCATTAGCTGAAAATTCAGTTTCTAATTGTTTAACTTTTTCTATTTGTTGTTTAAACTCTTGCTCAATTCTATTGTTTAATATTCGATTACCAGGTCCCATGTCCCTGTTTTCTTGTATCTTAGCTTGTAATTTTTCTACACCTGTTTTCTTATCTGACTCTAATTCTAAAGATGGTTTTACTTTGTTTACTACTTTAGATTTTGCTTTAGGTTTTGCTAATTTACCTTTTGCACCTTCTTTAGCAACTTGTAATGTTTTAGAACTTAACTTACCTTGACTAACTTCTTTTTGAAAGTTTTTAACAAAGCTAATTACATCACTGCCTTTATTAAATTTAGTTTGCCAACCTAATTTACCAGCTGCATCAGTAATTAGTTTACCTATTTTTCCTAAAAAAGTTTCAGGTAATTTAATATCTTTTGTAGCTATAGCATCACCTAACAAGTTCATAGCTTCTTCATAAGCATCTGCTTCACTTATTTTACCAGCTTCAACAGCTTTTTGATATTGATCTATTCTACCAGAAAACTTAGATGTATCTATACCTTCTATTTTACCTAATTCAGATAAAACACTTTTACCAAAAGCTTTTTGCGCAGCAGGATTACCCTTAAAAGTTTGCGCCATAATACCATGCAAAAACTCGTGAGCAGCAACGTTTACCTGTTTGTTTTTAAGAGCAGCAGCTTTGTTTATTATTATTTCACCTGTATCAGTATTAAACGAACCAGGTAGATCAGCATCTAGCATATCTTCAAGCTGTGATGGATCGACTTCTTTACCACCAGCTTCAGCTAAAGACATTTTTTGATTATTTCTTTTTTGTCTTTCTATATTTTCTTTACTTACGTCTTCTATTTCTTTAACACTAACTCCATCAATATCTTGAGCCATACTCTGTATTGTCTCAGTAGTAGCTTGATAATGTGCTTCAATAGCTGGTTCCATTATAGCATCTCTTTGCTGTGAAAGCTTACTATTTTCTATTTCTAATCCACTAATTATTTCACTTTTAGCAGCACCATCTAAACCATTATCAGCTCTTATTATTTCAATAGAATTTTTATTATCAAACTCTTGTTTATGTATACTTATTAATTCAGATTTTTGTTCTGGTGCTAAATAATCAGTAGACATAGCTTGGTCAACTCTTATTTCAGAGTTAGCGGTAACAAGATCATTTATCTTGTTCTCTATTATACTTTTAGTTTTAGGATCAAGATTAGGTTTTTTTAGTTGATCAGATAAGTTTATAATATTAGCAGCATTAGCATCAAAGCTAGAATTTAAGTTTTTAGTTTTAAAAGGCGCTAGCATTTGATTACCTATAGATGGTGCTCTAAACAACACCCCACTCATAAATACACCACCTACATACATTTCTTCTAAACCATCAAAAAGATTTACGTCTTTTTTTCCAAGAATATATTTTTCTGCTAAGTTTTCAGAAAATCCAGCAAACATTTCACCCACACCCTCTTCATTAACATCGTAAGCTAAAGCTTTAACTTTGTTAATATTAAAAACATTTTTCTTTAATCCATCTACAAAACTAGTTTTTGCTTTGCTTACCGGTATGTTTCTAACTTTTAATCTTTTTAATTGACCTAACGTTAATTTTTCAGACAAAACTTCTCCAGCACCAGTCATTATAGAAGCGCCATACATTTGCCAAGGAGAATAAGTAGCACCATCTTTCATCTCCATTTCTATAGATCTAAACTTACCACCACCTGAAGCTGCTCCTAATAAAGGTAACGCAGCGCCTGGAGCAAGAACCATTAAACCAATTTGTGGTGCCTGAGCTGCTGTAAATTGTAAAGCCCAGTTTCCCCAATCTTTAGCGCTTTTAATTTCATCATAAGATATAGGTTCAGCTACAGCAGATCTTAAATAATCACTGTAACCATATAATTCATCAAACTTACCTTCATCATCATAGAAACTTTTAAACTCAGGACTAGCTTGTTTTAATGCGTTAACAGCTATACCAACAGGAACATATTTTTCTGGTAATAAAGACTCCATTGCTGGTAAAGCTATGTTTTTAACTATATTTTTAGCACTAAACTTATCAGCAAAATTAAGTATGTTTACACCTAAGTCTATACCTGAAGCACCTAAAATTCCTGCAAATTGAGTAATACCATTATAATTTCTACCTATTAAGTTACCATACTCTGCTATTTCTTCTACATTTTTTACAATAAACTCGTTTTCTAGTTGATTTTGCTCTAACACAGCCATGTGTTTATTTCTTTCTTTAGCTAGTTTTTCTAAATCAACTTTTGTTTGTAAATATTCTTCTGTTGTATCCGGTGTTTTTTCTATTAGTTTTTTAAACTTTTTGTTTATTAATTCTATATTATTAGCAGCATTTTTACTTGTAACCGTTAGTTCAGCAGATGCTTTTTCCATCTTTCCATTTAACATGTCATACATTTCGCTTAACTCTTCTTGCTCTTCTGGCATACCTAAACCATATTTACCGTCTGAGTTTTTAGCTTTTATAATATTATCAACAACGTTTTTCTTATATTTTTTTACAGTTAACTCATCTGTATAAAGTTTACGAGCTTCCATCAATATTTCTTGATCTGAAAACTCCTTTTTAGGATCAGATGATTTTAAATTTTCTTCTGCTTTTTTTATATACTCTAATTGAGTAGTTATTTGTTCTTGACCTTTTTCATTTAAAAGTTCTTTTTCACCAATTTTTCCATCACCAAAATATCTTTCATATTTTTCTACAAGAAAAGAAGCGGCACTACTTTTTAAATCTTTAAATAAATTACCACCTGGAACAACACCGCTAACAGCGTTAACACCTATTTTAGTAGCCTCATCAAGCTCTTCTTGAGTCATTAAACCGTCAGGGTTTAAGTCAACATCAGTAACACTACCATCTTCGTTTAATTTAAATATTTCGTTAACACTATTATTAACTTCTTTAACTTGACTAGATGTTAAATCGCTTTCTGATTCAGCAGCTTGAAATGTTTTCCATTTATCATAATCTTCACCAAATATTTTTTTGTTTAATTTTTCTGGATCTAGTTCTGCTTTAGAAACATATTCTTCTAATTTTACTTCCGGAAGACTAGGTTTTGTTGGTACAAAATAATTAGCTTGTTGACCAAAAGCGCCTTGTTCTACATCAGATAAACCATACTGTTCTGGTAAATCGTCAAAAACCATATCATTAGGGTTATCAGTTTGCACAGCTTGCTCATTAACAAAATCTTGTTCCTGCTTTTTTTCAGTTTGTTCAGTTGTTTCTACATCAGAAAAACTGTTTATGTTTAGTGGCTCTGCGCTAAGATTTTTAGTTAAAAAACTATCAACCTTTTCATCAGGAATATTGTATGTCTTACCATTAAACGTATATCTTGGCATAAAATTATATTTTAATTTTCTACAAACTCAGCAAACTCATCAACTTCTTCAACCTCTTCTTCACCTTTAGGTTGTTGTTTTGGTTTAGGATCACCTAGTGGAAATTCTGTTCCTACTTGTGTTTCTAAAAACCATTTTTTATAATCTTCTTGAAATTTTTTCTGTTGGTTGTCTTTTAATGCTTTAGCTGGTTGTAAATAATTATCTGTAACTTCAGCTATTATATTGTTATTAAAAGCTATAACTTGATCAAAACTTTGAAACTCTTCAAGTAAACCAGATGTTATTTTATCCATTTCAGTATTAAACTGTAAACTATTACCTATTAAATCTTTATCTACAATGTAAAAGTCTTGAACCATGTTAGCATCTAGATCTTTTGTTTTAATATCTAACTGACCATCAGCTTTCTTTTTTCTATAAACTTCAGTAACACCACCTGTTAATGTTTTATTTTCTTGATCACCACCAACTTGTTTTTGTTCAAATATTTCAGGGCTAGCTAATTTAAAACCTTCATTTTGATCTAACGTGTTAGGTATGCTTACAAACATATCTTGAGTTTCCGACAACTCATTGAGTTTATTTAAATATATTCTTTCAACAAACGAACCGTCTTTTTCATATATTTCCCAAGCTAGTTTATTTATATCACCATTAACTGCTTTTATATCTACTTTACCTCCAAGATCTCCATTTAATATACTTAAAGCTAAAAATCTACTTACAGGTGTACCCATTAAATCAAGACCACCCATTAAACCTGCACTTTGTACCATCTCGTTCCAAATCTCAGTGTTACCTAACATGTTTTCTAAACTAACTTTTATATTTTCAACGCTAGCCATGATTAAATCACTAAACTTTCTGTCATACATAGGGTTTTTGCTTGTCCCATTTGTAAGCGCTAGTTGCATGTCTGCATATTGTTTTATAAAAGGATCAAACAGTTCTGCATAATTAATAGGCTCAACTTTGCTATCACTATAACCAAGCTCATAAGAAAGTCTAGATTGTTGCTCTGATATAGCAAACTTAATCTGTTCGTTGATTTTTTTATTTTCTATTAATTTTTCTTTTAATCCCATTTTATTAATTTATTCATTTAGATATTTTGCAAAATCTCTATTTTGATAACTATCACTTGTTGGATCTGATTTACCAAAATTTATATCAATTTTATCTATCGGTGTTAAGCCAAAAGTATTATTGCCACTACTGGCTACTACTTTCCCCCAGTTAAAAAATCTTCAGCTCCTCCACCTTTATTAAATCCACCTTTACCACCAGCTAAACCAGCAGCACCAATAGATCCTAATTGTGTTAAACCACCTATTGCACCCATCATAGATCGTGTACCTTGGTTATACGCGGCAGTTTCTCTTTGTTGTGCACCTGTTATTTGTCTTCTTGTATATCCAATTTTACTATCTTCTCTTTTTTCTTGAGCGTTAAACATAAATGTTTTACCCAAAGCGTCAGCTTGTTGTGTTCTTCTACCTTCTTGAATGTTTACGTTTTGTAATCTTGTTTGTTCTTTTATTTGTGCCTGTTGTAAATACTCTTCACCTTGTGCTCTTAGTTTTTCATTAGATGCTTCTTGAGCTTCAATACTAGCTGCTACACCTTTTTTACTTTGTAAAGCAGCTTGAGCTAAAGCAGTTGCTCCACCAGCACTAGCACCTGTAGCTCTTAAGGTGTCTAAGGTGTTCGCTAATGCAATATCTGCCTCTTCTACTTGCATAGCAGCACCAGCAGTAGAAACACTTAAATTACCGTATGGATTACTTAAATTACCACTAAGATCTTTAGCCAGCGAGCTTAAGTCTTTTGTATTTGAATATGGATTTACTATTTTTTGTCTACTTTTTTCTAAACTGTTTAACTCACCTTTTAATTTTCTTTTTTCAGCGGCGGCTCTTCTTCTAGCTCTTCTAGCTCTACCAGCACCAAATAAACCACCTATAACTTTACCCACACCACTAACTAATGCTCCAGCTACCAAAGGAGCAATACCCATGTTAACACCTTCAGGTGTAGCGAATAAAAATTCGTATAATATATTTAAAACTTCTTCCATAATATTTTAATATGATGATTCTACAGTGTCAGAAGATACTGCAAATAATTCTCTTTTTTGGTTTATACTGTTATCTAAGTTAAACTTAAATGTGCTAAAAAATCCTTTAATACCTGTTACACTTGGTCCCCAAAGTATTTCACCTTTTGTTGCTGGAGAATTATTTATAATGTTAGCAAAGTATTTATTTTCTTTTCTTTTAAATTTATTAGAAAACATTTCGCTTTCTAAGTCAGTTAAGTTGCTTGGTAAACTGTATTTAGATATTGGTACTAAAGCTATGTCACCAGAACTAGCAACTATATTGCTAACAGTCCAGTCATTATTACCTTCATAATTAACTGTTTTAAATACTTTTACCGTAGATGGTGAAGAGTTTAAAACAACTGTTACATCAGATGGAAATATATTGTTAGGTGCATCATAAAAACGACCATATGCACTACTGCCATAATGACTATATAACTTACCAGCGTTTGTAGAAAAGAAAGTAGATGTTAAACTAAACATAAAGCTTGGTTTAAAACTAAAGAAACTAGTCCAACCTTGTACACCTTCATCAAACGAAGTTGTGCTATAACCTGAAGCTGTTTGTATAGACAGTATATAATTTTTAGTATGGTTGTCCCAACCACCTACTATTCTAGTTATACCATCTTGCGTGAGCTGATCTCTAAAAAAATCATGCATACCATAACCTGATATTTCTACAATTTCACCACCTGTTGTTAATCTCAACACACAACCTCTTTTTCTGTCTGTAAAGTATTTTCTGTAACCATAAACAGCAAAACTAAAAGGATCTGTAGCTATACCATAATTACCTTTGTAAGGTACTATTTGACCAATAACCATTCTTCCTGACGCTGTTAAAGCTTGACCTTCTGCTGTATATATAGCATCTTTATCTATTAAAGCTCTATTAACTTTGTCTTCTTGAAATATAATTAGATTAGTATCTTCTGCATATAATTTCATTATTTTACCATGTGCTGGATCTACACCTCTAGTTATGTCTTCACCTACTGAAAATTCATTTGTTTGGTTAATACCTGTTCTAGAATTAAAAACCCCTGAATATATAATTGTATTAAACCTATTTTGATTGTTAGGATTGTCTTCAACTATATGAGCTTTAACACCTAAATCAGTTATAGTGTTATTATAACCACCTCTTATTCTTGCTTCTTCAATAAACCAATCAGTTGCATTATCATTAGCATAAGCTTGAGGTACAGTTGCATAAGGCGCTGTTGGTTGTGGATTAGCATCTACAACGTTTGACATTTTCTTCAACCAGTATGAGTTAAAATATTTTAGTTCTAAAGTAGCACCCATGTTATTTTATTATCACTTATTTTTTGTTATTATTACTACCATCCTTCACCACCATATACAGGGTGAGCACAAGTTATATTACCAGCTTGACAAGCTCTAGCATATTGATCACTACAAGCATCAGGTATTAAAGCGGGACTTATTTTTATACCGTTTGTACCAAACTTAGCCGAAACTCTTATACTTGTAAGTGGTTCTGCAGCGTCTGTTTTAAAACTACGGTATTCAGCTTGACTATGTGTCCAAGGAACATTTAACGCGTTTGTTGTGTAAAATAAATCTACATATTGAGCATATGGCATTGGCGCAAATCTTGGTGTGCCACCAGTTGCACAATTATAAGCTGTTTGAGCTCCTGAAATATCATATTCATAGTATTTAGGATTATCAGTGCTTGTTACGTCTAATCCGTTTTCTACAACGCACGTACTGTAGTATAAATCATTAGTGTTTACCCAAGCACACATAGCATCAGCTGCAACAGCAGCTTGACCTGTATTTGCATCGGTTGCCGCTATAGCATATTCACCTGGCTCATCAAAAGCAAACACAGTTTGCGCGTGTTTAGTTGTTCCAAAAGAAGAATTTGATATAAATGAAGTTACTCCTGGAGCACCCATATTGTCATTGTTAACATCTTCTATCATAGCCCAATTACTAGTTACACTAGGATCTCTATGCCATACCTTCCATATTATACCTGAATTTACAAAACTCATTAAACCACCTTGATTATTTGTAAAGCTTTGTTGCATGTTACAAGAAATAACCAGTGTTCCTGTGCTCAATGCAGCTGAACCTAGTCTATGAAAAAAGTTTGATTCACTTGTATTTGTTGAAGGCGTCACTGGAAAAGCACTAGAAGCCAAAACGTTGTTTGATAAATACCAAACACCAACAACAGTTGTTCCATTAAACGGAGCAGTTATTTGTGCTGTAGCAACATTGTTAGGGCTACCAAGAGTTTTACAACCAGATATAACACCGTTATTAACAGCTACAGCACCTACAGTTATAATTTGTGGTTTGGTTACACTTAAAGAATTACTTTGTGCAACGCCACTTATGATTGCATCTTCTATTTTTAAATTTAAAGTATAAACACCTATAGGCGTAGAGGTTAATTTAGTTACAACACCTGTTGTCGAGTCAACTGAAAAATATGAACCAGGAGATTGTGAAACTATACTGTATTTTAACTGGGTCGAACTACTTGTTGCTGAACCATTATATCCATTTCTAGTTACACCAGTTGCATCACCAGCGCTAACTGTAACATTTGGTAAACTAGAACCAGCTACAAAAACTGGAGCTAAATTAGTTAGTGATCCAGTTGCTACAGTAGAACTAGTATCACCTCCTACAGTTGTCCATGTAAATGTAAAGGTATAAACTTCTTTTGAATCACCATTAGTTTCATATCCAGCGTTAGAATAAATAAATGTATCAACAGCTGTTTGTAATTTATAACCTGTTCCAGATGTTATTAGTTTAAAATCACCTGTAAAACCATCAACTAAGTTTCCTGTAGCTCTAGTTTGCTGAGCGCCATCAATCACCGTCATACTAACAGCGCTTATATTCGTGTTAGAAAAATTACTACCTTGATTGTTTTGTGGATAAAAAATAGCAGTTATATCTGTGTTAGCAGCCATGCCTTCGTTATGTGAATAGCTTAAAGCAGATAAAGCAGCTACTCCATCAAACCCAGTATTTATGTCAGCATTTAAATCAGCTATTAAACCAGCTGTAGATGTTTCATAAAATAATTGTAATAAGCTTTCAACAGGTTCTGTTTCAACAATAGAAAGAAAAGGTGTAGTTAAATTTGCTGTTAAAACACCTATATTAGTTGTACCTGCATTAGAAGAAGCTAATCTACTTATTAAAGGATTTGTATCTAATTGATAAAAATTATCTCTACCAGCATTCGACAGTTCAGTAAAGCCCATGTTTAAATCTACAGCTGTAGCAATTGTATCAGCTGTCATGTTTAATGGTAGTATTTGAGTACCACTTGTGCTTACTGGAAAAAATTGAACATTATCTGTTGCTGTATTATTTACCCTACCATATAATCTTACTGAGCTTCTGAATTGCTTTTGTTGATCAGATGTTTCGTTTAAATCTCTAGGTATTTTATTTATGTTGTCATTAAGTAAAATAACATGAGCTGTTTTATTATTTTCATTTGTGGGATAAGGTGATGTACCACCGTGATCAGGATATCCATTTAAAAACCCAGGTAAATAACAGTTGTAATAATCTTGCTCTTGTTGTTTAACAACAACTTTATACGAATACCAACCTAAAGTATTAGGTAAAGTATAAGCAAACTTTGTATCAGGATTATTAGTTGTAGCAGAATATAAAAATTCGTTAATTTTTGTTTTAGTATATATTTCACAAACAGGTAAAGCTGTTAAATCAACTTCAACAACTTGAGTAAAGTCTTGATATTCTCCTCTTAAATATTCTCCTACATTTGATATATCAGTTATATCACAAAATAAAAGTAAAGTTGATTGGGGAATAATTGCTGTTATATCTGCTTTAAATTGCGTATAAGGAGAGCTTCCTATTAGTTCAGTTATTATACCATAAACAGCTTTTGTTGTATTATTTATAAGACTATCACCGATTTTAATATCAGCATTACTTGTAGTTATTGTTACAGTTGTGTCATCGCCTACGCCATACTGGACTGCGTTAGTAGTAGCTGTAGTATTAACCAATGTAAATTCATATTCAAATCCTGTTTCATTTAAAACTGGTATAGTAACAGGTGTATTTAACTGTGCTATTGATAATGCGTTAAAACCATTACCTTTTTCTTCAGCATACAAACCTGGTGTTCCAGTGTTAGAATCTTGTGAGCTTGATATAGCTGTATTTATAACAACTTTTAAAGCATCACCAAACCATTGTTTTAAGTTTTGAGTTGTTGAAGAGTAAGGGTGATAAAAAGTTGAACCACCAAAAAAATCAGAACCAACAGTAGTACCTTGATCAACAGAGGATAGTATAACTGAAGACTGTCTACCAAATTTATCAGCAAGTATGAAACCTACTTGATAGTTTCTGTTTTGTTTTAAAGTATGATTAGGATATTCCGCCCAATTAGTAAAAACTGTAGAGTTTTTTGCACTAGCACCAACATTATAATCTAATGTTACAGGCGGAGTATGCTGACTTTGAAAATTACCATACATAACCCTGTTACCAGCTATTTCTTGAGATAAAGCTCTTACGGGAACTCTATCATAAACCCTTACTGTTTGTCTTTCTGGTAGTGTTTTATAAGGTTTTCTGGATTGATAATCATATGTATAAATATTAGAACTTGAAGATAAATTTTCAGTTTTAACTGTATCTAAAACTTTTACAGCTCTACCATCTGATTCTTTATACAGTATATCTATTTCAGTTATTTTATATGTATCATTTGCTTGATCTCCAAGTTTATTTTGCGCATCAGGTAATGGTATAATTAATTCTACATTTTGCACACCATTTTGCATAAAAGCTAATATTGTACTTCTATATGAAGTATCTTCATCATCAGCTAAAAAATAACCTTTTTGTTGTGGAATAAAAGCAGGTTGAGTAAACGGTGCCATTATAGAATACTCTTCATCATCAAACTTAAATCTATAACTAAACCTTACAAATAAATCCTCTAAAAAATCTGGATCACCAGGCCAATCTGCACCACCATTAAAATCATAAGTAATATCCTTGCCAGTCATAGTTGTAGCCAAAAATGTTAAAACATCTAAGTTTGCTACTGTTGCGGCGGCATTTATAGTTATAGTTACACCGGATACATTTGTTACATATATATATTGATCAGCTGTTATAGTTGGACCAATAACATTCATACCTTTTTTTATAGCTGTATTAGCCGTTGATAGTGTTATAGTTGTAGAAGTGCTTGCTGCTCCAGCTGTGCTTGTTGTAGACTTTAATAATTCTAATGGTTTGTATGGGTTATATTTAGCAACTGATATTTGGTTTTCTTTTGTGTAATAACCCAAAGGTTTGTTAACATTTATTTTTCTAGGTTGATTTCTATTATCTGTAAAAAATAATAAGTTTTCTACAAGATTAATACCGCTTATTAAATTTTCATTGCTAAAGTTTAAAAAAGCCCCTTCAACTATTTTTGTATATGAATTATTATAATATTTATATATCCTGTGATCGCTAGCATTGTTTGTTAAAAATAAATAAATAGTTTCAGAGTTGTTATCTTTTAAGTAACCTATAACTTCTAACGATCCAACATTAGTTCCAGGAACTAAAGTATTACCTTTTACGTTTTCTAATGCACCTATATCATCATCTTCAGATTTACCTACAGATATATTATTTGCATCTCTATACTCACCGTTAGGAATTAATCTATCATCCAAGTCTTTATTCATCTTGGATTTTAGAAAACTATTTTTAATTTCTGCCATGTTAGTTATTTAATCCATTTAGATTTACCTCTCATAACTTGAATAATTTGGTCAAGTTTAATATTAGATAATCTTATTTTAGCATTTCTTAATTTAGCACTTCTTTCTTGTTTAAACCTTCTTACAACATATTCTTGAATACCAGAAGATACAGATAATATAGCGTGTATTATATGAGCATACAAAGCTTCTTCAGCTAGTTTAGGAACTTTAGTATCCATATCTGTTGCTAAACCATCAGATATATATTCAAGAATTATAAGTTTATCAACTAAATTTGATGAAAAAGAAATTTTACCTTCTCTTTCATTTAAATTAAACCAACCATTAGCTTGACTTAATTGTGGATCCAATCCATATCTTTGGCCTAAAGCACCATCATAAAAACCGTTATTTAAAATGCTAGCGTCTTGTATATTAAAATTATTTATATTAAAATTACCATTTATAAGTCTGTCATTAGCTTTATGCCATCTTTCTTGAGTTATAGAAGTACCTTCAACATCGTTGCCAAAATTGTCTTGAGTTGGTATACCTGCAGAGTCTTGAGCTTGAGTATAATAAGGACTTGTTGTTAAATTATTTGTAGGATATATAGGGTGTTTTACACCTAAACCATCTATCCAAGACATTTTAACATAATTAACATAGTCTTGTGGTAAAACCAATGTAAGCCCAGCTGGTATTGTTAATTCAGCGGACTTAATACTTTTTAATGTATCATAACTAAACTCTTGTAAACCACGTTTTGCGTGAAATATAACATCAGTTCTTTTGACACTTGGTATAAGTTTACCAGCACCAACATATGCAATTAAAAAATTATCAATTACATCATCTAATTTAGTGTATTCATAGCTTCCATAATTATCTTCAACTGTTTGCCCATATGCTTTTTCAGCTTCGGTGCTGCCATACTTACCACCAGTTAATATTGTTAATTGTATAACTATATATTGATTTGCTCCTGGCGCAGCGGTAAGAGTTACTGTTGTGCCATCTGTAACTGTAAACGCTGTAACCCACTCTACCCACGTGCCAGCTAAACCCGAAGCACTTGTATATATTTTAAAATTATTTAAAGCATACTTAGGGTCATTAGGTGACCAACTTGTGGTGCTACCTAAAAAAAGAGCTGTATCAAAACTTGTGACAAAAGATTGGCCAGTTGTGTTGCCCGCATCTCCTCTAAAACTTTCAGCACCTTGGTAATATTGTTGTGCAGTTTCTGTTACTAGTCCGTTATTTGGTGGTTGTATTGCCATGTTTTATTAGCTTTTTTGATTCATTTCTTGACTCTGTACTTGTGAGGCCGCAACTTGTATTATTTCAGGATCTCTTATTACAACGCCAGCATATAATAATATTTTTAATATAACTTCAGTTTGTTCTGAATTATGTAATTCAAAATTATTAGATGAAGTTGGGCTAAAAACATATTGATTTGCCCCTGTAAAATTCCATATAGGTGGAATTGGTTTTCTTAAATAATTAACTGATATTCCAGACTGTATACTAGTTGGATAAACATTTAAATAATTATTTTTATAAGTATAAATTGGATATTTACTTGTGGGTTTAGTAAGATTAGAGCTTAATAAATGATATAATTCACTACTACCAACTCTTTGTAGCTCTTGTATTGGTAATGCTCCAACCGAGTATATTACTGTTCCTAGTCTATAAAACTGTTTAGAATATATGTTTACAACTATTATTTGTCCAGCCGGTGGTTGTGAGTTTAATGTTAAAGTTGCTCCACTTAATGTAAAATCATTATTTGACAATTGAACATTATTTAAAAATACAACCGGTATACCACCAGAGTTTGATAAACTTAAAGTGTCTCCAGTTAGTGTATACGTTAAACCAGGGTTTGTTGCTGTAAATGATTGACTCGAGGAAGAAGTTCCAGAGTATTGTGAAGGTATTTGAAAACCATTAGCTGTGTAAACAGCAGGGTCTATTTCTTTAAATATAGATATTTTTTCATCTATGTTGATTTGTCGATCAGAATAGTCTAAATCTATTTGTGGCACACGTAGTTGCTGATTCATATCCTCAGCATATTTTTCAAATATTTCTAATTGAACTTGACCACCTATTTTATTAAACTCAACAGGTGTCATGTAACCTCTCTGCTCTTTATTTAGTATTAATAAAACGGTTTGATATACAGTATTTACGTTTATTGCCATTTTAATATTTTAGTTAATAGTGATTTGGGCCACCGGAGTGACCCTTCACTATAATTATAGTCACATATTATTGTAACTTTTTATTGATTGTTTTAAAAACCTCTACACCTTCATCAGTTTTAAACCAAGCGGCTAAAGCCGAATATGGATTTTCATCAAAAGGTACAGTCATTAACTTACGATCATTCGATCCCCAAAGAAACGTTCTTTGATCTTGAGATATTTTTACAATACCTTGTTCTACAGCTTTTATACCTGTATTTCTAAGACCCACGTTTTCATCGTTTGCAATTGCTAAGAATCCAGCAGGATTTTTCTTTGCCATTAAAAGTAAATCTCTTTTTATTTCTTTAGAGCTCATTGTACTTACGGCAGATCCTTTTTCAACTCTTAAAACAGACTCAGCTTCATCAATCTCCATTTGCTTAGCAGCAAGTAAAGCGTCTATTTCAAAGTTTATTTCATCTATTTCATCTGTTGCTATTACTTCAGGTTTAAATTCTTCATAAACGTGACCTTTTCTTGGATGATATAATGAAAGTAGTTTTTGTAAGTTTTGTTTTTGTTTAGGTACAAACAACATTCCTTCTTCAAAAATGACATGACCTAATGTGACCTCTCCTTTTTGCTCATCAACAAACGGTGAGTTCATATTGGTTGCATATCTTAATTCTCTTTGTTCTCCACTTTTTTCATCAAAATGTAATAATGGATAACGTCTTGAATGTCTTGTTCCTAATGTATATGTTAAAGGTGATACTTGATTTGTTAAAAAATAAGTTCTATCCTTGATCTCCCATTCAGGGGTTGAAATTTGTTTTGTCTTTGACATGATATAATATAATATAATATAATTAATAAAAGTAATAATTACCCCCGTCAGTTCAACGAGGGTAACTACTACAGTAATTCTAGCTTTGGAATAACACGAAGTTATTAGCAGCTTGAGTAACTAAACATCTCTCTGATAACCAGTTTACGATCATCGAGTCAATTTCAGAAGTGTAAGCACCACCAGCAGTACCAGTGATCCAGTTTTTGTATCTTCTGTCATCTCCTTGAGAAGCTCTATATCTTACGTGTAAGAATGGTCTTCTAATGTTTGTACCTAAAATTTGGTCATAAACTGTAGAAGTTCCCGCAGGAATTAATACACCATCGATATTGTTTACAGCTACTGCACCTCTTGTTGAAGCGTCATTTAAGTATTTCCAGCTTGTTTTGTAGAAGTCATAAGAACCTCTTCTGAAACCAGAGAAACCTAAATTTAAAGCCATATCCTCAGAATTTTCAAATAAACCGTAAGCAGTTCCTCCAGATTGTCCTGCAGAAATTTGGCTTAGCATGTCATCAAACTCTAAGTCTGTATCTCTATTTAAGAATAACATGTTTTCTTCAATAGCACCTTGTGTGTCAAGGTTTTTAAGTATTTGATCGAAATCAGAAATACCTGTAGCACCTTGGAATCCACTCATAATATTACCTCTATTAGTAATAGCTTGGAAAAGACCTTCAGTACCATGAGCATTAATAGTAGCTGAGAATCCAGGTACGTTAGCAGCTTGAGCAGTGAAACCACTAGCAGCAGCAGCTAATTCTCCTTCAACCATTGCCATTTCTAAGTAATCGTCAAAACGTAATCTTGTTTCAGACTCAGACTTTAAATACCATAAGTATCCTGATGTTCCGTCTTCTGTAGCAACTTCTACCCATCCAATCTGTGCCATATCAGAACCATTAATTTCAAATCTATCTTTGATTATGATTGGTTGATTAGAGTATTGAGTAAATTGTGGCTGTACTGAAAAGTTTCCACTTCCAGTTCCTTTAGCAAATAAAGAACCGTAAACGAATATCTTTAATCCAGCAGCACCTGCAGCAGCAGCAATACCTAAAGTATCCCAGTTAGCAGTTGTAAATGGATAAGCAGTAACGTTTGTTAAAGCACCATTTGCAGCTACAGCACCTACAATACCTTTTAATGTAACGCCAGTAGTTGGGTTCATTACAACGATAGTATCGTTAGGAGCAATTGCATTTTTAATAGAAGTTGCACCAACAGCAGCATTAGTAGGTACGCTAAACACGAATGTTCCAGCACCAGGTCCTGTTAGTGTACACCCTGTGTAAGAGATGTGTAATCTATTTTGTTCTGACCAGATAACTTGATCAGACGTCATTGGCATTTCAGCGCCAACCATTTTTAAGAAACCACCTAAAGTTCTGTTTCCATATCTTTCTACTTCAGCTTCATAAACTTCTGGTAGATACTGTTGTGCAAAATCGTTTGCACCTGCAGCAGCAGTATTAAACGCTAGGTAGTTGTTAGCTAGCGGTAGTTGCGTTTGAGAAGGTACGATACTTCCAAACACTGGAGCAATTTGTCCCATAATTAATAATTTTTAGTTTTAGTTAAATTTTCTTGCTTTAATTTTTAATTTTGAAGAGTCAAGACCACTTATACTTTTAACTTTAAATCCACCAACAAATACATCGCTCGGAGCACTTTCTCTAGCTTCGTTAGTAATGTTGTTTGATTTTGCAGCGACATTTCTTATAGCATCGGCTTTACCTTGCTCATAAAAATGTTGTGCAATAGTATCTGCATTTTGTGCGGCATACATAGCTTTATGATAACCTTTTACATCAGTTACATCACCTTTATCGTTTAAGAACTTCTTAACTATATTACTGATGTTTGATTGATTATCTGCAACTTCACTAGGGTTTTTAACACCGTATCTAAATTTTTTGTCTCCTACGCTAAAATCAAAACCTTTGAATTCTTTGGTAAAATAATCTTTAGTGGTGTTTTTAAACACTTCATGTTGTTGCTCTGCTACATTTTGCTCTTCGTTGTAGCGATTGAAAAAATCCATAGCTTTCTTTTGTTCTTGAGTTACTCCGGGTCTCAACTTGATTTCGTCGTAATATTGACTCTTTAAACCATCTAAATGCTTACGGGCTTTTGCAACCTCTTCTTTATATGCAAGTTTCTTCTTCCGAATATCTCTTGCTTCATCTAACTCTTCATCAAATTGAAAATTGTCTTCTAATAGAAAACTAATTTCCTCTGAATCTAAGTGAGATTTAGTCTGTTTGTAATACTCTCTAAGTAAAGTATCACTATCTACATTAGAGTAGTCAGCATTTAATCTAACATAATCTTCTAATGTTCCACCTGTTTCTTTCATAAAGTCTACGACTTTTTCGATGTTTTCAGGTAAGTTAATATCTTGTTTAACAGTTTGTGGTTCCTCCGCTGTAGTTTCAGCTTGTGGTTCCATTTTTTCACCTATTGAAATAACCTCTTCTTCTTCAGGTTTTTCATCAATTATTTCTTCAATAACTGGTTTTACTTCTTCGGTGGGCCGTATTTCTTCAACCACTTCTTTGCTGTCGACACTGTTTTTTGACTCTTCGACAACAACATTGCTATCATTTGTCTCTTGTGTTTGAATGGCATCTTGTTCTTCTGTTTTAGGTTTTGATAAATCTACTTTTATAGGTTCATCATTGTTTGATAGATTTTTAGGTTTAAGAATTTTAGCTTTTACCTTAAGCTTTCCAGCTTTTTCTTTTGTTTCTGACATAATAAAATAATATAAAAATTAATAAAAGTTATACAGGTTGTTGCTGCATATCTGTGTTTTCAGGTGGAATACCTGATGATTCAAAATTAGTAGGTGGAAGATCATTTTGTCTCTGACTAATTAATTTTGATTGTTGTGTAGCTTGCATTTCAGTTCGTTTGTCTTTACGATCTTCTATTTGAGCTTCTTTTTTTGTGTTTGTGTCTACATCCATTTGTTTAAGTTTCATGTTATACTCAAATTCTTGAGCCATTAATTGTAACTTAAGTTGATTCTCTGTTTGCATTCTTTGTATTTCAAACTGAGATTTGGATTGTTCTATTTGTGTTTCTGTTTGAGCTAAAGCTTCAGCTTTTTGAACATCATTCATAGCCGCTTGCTCTGATGCTTTAGAGTTTGAATCTGCTTGAGCTTGTATGTTAGCCATTTGAGCTTCTTGATCAGCTTCTTGCTTTTTAACTCTTTTGTATTTTAAAACTTGATTAGCTAAAGTTAAGTTTCTTATTTCTCTAATATCAATAGCATCTTCAAGGTATATTTGATTTTGTTGTAAAGCCATTTGTATATTTTGTTCTAACATAGCTTTTTCCTCTTCTTCAGGTTCTAACTCCATGTAAATTCCAAAATCATATAAATGTAAATCATCTATTTCATGTAAAGTAGCAACATTAAAT
>Ga0209716_1000987_pt1 | contig 23340 bp, 36 predicted proteins | sample COGITO_mtgs_1205_FD_184811 | JGI IMG/M metagenome (GOLD analysis project Ga0209716, IMG submission 184811) | Pelagic marine microbial communities from North Sea - COGITO_mtgs_120531 (SPAdes) (version 2) | ecosystem: Environmental > Aquatic > Marine > Epipelagic ...
TGGTACATTCTTTTAAGAAGTTTGCGATCTTCTGGCTCTTGCAAAATTCCCGCCATATCTTTTAGCTTAAGCATAATTGCATCTAGCTCTGCTTGAATTTGGGTTTTAGTTAATGAAGTCATGTGTGTATTCCTTTTGTTTAATTGATTAATGTAAAGCAACCATATCACATATTTAGAGAAAGTAAAACATTTAATTAACTAATAGGCAAAAAAAAGCCCCACATAAGTGAGGCAATGGGAGTTACTATGAAATTAGTACGACCAGATTGCTTCCTCTGGGAAATAATCGCGGTCTGGGAAATCTTCTTTTGTGCAAATGTCTAGGTGAATAAACCTACTCATGCCTTTCTGCTGAACACCAATGCGAGTAATGCCGTTAGCAATAGCTACAGAAACAAGCTCTACTGCTTGCGCTCCACTTACCGCAATGTCGATAGCCTTACCAGTACAATGCGCTCCTGTTGCTTGCTTGCGCGACTCGTTTGGATGGCTAGGGTGTCGGTATGCGCTAGTGACTCTAAAAGGAAAATCGCATTCCTTTCTAATCTTGTTAAGCAGATCAAGAAAATCCTCATCAAACTTGTACTCGCCAGTATGGCGGCACTTTAATTCACGCTCTGTAAAATAGCACTCTTTCTTTGTTTCTTTTTTAGGCTTTGCTTTAGCCTTTGGCTTTTGGTCTGTCATTTTACTTCCTCATCTTCATTATTTTGTCAGCACCTTTGATGCCAAAACTACTACTAACTGCTATAAAAAGCAAATACTGATACCAATCAGGCAGTTCGTTTAAGGCATTAAAGCCCTCTTTCACCCTATCAATGATAGCAGGGTCATCTACGCCAACTGCGTACCCTATAAACAAAAGGGGCAAACTCAAAATTCCTGCAAACCACTCATCCTTAAATGACGAATTTGAAGCCTCTGCCATCTTAGATTCCCAGTCAGCATCATTCTTTATCATGCTCATTTTGGCTTTGTGTTTAGCTTGTTTCTCTTCTGCTTTGTTCTTCATGTAGCCACCTGCTAACTTGGCTACTGGTGCTATTAAATTCATCCACATGGTTTGTTCTCCTGTTATAAGGGCATCGCAAGTGCATCTAACGCTTGCCATATATCGTCATACTCTGTTTTGGCTGTATCCCAATTAGCCTTAATCTGATTAACATCTTCTACGACCAGTTCAGCCTTTGCAACAATGGCTCGCATGGTCTCAATATCTTTCTCTAGCTTAGATACGCTTGTAGTGATTTCTAAGAGCCTTTCTTGCTGAGAGGATATAGTTGTCAGGTTAGTGCCTAAAGTGGCTAATTTCGCGCTTAACTGGCTTATATCGTTGTCTTTGAGTTGCTGTTCTATCAGTTGGATAGATTCGTGCAAAGGTGCTACGTCTGGAACGCTAACAGATTCTACTGCTTCCAGTCTTCCATAGAGGCTTGAAGCTGTCCAGACACCACCACCGATGGTCGAGCCAATCGCCAAAACCACCATAATCCACGCGCCCTTAAATGTCTGACCGCCTATTTTTAACTCACTGTCTTCAATCATTATTCGCAATCCATATCAAAGAAACAATCGTAGCCCATGCCTATAGGTGAAGTTTTATAAAACTCTGACTCTGTACCTAGCGCAAGAATATCTGCCTCGCTGTAGTACATATCAAGTCCATAGCTACCTGAGCCATTCAGCATCACGACAGTTAGGTTTCTGGTTGTGTTGTAACCCATTGCTACCCATTGAGAATTGGCATCATAGAAGATATTAACATTGTCTGTAGTGGTGTTCGCATCCTCTACGTTTTGCTGTAGAAATGCTGTTGCTTCTGAGTTAGTTGCGACACTCAAATAGGCAGAGGCTTCGTTAGCTGATGCCTCTATCTGGTCAACGCTAGTATTGTATGTTTCTACTTCTTCCTGTGTGATCGTTAGCATTTCTTGATTCTCAGCAACAAAGACCTGCACTTCCTCTTCCTGCTTGGGGGTGCTTGCTGTTTCTGCTTTCTCTGCTACCTGCTGTACTGCGATCATATCTACAACAACTTCTGTAAATGTACCAATAGCCTGATCCATTTCTGCTAGGGAATTTATTGCCATATTCTCTAACACCTCTTTCACTGGTGCGCCATAAGACTGGTAGTTAGTCATGTTTGACAAGGCAGAATTATAGGCATCAACCTGCTCTGCGCTAATGTGCGCTGTGCTAGACAATGTGCCATCAGATAAACCGCCACCAGTGTGCGCGTAATCAGTTGCCGCGCCAACTAGCTTAACGCCAGTATCAATCTGACTAACAATAGCAGAACTGCTGTCAATCAGGTTATCAAGTTCATTGCTTTGTACTGCGGTACTTATCGCTAATAGAAATGCTATCTTCTTCCACATCTTCGCTCACCTTACCTATTTGGAGAATGCCGTTGTAATATTTCCGATTCTTTTTGTAATCGGGAATGTATAATTCTGGGTTCTGCTTTATTAGCATTAACCCCCGCTTCCCCGCTACTAGTCTCCCATTGTTTATAAACGGGCATGGAGAACCCGCTAGAAGCATTGACTTATACACCTCTTCACTCTGGCAGAGAATCGAGACAGATGCCACCTTCAAGCCTAAAGCAGAGAGCATTCTTGAATATTTTAATCTTGTACAGTCTACGTCTAAAGTGTAACCGCCAGAACTAAAGCCAATAGCAACTGTCTGCACCGATCCTGCTATGCCTTTTAGGCAAGTATCAGAACCATTAGACATAAAAGTCGGACTTATTGCAGAGCCTACAGGGATTTCGCTTGCCGCGCCCGCGCCATTGTAGGTGTTTTCAGTGGTGCTACTCGTATCGGTGGTGGTGTTGTTAGAGTTTGCTACGCTATTCTCGCCGTGATAATTGTTTAGGCTACCTTGCTCATTAGCCTCAACAGGAACTGCCAGAAAAAGCAGTAGAAATAGGCGTTTCATTTTTGTAGCGTATCAATTTTCTTGATAACGTGCTTCAAGTTTTCATCCATTCGAGCCAGTATTACCTGCTGACTTTGCATTGTAGATTCAATATTACTTATGCGGGTATCGTGACGAATAACCTCGGCTTCGTTCTTTTGAATATCTGCTGATAGGTTTGTTGCAAATGCAACCAATGCTATTAGTTGAACCACCACTATAACAATTGTGCTAAAAGGTATTTTTGCTTCGCCATCTTCGAGTTTCATATTATAAAGCCGCTATTATAAATGCTAAAAGTTCATTATAGCGAACAGCGTATGTAGTTTCTACAACACCATCAACTTCTGTTTCTTCTTTAACAAATACTCCGTAATCACACGCATCTAAACCGCCATCGGAAAATGCTGTTTGTAAATCTTGAGCCATGATTCCAAAATGCCATCGAGCATCATTGCCCTTTTCTTCAACGGCTGTTTTCCATTTATATTTTCTAAGCAAACGCTTACAAGCTAAAGCCACATTATTTTCAGCTTCACTCAGTTCTTCTATATTTTGTTTCTTTGTTTTATCTGATGTGGATACTGTGCCATCCTGTGAATATATATCTTTAAATGGAAGATACGAAGCACCTAAATTAATGTTTGTTTTATTCGCTCCCTGCTCATCGCAGGGCAAAATGAACGCAGAACTACCAGAGGCAGTAAAGTGCAGGCCACAACTTACTGCGCCTATAAATAAACTACTCGCAGATATATTAGTACGCATGCCAATACCACCAGAAGTATTCCAGTTAGCTGTTGCACTGTCTGAAAGTTGTATAAATTGACCCGCATTACTTCTATTTGTAGTTGCTAATCGCAACAAGCCTCTGCTTATGTCTTTCAAAACGCCGTCAGTGTAACCCGCGTCTTTATCTAGCTCGATATAAAGTGTGCCTTGTTCGATTCTCTGGTTGCCGCTTGTGCCAATAGAGTCGCTTGTGACATTAATTGCAGTGTCTGCACTGGTGACATTAATAGCTGTTGTGTTACCTGATACAGATACAGATGTTTCACTAGGTGTAACAGTAAGGGTCGCAGTGTTATCAGACACGGCAACACTGGTGGTGTTTTCTGTAATCTCTACAGTTACATCGCCAGTCGCTGTGACAGTTGTCACATTTTCTGTGACAGAAACGCCCACTATCTAGTCACCTCTCTAGTGACCTTTGCCTTTCCCTGTAGGATGCGCTCTACAGTCGCATCGTTAGTAGTGTATATTTCTACATCGTAAACATAGTTGCCTTCGCTGAGTGTTGTGTTGCCATTGTTTGCAACCACATCATTTGCCATCTTCATCACCAGAGTACCATTGCTGTCGTAACTACTGGCAGTAAAATCAAACGCCCAGTATTGTGCAGTATCCATTGACGCTCGAAGATGCCCTCTAGCGAAATGCCCGTCTAGGTTACGCACCGCGCTTCCGTCTTTAATAACCAGAGTTAGTTTAAAGTCTGAACCCTGATCTATTGTAATATCATATTTGCCTGCGCTCATGTTATCCCTCGCCATCTGGTGCTGTTGGAGGTAGTGGTTTATCTTTATCCACTACGCCAGTGATTTTATATTCTGTGTCTGTTTTATCTAACGCATAAAAGTATTGTATCAGATTGTCGTTTGCTTGTTGTGCTATACGTAACTCTATCATCGCAGAATTAGCCTGTTCTTTTGTATCATGGCGGCTAACTACAATTTCTTCTGAGTACGGGTCATCTTCTAAGCGTGACTCATATCCTATTATAATCATATTGATTGCTCTCCAATCATTCTGCTCTGCATCAAAACCTTGCTTGGCTCAGTTGTTAGTGTATCGCCATAAGATAAGTGTTTTACCCGTAATCTGCATTCGTATGTAATACTTTCTGCGCCAAGATATACTTCGCTAGTCAACTGCAGATAATGGGTATAAGGGACGGTTCGATAACTTATCTGCCTAGTATCAACTACCGCCCAATCTCCTGATGATGTAGCACCAAATGGATGATGATACACATAAGCATTGCCACCAGTTGGAACAATTTGCCCACTTGCTGTGCTAACATCGACATAGGTTTTTTCTTGTAATTCTTTAAGGGTAAAGTTGTCAAACACTGCATACTGGTTATTGGTTGCTGAGGTAGCTTCACCCATTACATAAACTGTAGTAGTTGTAGCGATAAATTCTTCACTAAAAGTCTGAGTACCACCACTTGCTTGAAAAGTGTCTGATGATATAAAGGCATTAGCAACATCACTGCTTGTTGAAACGTGCAATTGTGAGGTTGAAGTTGATGGACTTGGGTAGACTTGACCGCTGAACCTGTATTTCTTGCCAACTTCTACTGTCACTGCCTGATAAAAATATGCTCTATCTGCGTTAGTGTCTTGAGCTATAGAGGCAGATGAGCCAAAATATGATGAAAGAGTGCCGCCAGAACCAATCCAGTTAGATATTCCACTGAAAGTTGGGTTTTGCACTAACTCTGCTTGCTCAACATTTTGCCTAAAATGTAAGTTTCTATAAAGCCTATAAGAACTAATTGCACCAACATTACCACAACCAAAACGATTAACTACGTTGCCATTGAACTCAATTCTCTGCATTCCCTGTGATGGGAAACTATTGTGATAGCCAATGCCTATGCCTCTGTAACTTGGTGCATCTGGGACTTTAATTTCTGTCTGCAATGTAACTGTAGGCGAGGTTGTACCACTTTGTCCTGTAGCTAGTTTAGCATTGTACTCAACCGTAATATGCCTTCCTTTAACCAAATCTAGTTCAGTTGATGGAAAGTCAAACTCATGTACAACAGTTAGAGCATTGAACCCTATAGTCGTATCGTCAAAAGAGTTAAAATATTCTTCTTCGGTTGCACCTTTAAACTTATTTGCTGTTAAGCTGTCAGTTTTTACATGGTCGGCAGTCAATGTGCCATCAATGACCATATTTCCAGAGACATGTTTTGTTCGTTCAATAAATGACATATTTAAGCATCCAAATATCCAGTTACCTGCAAATGTACAGGAAATGTTTGAGACCTTTGTTGTAGTGATTGACCTATAGTCCAGTTAGCTGTAACAGTTACATCATATTTGACATAGGCAACATCTACTGGGAACTGGTCTGCAACAGGCAATGATTTATCATTGACAGGGTTTAGGGTGGCATGAGATGCTTTAGCAATATTAGTTACTATTCGCAATGCAGACATCTGTGGCATATCACCAAAGTCAACAGGAAAAAATGTAGAACCAGACAATGTAGAATTGGTTTCGAAGTTAGTAATTGCAGTAGTCCAAGTTACATCTTCTCCTGCCGTATCTGCATCCATGATATGAGTAACCCATAGCTGTTCTGCACTTCTTGTTCCTTGTAATTCTACACTATAATTTTTTTGATTATCTGGCGATGCGTGTAAGGTAATTGGGTTAGTGTATGTGTATATTATTGAATCTATAGCAATGCCATTATCGTCTAACTCAACAATTGTTATTTCGTCACCATCCTGCGGTGCTCTGCCAAAATATTCCTGAAAATGAGCATCGCTCGGTACAAAACTTGTTGCACCATAAATGATGAAAGGAAGATCTCCTGTACCATCAAACTGCAAGCCATTGCTAAATGTTTTGAGGGTTTCAGTGCTTTTAGATTGATTTATACCATAAGCATATATGCTAATCTTGAGACTTGCTTGCCCAGTTTCATTTGGTATTGTTATGTAATTATTAGTAGTAGTGTATTTTTTAAATTTCCAAGTTGCTACACCTGTGCCCTCACCGACAGCAACTCGATAATAGTTTAAATTTAAAGCAGGTGGATGATCCCAACTGATAGCAATACCTGTAGAGTATGAATCATTAATTTTGTACGGAACTGCACCAATGGTTACTGTGTCAGGATTAACTCTTGGTGCGACTGACCTAACTGGTATATTCGTGCTTGTGCCTGTGGTATATAATTCTTCTGTGCTCGACAGCTGACTGTAAATCTCTGATGTATTTTCTCTTGCTTCAAGAGAGATAGTTATCCCTGTTTCGTTGCTTTGCAAGCGTAAGCTAGTTATTTGATAAATGTTTTCAGTGATTCCGAGTGCTGTATTAGTAACCAAAATGTTATCACCAATAGCGTAATCAATACCTCTTGCATTTATTGTTGTTTTTATTGTTTTTTGCATTCTGCTTTTCTTCAATGCAAGAACCGCAAGCCTCTGCGCTTGTAGCTTATCGGTTGTGAATGGCAGATTAAGATTTTTTCTCAAATTATCTGCATCTTCGGTTTGATATGTACTGCTTCTTTGAGGCGGGTATTCAGTCTTTATATATCCTGCCTCTTTAGAGATATATTCTCCACGAACCTCATTGAAAGCTACTCTTCGCGGGTTAGAGTTAGAAACAATAAAATCGCCAACAATCATATCTTCATTTAGAATTGGGGTAACTGTGGATTGCATTCTATAAGGTACTATCTGAAATTTTCCATTTACAAATAATAGCTTGCCGTGCATACAGCTTAAAAGGTTTTTAATGTTTTCTTTAACAGTTGCTCTAGTGTTGATAATACCATTGCAAGAATATGTTTTTCTTGCCTTATCGGCAGAGCCTGTTGTCCCATCACAATAACTTGCCGCGCTTTCTATTTGATCCATATCAAACAAATCTGCCGCCAGTTCTGCACCCCAATCTTTATATGCGGCTTCTTTTAAATAATCTAACAAACATAAAACTGGATTGTCTGACCAATCCCAACTGCTAGGCGCATTTAATGTATGTGATGAATCTCTAGGGTCATAAACTTTTCGACCTTTAATTTCAGCAGTAACTTTTGGTGCGCCATTTGGATATTGATCGACATCATATTCAAACTTTAATCGGCTATAAGTTATGCCTCGCATTCTATGATTAGTAGTCCATGTTGACGCTGTGCCTGCAACTGTTACAGCACTTTGGTTGTTCAGTCCTAACTTATTGTAGATTGTTATTTTCTCGCCAATAGAACTGCTTGTGTTGTTTGATGCAAATCGCCCTTTGTAGTATCCATCCTCCCAAGCAACTTCATCACCGAGATAAATCTTAGTAATTTCTTCTGCCTCTCCATGATGCCAAGCGATTACCATGTTGTAAAACTCATCTGAATCAGTGTAAGGGTCTGACCCATGTACATGTTGCCAAACAATAGCACCGCCTTTTCTCGCTGTCCCGTATACGACTTCCCTTGGTGCAGTCGGGTTTTTGCCTGTTATATTCCTGCTTGACATCGTATCTTCTTGCGCCTGTGGACTGTAAGCCTCTGGCATTCCCGCGTCCATCATGTAATCCATAACTGCAACAGTCCCAACACCTACCGCAACAGCTACAACAACACTAGCACCAACCGCCACCGCCGTACCTGCACCAAGCAGAAAGGGAACAGCCGCCGCCATTATTTAGCACCTATAAATTTTTGATATGTCTTTTCAGCGAAAGTGTACCCAACACGCTGTAGTAACTTATCGAATGGCGCATGTGCTTTCATTGCTACTATCATTACAGAAACACCGCGACATTTTAAATCTTCTTCGGCATACTTAATCATATTTGCGCCTGCTCTACCTTTTCTGTGTTCAGGGTGAATGTAAATAACGTCACTACTTGCCATTAAATGTTCAGAGCAATGCAATGATGGGCTAGAAATCAAAACCAAATAACCAACCATCTTGCCGTCAACTCTTGCAGTGTATATGTGCAATATATTTAATTCTTCTAGCTTGTGATAAATATCCCAGTTGAGATTAAACTCAAGTTTATCTCTATCTATTTCGACTTCATCGTAGGTAGCTTGAACGAGCGGCGCAATGTCTTCTTTAATTGTTGCAATGGTTTCTCTAGCGTATTTCATTATTCACCCCAAACTAGTGTCTTTTCTTGTATTTGTTCTACAAACTCCAAGCCCTTATCGGCAGAAAAAACATCTTTCTGGTCTTGGTCTGTGTACCTTCTTACATTTCTATCGTTTAATCTAGCTAAAAAGTTCTGACAAGCAACTGATATTGTAATTGTTTCCGCAGACTGCATATAGACAGTGTTCTCTATATAGCCAGTAAAATAATGCAGGGCATTCACAGTATCGCCAGTGGTATCGTTTAAAATAACAAGCCAAATTTGAACTGCTGTGCCCTGTAAATTTGTTCCTTTTGAGGCATTAACCAAAGCAGGGTCACAACCTGAAAGTTGTATAGTTAAATTTGATGCGGCTAAATCTTCTGTATCTCTGACCTCAGTAACAGACAGCACACCATTTGTCGGACTAAAAGTACCCAATGAAGGGATAGTGTTCGTCTGATTAGATGTTGTAAGTTGCAAGGCAGTGCCAAAGCTCATCTTTATATTCATTGCAGTTCTTATATGACCATCTGCAAGTGAATTTACAACACTAGAAGTTATTCCTCTAGGCATTATGCAACTACCTCTACGCAAGCAAACGAAAAACCATAACGGCTTGAAACGTCAATATCCCACCCAATGTCATTAGTAGCTAATCGCCACTTACCTACTGGGTTGTTTGTAGTTATATTACCTGTACCGAAATTTGACCTAATCGGTGGGGTTACCTCAGTCAGTTGAGAACCGCCTGATAATGGCACATCCTCTAAAATCATATGCAAATTACTACCAATTTGAAAATGCGAACCTGCTTTCAAGTCTTGCCCTGCTGTTACATCAATAGAAACCTGAGTATCACCCTGTGATGTTTGCGATATAGTTGCAACTGGAATATTTGTGTCGTAACTCATTATCGGGTTGCCAAACAGAAATGTTTTTGTAACGCCTCGCAATGATGCCAAAAAAGCCGTAAAAACTTTAGCCTCATCTTTATCGAGCGGTCTGATTGTTATCTCTGCTTCCCATCTTGCCTGACCGAAACTAGTAGTCAATTGGAGAAAGTTAGTTGCTGATTGTGTTATAGCCGCGCTTTCAACCAATTTGAATGAACACTTTTGGACAATAGATTTGCTGTTAATTGTCGGAAAGTCTACAGGGTATGTTATAGCCATCTTAATTGCCTTGTAATTGTGCTTGGTATGAACCGCCTAAAGCAGTCTCCTGCAATACAGCCGACTTTGTAACCTCAGCAATGGTAGGCATAAGGTTGTTGATCTCGGCTCTTACTGTAGATTGTACACCAGTAGTAACGTTTATTGTTTGATTAACCACTATAGGCTGTTTTGCGCTTGTGCCATTTCTTTGTTTTGTGTGGTCTATAACTGTCTCGTTGGGGTGAAGTATAGCAGGAAAACCACCTTTTCCATCTACACCGCCAGAGCGTGAACCATTACCAGTAAAACCACCGCCCTCGAATGACTGGCTTCGTATAGCTGAAACCTGAGCCATACCTGCCGCAACAGATGCCGCCGCCATAGCTACGTTGATGGGGAAAGGATATGCGCCCATTGCTTTAGCCGCGCCCTGATAGGTGCTCACAAGCGCATTCGCAATACCTGCCGCTTTCTGTATCTTAAATACAGTCTTAGAGTTTTTAGCCACCGCAGACATCTGAGATTGCAACCCGCTCGCAACATGCTTAACCTTCTCGTCTGTTGTCTTTGCTGTCCAGTCTACTTCCTGTTTTCCTAACGCCTTTAAGTGTTCAAAGTTTTTCTGTAGCTTGTTTCGGTTGTCTTCTTCTGGGTCATCACCGCCACCCTCACCATCGCCCTTCTTGGCTTCGTTAACCTTTCCAATTCCTGCAACCATCTGCTCGAAGGCTTCGTTTACAGTGTCCATGAAATTAACTTCTGGAATGAGCGCAATATCTCCTGCCGCTTGTTTGGCAAGAGCTAACTCTTCTAGCTTTACTTTCTGCTCTTCAATAAGCTCGTTCTGTCTTTCAGCGAACCCTATTGCAACTGCACCTCTGGATACTAGATCGTTGTTCTTTTCTTGCTCTTCATTTAATGCCGCCAAAGCCGCCCTAAGCTGACCAATGCTCTTCTCTTCATCACTTTTAAAGAATCCAGTGAAACGATCTGCAGTTTGCGTCAGCGTGTTTAAAGTGCCAATAACACCATTGACTAAAGTCTGAAGCGCATTGAGCGCAGTCGAAACGCCGTTCATAATGCTGACAGCTAGGTTTTGAGCAAACGCTTGCACTCCGCCGTCAGTTTCTTGGATGCTTGTAAGAACTTTGTCTTTAAGAATTGTAGCTAAGGTTTCTAGCGCAGGGGCTAAAGCCGCTACAGTTTGATCTTTTACACCTTTAAATAACTGACCTAAACGAGTAAACGCATCGTTAGCGTCTTCTACGCCCTGTACAGCGTCTTCTGATAAGGCAATGCCCAAGACGTTAGCTTCATTAGCCATTTCGATTAGAGCTTCTTTCCCTAGCCCTAAAGTGTTAACTAGCGCAACACCCTCAGAATCAAACAGCTTCATGGCTAATCTGACCTTATCTGCGTCAGTTTCAACCTCTGCAAACGCGCCTGCAAGCTCTTGCATCTGCTTGTCTAAAGGCATTTTTACTAGCTTAGTAGCATCAAGACGCAACTCTTTCAAAGCACCTTTTGCCTCACCCGTACCTTTTGCGGCTTCTGCGGCTCGTCTAGTAAATCGCTGTAGAGCCATATCCATCGTGGCTGTTTCAACGCCAGTCAGTTTTGCGGCATAGCGCATAGAGGCTAGGGCTTGTGTGGTAACACCAATCTTACGCGCAGTCTTACCAAGCGAATCTGTAGCGTCTAGGCTCTGTTTTACAAGGAATGTGAATATGCCTGCTGTCGCTATAGAGGCAATACCTGCCGCCTTAGCTACAGTCTTTAAAGCCCCACCAATGCCTCGCAGAGACTTGCCCGCAATAGAAGATAATATAGGAAACCGCTTCTTTAGCTTATCAACAGCCTTCCCGACCTTCTTGAAGTTTTGTTGAATCTTGCTGAATACGGCTTCTGTCTTATCTAATGCCGCGATAACAATTTTAAAATTATTAGCCATCGGAATTGGAGTCCTTTATTATCTGAAAGTATGCCATCCACTCATTGAACTCAGTAATGCTTATTTGCTCTACTTCCTCAATGGTCTTGTGAAGCCGATCAGCCAAAGAAATAAGATTCATTCTATGGTGATCGGTTTTTAGTTTTTTGCTAAATCTTCCTCAGATTCTATTTCAGCGAACATCTGATTCGCAATCTCACTAATGACAGTAGTTTCCTCTGCCATCAATTCTACGCGATCTTCTATACCACTGAATAACCTAGTGCCGCTATCATCAAGTGCCTTCATAATGATTAAATCAACCATTGCACCGATAGTAGTATTACTTAAAAAGTCAGGGTGCTTCTTCTGCAACTGGTTTAAGTCGAAGCAAGTTATCGGCTTGCAATACAACCTAAACGCTCCAGAATCGTCACCCCACTCTGGCACTGTAACTTCCCTTGTCTTAATAGTTCTGCGTTCTCTTAAATCTTTAGCCATTCCCATGATTTATACTCCCCGTATTAGCCTGCTGTAATTGTTCCTGATGTTTGGATGCTGAAACTAGCTTCTACCATGCCATCATATGGCACGCTGATTGATTTGCTTGTCACGATACCAGAACCAGAATAACCTTCATCAGACGCAACACCTGTAGGCAAGACATCAAAAACAACCTCTGCGCCCACATCAAAAACTGCTTGGTTCGATGCTACTGTATCCACATCAAACAATGCCTCAATTGATACTGTGCCAGTCGTGAAACTTGGAGTGAATGTTCTTGCAGTGTCACCCATAGAGGTGGTTTCTACTGTGTCTGCTGTTTCTTCAATGCTGAAAGAACGAACCTCGCCAACTGCCGCCGCCGTTCCGCCAGAAACGTCTACCTTTACTACTCCGCTATTACCTGTAGTTACTGCCATTTTACTTACCTCATAAAGTTAAAGTGTACCGCGCTGATACCGATACAGTACACGCAGTGTAATTATAACGCCCCCAACTGGAGCAATTGAACCCTCATCTGTTTCGACACTAACAATCTGCGTATCTAAGGCGTAGCCGCCACGCTTCCTATCAGCATCTAAACTCTCTTCTACAGCCTCGATTATATTGTTTCTGGCTGTGTCGATAGCCTTGCCTTTTACAAAGCAGACTAATTCATAATTGATAGTTCCCATTCTGCTTGAACTAGAGCCACCAACTGTGTTGTCTTCTCTATCTTCACTGCCGCTCTGCACTAGTATAGCAGGAAATTGCGCGTTAGATAACTTATCAAAATCAAACGGCTCTCTGGTCACATACTTAACATCTACTGGCAAATTGATCTGGCTAAGGGTATCAACCAAGTTAATCGCTATCTCTTCTCTAATGCTCATACCTTTAAGTTCCTCATAAAGAATTTAGCTAGTTCTTTCTTGTCCTTTCTACTGAACCCAAAGAATGGTCGTAACTTTTGATTGAACGCCGCCTTCTTAGACTCTGCACCAGTTGAAAAGAATATAGTAGCCTGTTCGCTGTTCGATCTTGACGTTATAGACCCTAGCATGTGACCTTTATCAAACAGGTTGGGTCTAGTGCTTTTGCTTCTGCGCTTTCGCCATCCATAATATCCATCTTTCCAACCCTTTTTACTGTACGGCTTAAAAGCCTTATCCTTAACATCTTTACCATCAGCAGTTCTATCAAGTATAAGGTTAATTCCCTGCTGACCTGCGCGTGATAACGCAAGCCTTATAGCCTCTTTAGGCTCATTGCCATTCAGTTTAAAATCAACTTCTTTAAGGTTGTTGAAGATACTAAACTTCACTACCTAGACAGCCTTCCGCTGTGGTAGCTTTTCTTTTCCTTCTCAACAATTATGCTGTCATTGTCTGCATCGTACTCAACACCATCGCGCAAGATAGCCTCTAATTCTTCGCCATATCGCGACTTGTAAAAAGTAATCATGCTTTGAAATCTATCGCCATCCACCCAGTTAGTTAACTGTGGTAGAGCATAACGCCAAAGCACTAAGTATGCGGCGCATCGCGTAAATTGTGAATCAGTAAGATATGTGACATTCATTTCGCCTTCAATACCTTTTCTGTCCCACCACTGTATTCTTAAATCACGTTCTATGTCTGATTGCGCTCTTTCATGCTCGTCAGCAAACGTGTCTATGCCTAGTTGCAGAATATCGGGCACTAGTTCTTGCAAATCTTTATCTTCTGAAAATGCCATTACCATTTCACCTTATCAGACCAGTAAGCCCCAGACATCTTGCCTTTGGCTATATTCTTTGCATGGCGCGCTTTAAATGAAGCCCGCTTTGCTTTATCTGCCGCAGATTCATTCTTTCTAGGTGGCTTGTTATCTGCACCCTGCTGTCCGAATCTAATCAGCTTAACTTTATCTCCTTCTTTGGCTAATACAGCGTGAGACTTAGTCGAATGACCAGATGTTCGTTTGGGCTTATTATAGCCGCTGAACCTTTCGCCTCTATATGTAATCGCCATATTAACCTCGGAAAAAAGATTCCCCCTGCCGAAACAGAGGGCTTCATGTTACTAACTTCTAGTTGGTTTTTCCGCGTACTTCTACACCGAAACCATCTTCTAGTTCTGCAATACCATAGTATGCAGTTGCTACCAACTCAGTTGCTCTAGCAGACGCATCTCGTTGCTCTTCAATAACGAAGTCGCGCTTAAGTGCCATTGCTAGTGCTTCTGGAGCAAATACTGCACCTTTCGCAATGTTAGTGGCGATAGCTACACCTGAATGCTCATATACGTTGCAACCTGCAATGCTACCGATAAAGCCGCGAGTCATAGCTTCGTTTGCAACATCGTTGCTAAACGCATTAGTGCCAGTAAGTGCTGACTTAAGGTGGAATGCCTGCAATGGGTTAATAACACAAGCTAGTTCACCTGTGTAGGCATTGTTGCGGATTTTTGCAACAGCTTCAAAGATAGTAGCAGGTGAGATAGCAACAGCATCGCCGCCAACTTCTGTTGAGAAATCATCAAATTTTGCAATGATATCTGCATCAATTTTCTTAGCAATAGCGTTACCAAGTACAGTACCAACTTCTGCCGCTACGTTCCCTTGACCGCCCATAGTAGAAAGATCAGAAAGTAGTACAGATGCACCAACAGTTTTGATAGCTACGTCAGTTGAAGTAGTTTGCAAAGCTGATGCAGTTAGGTCTGTTTCTTCTGCGATATCAGCCGCAGTGATAGTGCCATACTTAGGAATCTGGATAGTTGTGCCAGATACGTTAGCAATGTCATAGGTCTTAACTAGACCTGCCATCAATGAACCTTCTTCAGCAGTGAATCGTGCTTGCGCTACGATGTTGCTAAATAGGTTGCTCATGTTCTCGGTAGTAGTACCGCTATCTGTAACTGATTTTGAAATTGTAATGCTCATAATAAAAAGTCCTTAAAATAGGTAAAATATATAATTAAGTCTTCCCCTTCGTTTTAGCGTACAGTTCTTTGCCGCCTTGACTCCAGTTCGCAACCATCCAATCCACCGACTTTTCGGGCTTCGATGTACTCCCACCTGCATTACCCATACTGCCAGTGCCACCTTGTGACGCTCTAACAAAGTGCGGGTTTACAGTTAAAAACTCTGTGACCATATCATCAACAGATAATAGATCGCCTTTATCATTGTATCTCGGCGTTCCATTAGCGTCTAGCACTTCGACTGTGCCGTCTTGGGCAAGTCGGGTATTGCTTTTCAATAAGGTTGTCACTTGCGAAACATCGACTGCATTGTTACGACTAGCGGCTGAGGTTAACGCTCCATCAATCAGCGTCTCCTGCAACCTGCTTTTGTAACCATTAATCTCTGCTTCTTTCTTTTCGACAGTCTGCTTTAGAATTGAATCGAACTCGCCACGTTGCTTCTGTGCCTCGATCTCTGCTTGTTCTTTCTGAGTGAGTAGCTCCTTAGCTTCATCTAAGTTAATGCCACCAATCTTCTTATCGAACTTGCGTTGTTCTCTAGCAATGCGATCAGCAACAATGCGATCTAGTTCTTCCTGCGTGAATGTCTTATCCTGTGTTTGTACTGTTTCAGTCTCAGTTTGTGGTGCTTCCATGATTTCATCGCTCATGTGTACGAACCTCTCTAAAGAGTAGTTATTAAGTGAATTGTTAGTTTAGCACATTACTTCTTAGTCTTGCGCTTCTTCTTTTTCTTTGGTTTTCCGTAGTGATTAGGCATTATTCATCCTCATTAAGTAGGTCTACAGTTAAATGTATTGCCTCATAAAGGAACAGAAACTCATCAAGCTCTTCTGGGTCTATAAGGTCATACAACCTATCTAAACGCTCGACCACATCATCTGGTAATGGGTCTTGCTCTATTAGCTTTTGCCCTATTTCTAAGTATTTAGTCATCTATCACCTCTCCTATTTTGAAATCGAACCCATCGAAAACGTCTATGCGACCATCGTTTCTTTTCATTTCGTCTAGCAGGTTGACTAGCTTTGGGTCTACTAGGTCTTTTCTACCCATGTTGTATAGACTGAAACTTTCAGCAAACCATTCATGGTGGTTGTATTCACTGTAGCTTGTAGGGTAGACATTGTCTGGGCTTAGCTTTTTCTTGTTATTCTTGTCATAAAACAGGTGGGCTAGATACTTTTCCACTGGTGGTTCTGAAATTAGCCCTTTTCCGCGCTCTGTACCGATCCTATTGTATTCTTGGTGTAGTGTATGCCCGTATTCATGAATAACAGTATTGTTAAACTTATCAACAGGGTCGTCAAAATATGCTGAGGCTAGTTGTGGTCTATCTTTTAATCCATCGCCAACTTTCCATGCGCTTGCTGTCTGCGGTCTTATAGACTGCTCCATGCGACCTATGCTTCTTCCTAGTCGCTTGTATGCTTCACGCTTCTTGTTGTAGTCGTTAGCGTAGCCGTTAAATTCCTCTACAAGCGCGTAGTCTTTGGTTTCAAGATACTTAGCCTTAGTCTCAGAGTACTTCTCTCCTAACTGTTGTAAATCATCATCTAACGCTCGTAGCTTTGCAGTATCTTTGGCTATCTTCTTCCTGATCTCGCTTTCGTCTACAAATGCAGTTGCCGTTCTAGGCTTCCAGTATGATGCGTTAATAGAAAGATTCATGTCACCCATAGACATTGCCGCACTCTTATCGCCCGTTGGCGTGACCGATCGAATCTGGGGTATCTTATATTGCTTTGACAGGTCAGCAGTTATGTCTAGAGAATTATCCAACAGCGTTAGTGTCTCTGCTGAGAATGTTGTTCCTGTAACTTTACCAGTCTGTAGATTGAACGCATCGACTCTTGTTCCATAACTTGAATATTGTGATATCCCTTTTCCCCTAAAACGCAACATAGGTACACCATCACTGTCTACTGGATAGCTGTAAAAGTCTCTGCTACCCTCGCTGACTGTCTTCCATCGCTCTGGCTTATACTTTAGCTTTTTCTCTGCCGACTTAACTGCCGCCGCTTTAGTCAATTTCTTGATAGGCTTAGTCTGCAACTCTGTTATTGGCTCAGGCTCTGGGGGTGGTGCAACCTCTTCGACTACTTCCTGCACTACCTCTTCATCAAATACAGGTCTCCAGTGGTGCTGACATCTATAACCACCACGAACTACAAAAGGATCACCAGAGGCTTTACCTTGCCAACTGCCTGACCATATCTCTGCTATCTCTTCTTCGGTGTAAACCTTGCCTACGTGCTTTCTACAGTGTGATCTACTGTTGTCCTGTAGACCGCCATAGTACTTCCACTTAGTAACACCAGACTGCTTACCGATAGCCACGTTCGCGTTTGCGTTGAACTGCATTAGACCATCATGCACCTGTTGATCTGCGTAACGCTTTAGGTTGCCGCCTACCGTCTCCCTGACGTTCTTAACGGCATCAGAAAAGGATGTGCCAACCAGTGTCATGTCATATATCTCTTTAGAGACAGCCGTAAGATACTGATCGCCTACCGCCTCAAATCCCTGAAAGGTGAGAGACTGCAACTGGTTAACAACACCCTTGTCTAGGTTGGTAAAGTCACCATACTCATTCAGCATATCTGTAGCTCTCTCGGCTACGCCTGAGTAGTCCTTAACGATCTTATCAACCTCTGCAAGATACTCTTTGTCGATTATCTTCCTAAGCTCATTCCTTGACTCTACCGCCCACTCTAAGTCAAAGAACTCACCATCAGTCAAAGGCGCGCCAGACATAAGATCAGTGATCTTGTCCTCTAGGTTAACAATGGCATCACCTAACTTGCGTTGGTGGTCTTCTGCCAATTTTTCTAGAAAGTCTGCGTGTGTTGCGTCTGTCATCTACGCCTCTGAGGGTTGTGATGCCTTTGGCTGTAGCAGTTCATCGCCGCCTGCGACATCTTCAAGACCGATTTTCTCTCGCACCTCGTTTGCTGTCACTACGCCGTTGTCCATGTGATAAGCATATATCTGAGTCTTGTCGCTGTAGTCACCAACCGCAGTTGTGCTTGCTTCTATCTCTAGATGCGCTTTTGCGAGCTTCTCATCATCAAGAACTAGATCAGCAATCTTCTTATCAACTTCCTGAGCAAGTACAGTAGACTTAACGCCTGTGGCTCGCATCTGCTGTAAGAATACTAGCTCTTTGTCGTAGTCTCTAAGGTCGAAGCTGTCTGGGTAAAACACCTCAACTACGTTCTTGTCGTGACCTTGCCAGTCGCAAAACAAGCCCCATAGATGCTCTTCTGCTAACTCTAGCAGGTCGGCTTTCTCTGATAGCTTGGCATTCAGCATTTGGAACTCTGTTTGCAATGCTATACCTGATTGCTTGACCGCCTCACTGCCACGAACCGCGCCCATATGTGCCATGCGGTTAATAGCCTCAACCTTATCGTTAATCGTGTTTCTAACAGCGTCTAGGTTCTGACCACTAGGTTGCATCTGGTAAGGTCTTAGGTTGGCATCCATATCATCAGGCAAGTTAATCACTGCACCTGCACCCGCAGTTGCATCTGTTTCGTAGGTCTTAACCAGTGTTGGGTGGTTACTGATACGAATCAACTGCTCAATCTCTGATAGCTCCTGATAGATAGCTCGTTGCATAGGAGCAACATCGGTAAGGTCACTAATACCAATGCCTCTGATATTTGATCTGTTGGCGGGTAAGAACACCGCAGGAACACGCCCTAATGGGTTAGGCTGTACTTCTTCGGCATATACGCCATCATTTCTGATGCGATAGCTTCTAACAGTTTCTGGAGTCCATTCTCTAAAGAATGACTCTGTCTCGGTGTTATCAATAAAGTTAACCTCTTCTCTAACCTTTAAGAACTCAAGCTCAAACCTGCCGCTTGGGGATCTGCGATACTTCCAGTCAAAAACATTCTCAGGGGTAAACATGGTCACATAAGGTCGAATGTCCTGATCTAGCTCTTGCGCCTTTGTTCCCGCTACACTTTGAGGCTTATCAACCATTAGCCAAACATGCCCATACACGCTAGACCATATCTGCGCTTGTCTCATAAATGAATCAAAAGACCGACCATCGAGGTCAGCATCTTTAAGGAATGATTGTAAAGACGGATCTCCTGCCATCTTATCGAACGATCTGGTTGGCGGTATGCGCCATAGATATGAACTGTAGATATGAACAATGTTCTTGCAGTGATTGTCCATTGGGGTCAGGTCTAACCTGCGGTTGTATTCTTTTTCGCCCTCGCTAACGTACTGCGTCAGGAACGCGCCGCTAGTGTAGTGTTCGCCACCTAGATAAGACCGCAAAAAGAACTCCCATTGGGGAGCATAAGCGTCATAGGTTGGATGTGTATCGGTTATTGCTTTTTCTTCCTTCATCAAGTCCACCTTGTAGGCTGTTGCACGTTATATTCGGTTCGTATTGGGAACATAGTCTCCACCAAATAACCAAGCGCGTCATTCATGTGATCGTAGCCACCATCCTTATCTGGTTGGCTTGTCCCTTCTTTATATGTCTGTCTCTCTAAACTCTTAATTGTCTGCCTGCATTTAGGCGCAATAAACAGATGCCGCTTGTCATTACTAGACCTCAAGCGACTATTCACGGCATTGATTCTATCCCTGACCAATGCGTGAGACTTCTTAACCTTAACGCTAAACCCTGCGTTCTGTAAGATCGACAAATCAGTGCGACCACCTGCGCTTGTTTTGCGCTGTCTTGATGCGGGGTCTGGATAAATTATGATGTGGCGATTAGGATACCTAACCTTTATCTCAGCTACCATTTCATCTGTATTAGACCCGAACATACAGACTTCATCAATGACCATAATGTTTTCACCATGCCGCTGACATACGACAGCAGACATAGGGTCGAGGTTGAAATCCATACCAACATGTAGTGTACCACCATTATCACTTACATCCAAAACTGAAAGCTCTCTATTGAAGCCGTAGTAGATGAGACCCTGATAGGTCACAAACTCTGCACAATACTCTTGATTGAATGTACGCTCGTCTAGGTCTTGCCTAGCCTGATCTATTTCCTTCTCTGGTACGTTGCCACCTTGCAGTGTTGTGTACTGGAACGAATCCCATCCATCTGAACCATCTGTTCCTTTAGCCCATAGATCATAGAAATGGTTTCTGCCTTTAGGTGTACCGATAAACAGTGCGCTTCCTTGCCTATCTGACAGTGATGGTCTTAGAACCTCATACCATGCCTCTGGCCGCATATCTGCGAACTCATCTAGCACTACAAAGTCCAATGCTCTGCCTCGTAGGTTATGAGGCTTCTCTGCACCTTTAAGGGCTATTACACTGCCGTTGATTAGCTTGATGGTAAGCGATGTTTCATTAGTCTTGGCTACATACTCTTCTGGGATAGTGTGTATAAGCATATCCCAAGCAATCTCCTTGCTCGCTCCATATGTGGGAGCTACATACCAACAGTTTCGGTTAGAACCCCCAATAGCGGCTCTTAGTATCTCCCCTGTTGATAGGAACGTCTTACCGAATCGTCTTCCTGCTACCACCGCCCTAAACCTAGAGGGTGAACAGAAGATCTCACTCTGAGGCTTTGTTAATTGCATCAGGGTGAACAGTTATATTAATTGGTGGAATCTCTTTAACTGGTTCTATGTACTGCTCGCCCCAGTTTTCTCGGTCTCTTGTTTTAAGGTAGAAGATCATTGATGTATTATCACCTGCCTTAGCTTTCTCAAACAAAGCGTTAGTGATCTCATCCATGCCTTTACTTCTTCCCCTTTTTATAGAGTCCATAAACTCTAAATACTCTTCCTGTTTGTTGTACATGGTCGATTCAGATACCCCTAAGCAATCAGCTATCTGAGCTACAGTTAAGCCCCTAGAAGCCATCTCTGACGCTCTAGCGCATATCTCTGCATCTGGTATCCACTTGGGTCTTCCCATCTTACATGTCTGCTCCGAATGTCTCTCGAACATTCATCTTTGGGTTCTTGATTATTATATCATGCTCTTGTGGGGGTAGTCCTTTGGTGCGGCAGTCGACCGCATCTTTCCAGAAGACTAATGCTGTTTTGATCTGATGCCCTGCGCTTGGGTTCTCGATTAGGCTCTGGGTGATCTCGTCTAGCTTAGACAATAGATCAGTCCATCCGTTCTCTTTGCAGGTGTTGATCTTGTTAGTTAGCTCTAGGCTCATCATAGTAGTTACCTCATTATTGGTTCTATCTATCGCCTATATACTATAACTAATGCTTTACAGTCAAGCAATTAATTTTCAGGTTGGTCTTCTTTTCTCATATATCTACCGCCTAAATCATCATAGGCAATAAATACAAGGGCGATTATCGCCAGTATAAGGATAGTTTTCATAGGGGGACTCAGGTTGTTAAGGCGGGATTATATAGAGGTCTTAGAACGCAATCTAATGCTTTCTAGCTATGGGGGTTATTACCTGAGAAGATGGTTCGTTTCGTAGCACCAGTGAACCAATCTGGCTAATCAGGCTAAAGGAATGCCCGCTACTAGGGGTTACACTATGAAACTGTAATTACTGCGGCAACCATTACAAATGCCGCTAGTAGAATCTTTCCCCTGCTATGTCCGTATACTTCGACAGCTAACCATGCTTTTGCTTTAGCTTTGTACGCATCAAACTGCGCTTTTAGTATCGCTTTATCTGCCATCTGGTTTACCTCTTTTATTGCTTTTTTAGTTTTTGTCATCTTGCTTCACCCTATCTATTTGAATTATGCCATCAAAACCCATTTCTGCAACCCAGTTTTCGAACTGTGTGCGCTCTTCTTTGTCGTGCGGTATCTCTAGAGGCGGGTATTCATCCCTAAGTTCTTGCCATTTTCTCGCTAAATCAGTCATAGATTCCGTGCTCCCTATCGTTTTCGCCTTTCTGCTTTGCGAACTCATCAAAGATTGCCTCCTCTATTGTGTGTTCTAAGTACAGGTAGATGCGATCCCTAAGATCATCAGCAAAGTTACCTAAATTAACAATGCTGTCTAGGTGCGTTTCTAAAGCCTCTGACCACCATAGATCATCCTTATCATGCTCTACTGCATCTTCTGCCATAGCAATGAACAGGTTAGATACTATCTTGCTTGCTGATGGTGCTTTACCAAACAGCATTTCTGTGGCTATCTTGCCTACGCCTCTGCTGAATGTTGCAGGGTAGATATCCTCAAACCAAGTCTTGTGACTGTTCAGCCAAATGTAAACAGCTTCATCTAGTGCGGCATCAGGCAGATCAGACAATCTAGAATCTTCCTTGTACAAGGTATCGTAGTGCTTAGACACAAAGTCTTCATAGATTAACATGTTGCACCTCGCAAGCAGTCCGTGTAGTCCATAGTTGATACGACTGCATACATAACAAATAAAGCTAACGCGCCTACAATGCCTTTGACGTTCTCGTTAAAACTGGTTTCACGCTGTTCCTTGCGCTTAATATCCATGTGAGTCAACTGAAATAAATCGTACATTACACCACCCCCTTAAAATACCCATGTTCTTCGCATAGGTTGATTAATTCTCTCCATACATCTTGCCTATGAATAACTGGCTGATTAAGCCACCAGTGATTACTAAAACGCTTCTTTGCATCTCTAATATCAATACAGTTATTATAAATGAAACGCGCATCGTCAAGTGCAGTTAATTGATGTTCCATAGTATTCCCCTTGATTAGTTGCCCCCTTTCGGGGGCGATTAGATTATTTATTTTTTTTCATTTCTACTAACTGGTACATTCTTTTAAGAAGTTTGCGATCTTCTGGCTCTTGCAAAATTCCCGCCATATCTTTTAGCTTAAGCATAATCGCATCTAGCTCTGCTTGAATTTGGGTTTTAGTTAATAAAGTCATGTGTGTATCCCTTATGTATTTGATTAATATGTACCCAGAGTAAAGGAAACATTATACATTGTAAACACTTTTATTAACTTTATTTCAATATTCGCCTATTCTGTACTCTTCTTCCTTGATTTTTTCCTTCAATTCCCTTTGAAATT